>PDWI01012693.1_pt1 | contig 19340 bp, 17 predicted proteins | sample 1430891 | NCBI WGS metagenome assembly PDWI01 (sample SAMN01162508, study PRJNA174530) | Oral metagenome, whole genome shotgun sequencing project. | biome: Marine environment; feature: Marine mammal; material: Swab sample of the gingival sulcus; isolation source: swab sample of gingival sulcus...
CATCGACTACTATGATGCACTCGAAAAGCAGCAACAACGTCTTGCCGACGGCAAACGGCTCGGCGAAAAGATTAACGAAATAATGGCCGAATTAAAGACACTGCTAACCGAACTATTAAGCGGCGATATCCTGACCGCGCCGGCTGATGAACAACAAGCGCGCATTAAAAAGCTGACCGAGAGCTACCGCTGCCAGTCTGATGACTTGATTAGGGTAATAGAATTTGTTGTAACGACTGTTGTACCCAATTTAAAACTGGTCAGTCAAGAAATTGACCACTTAAGCGATGGCCTCAAAGGCCGCTTTATCCCAGCCGGCAAAAGTGGCAATGTTTCGCGCGGTGGCGCTGATATTTTGCCGACCGGCCGAAACTTTTTCACAGTCGATACGCGGACGATACCGACCAAATCGGCCTGGCAAACCGGTATTCAGCTGGGCGATGCCGTATTGCGCGACTATTATGTTGAAAACGGTGCTTATCCGCAAAGCGTCGCCATCGTCTTGTGGGGCCTATCGACCATTCGCAGCAAGGGCGATGACTTGGCAGAAATCTACTATCTGCTCGGCGTCAAACCGATTTGGGCCGAAGGCACCGGTCGCGTGGTCGGTTTAACGGTTATTCCGTTAGAAGAATTGGGCCGACCGCGTATCGATGTAACCGTACGGATTAGTGGCGTATTTCGCGATATGTTTCCCAATCAAATCGATATGCTCGACAAAGCCGTCAATATGATTGCCACCTTAGACGAACCGGCCACCGGCAACTTTTTAGCCGACCATTACAGGGCTGATTTAGCGGCCAATATCGCTGCCGGCATGGCAGCAGACGAAGCCAAAACAAATGCACAGGCCAGAGTTTTTGGTGCTCGCCCCGGCCAATATGGCGCCGGCCTTAGCAGCGCGATCGATCAGGCCAACTGGCAAGATGCTGAAGACCTCAGCAATATTTATCTCAACTGGGGCAGTTATGCCTATGGCAAAAACCAAAAAGGCGTCTTTATGCGCGCCGCTTTTGAAAGTCGCTTACAGCGAGTTGAAGCAACCATTCAAAACGCTACTAGTCGCGAAACCGATTTATTGAGCGTCGACGACTATTATCAGTATCACGGTGGATTGGCCTGCGCCGTTAAATCAGTCCGCCAAACAATGCCAAAAATGTACTGTGGCGATTCATCTGACCCCGACCATATTAAATTAAAATCTGCTGATAAAGAGCTAAAGTTTGTCTACCGCAGCCGCATTTTAAACGATAATTGGATTGAGTCGATGAAGGCACACGGCTACAAGGCGGCCGGCGATATTTCAAAGATGTTCAAATACGCCCTTGGTTGGAGCTCAACCGCTGATATTATGGACAAGTGGATGTACGACGAACTGGCCAATAAATACGTGCTGGACGAAACGATGAAAGACTGGTTTGAACAGCACAATCCGCAGGCGCTTTTTAATATGATTGAAACCTTGTTAGAGGCAAAGCAACGCCAGTTGTGGGATGCCGATGACGATATGCTATCAAAATTACAACAGATTTTGTTGGCGATGGAGGCAAAGCTGGAGTGATTTAGCAGAAAACTAAAAAATTTGTACCATTTGCCAAACTGTGATATAATACAGATAAAGTAGAGTAAGCATTACGCGCTAAGTGTCACAGAATGGGATGTTGTCTGTGAACGAAATTTTTAAAATTGTGATGTAATGTCTCATCCGCTACTGTTAAAATTGGTAATTACCGGTCTAATGATTGCACTAAATATTATTTTAGTGCGTTTTTTGCGCATTCAAACGCCTACACTGCGCATTAGTTTTGGCTTTTTACCAATTGCCATCGTCGCCATTTTATACGGTCCTATTTGGGCCGGCATTGCCGCTGCGTTGAGTGATGTCATTGGCATTACGCTGGTTCCGGTCGGACCGCCATTTTTTGGTTTTACGCTAACCGCCGCATTAACCGGTGTCTTTTACGGCTTGTTTTTACACAAAAAAGAAATCACCTATCGACAAGTTTTATTAGCCGTATTGCCGGTATCGCTAATTTGTCAACTGGCGCTCGACACCTATTGGCTGCACCTATTATTCGGTAAGGCCATTATGGTCATGTTGCCGATGCGCCTGGTAAAAGTTGGCATTATGTTGCCGGTTCAAGTGATCACCATTTATTTAGTCTGGCACAAAATTATAAGCAAGACCAATATCGCCAGCGACTTAACGCAATAACGAACTGCAAAAAAATAAATCACGCCTTGCGAGGCGTGATTCTTTTAAGTTTTAATAGTTATAATTTAGCAACCAAGTCAATTGACGGTGTCAGCGTATCGTCGCCCTCTTCCCAATTGGCCGGGCAAACTTTGTCACCATGCTGCCAGACAAACTGTAAAGCCTTAACTTTTCTAAGCAACTCTTTGGCGCTTCTACCGACATTGCCGGCACTAACTTCGTAAAGCGCAATTGCACCGTCCGGATTGACGACATAAGTACCGCGCTCAGCTAAGCCGGCATCTTTGATATAGGCATGAAACTGTCTTGCCAATTTAGCCGTCGGATCACCGACCATCGGAAACTTAATTTTCTTAACAGATTCTGAGCTGTCATGCCAAGCCTTGTGTGTGAAGTGTGTGTCGGTTGAAACGCTGTAAATTTCACAGCCCACTTTTTGGAACTGCTCGTAATGATTTGCCAAGTCTTCTAGCTCGGTCGGACAAACAAATGTAAAGTCTGCCGGATAAAAGAAGAAAACTGACCACTTACCCATCACGTCTTTATCTGAAACTTGAATAAATTCGTCGTTATGAAACGCCTCTGCTGTAAACTCTTTTACTTTTTTACCTATTAATGACATATCGATCTCCTTTCAAGATTGTAATCATTATAAAATGTGCCTACTACCATACTACAGTTAGATGCACTATTCTGCGCCGTTATTGGGATTAGCGCGGTAACCTTCGATCAGCGCGTCATTTTCCATAATAAACGGCTTGGCATAAGGTTGTTCTGAAGAACTATCATAGCGGTTCATTAGATAATCACTTAAGGCCTGCCTGTTAGCAAAGCGAAGCAATTGATAGGGCTCTTGAAACGATATTTTTTCAAGAAACAATAGGCCTTCATCGTCATAAAACAGCACACCGGTATGCGCCACAAACAGATTACTATCGAGATCGCTATGAAACCAAACCGTAATCAGCGATGCACCGCCTTCGGCGGTCGCCCTACTCTTAAAAGCGAACGAATTAGCTCTGATTCGCTATAAGTTTTATCAGGACGTTCGGCCAAGGCGATTTCATCCATAAATAACATTTTGTTTTCAGTGACATCAGGTGTTGCAATATCGACATTGTCAGCCATTAAATCAAACGCCGTAATGCGACAATTGCAACCGATAAATTCACCATACTTTTCAAGCCATTTTTCATCAATTGCTACGGTATTGTACTCTGGTACCAACTGCTCGCTTGATTTAAATCCTGCTGCGACGAGGCCTTCTCCGCCAATTGTCTGATTATAATCGACGATACTGGCCAATACGGTTGTAACGCGCTGTTCAGCAATGCCGGCCTTTAGCAACGCCTCACGCAGTAAAGTTTGTGTCGCTTCATCGTTTAAATTAGAATAGTCGATTTGTCCGATAAAGGGCTGCTCATCAGCCGGCGCTTGTTCTGTTGTTTGTGGCGCTGTCTCAGCTACTGTTTCAGGTTGCGTTGCCACCGTCGTTTGCTGCGTTGTCGCGTTGTCAACCTCAGTCGAACACGCCACCAATAAAATCGTGGTCAAAACTAATAAAGTCAGTAAAAATTTGCGTTTCATTGGCTCCTCCCTTACGCTTTGTAAATTTGCTTTTCTGCTAGTCAGCCGCCCTAATTGACGACGACAGAAAAATATCTTGCAGATATTATAGTACATTCACCCTGCCTAAAAAAGATAATTTTCATTAATAACTAGAACTTAATTGTAATAACTGAAATATATGATAAAATACTTTGTATAACGGCAAATCAAACGAAAAATAAAGGAGAGCTATATGGACTTACTAAAAGCGCGCATCATGCAAGATGGCCGTGTCATCGGTAACAACATCGTCAAGGTTGACGCCTTTTTAAATCACCAAATTGACATCAATTTAATGCAGGCCATTGGCGAATCGTTCTATAATTACTTCAAAGATAAGCAGATCACAAAAATATTGACAGTCGAGGCCTCGGGCATTGCCATCGCCACGATGACTGCCCTGCACTTTAAGGTGCCGATGGTATTTGCTAAAAAAGCACAATCGGTCAACTTAGATGGCGCCGTTTACACCTCAAAAGTTTATTCTTTTACCAAAAAGAAATCTTATGACGTCATCGTCGAGAAAAAGTTTTTAAATGGCGACGACCGCATCTTAATCGTCGACGACTTTTTGGCAGAAGGCAACGCTTGCCTTGGCCTAATTGACATTATTGAGCAATCTAAGGCGCAAATTGTCGGCGTTGGCATTGCAATAGAAAAGGGCTTTCAAAAAGGTGGCGCCGAAATTCGCAAAATGGGCTATGATTTGCATTCGCTGGCCATCGTCGATGCGATGTCAGAAAAAGATGGTATTCGCTTTCGCTAAGCGCTACCATCTTTTTCTGTAATACTAGATCGATTTTTCTTGTAATACTTCGGCAAAATGACAACGCACACTATGGCCGCGCTTCACTTCGCGCAGTTGCGGCATTTCGCTTTGGCAACGCGCGCGTTTGTATTGGCAACGCGTATGAAAGCGACAGCCTGTCGGTGGATTATAAGCCGAAGGCACCTCGCCCAGCAACGGCTTGCCGGACCGCCTTTGCCTTGGATTGACAATTGGAATAGCCTCTAACAAACTAACTGTATAAGGATGTAAAGTATCGTCAAACAAATCCGCCTTTTGAGCCAGCTCGACAATTTGTCCGAGATACATCACGGCAATGCGATCACAGATATGTTTAACGACCGATAAATCATGCGAAATAAACAAATAGGTCAATTGATGCTCTTTTTTTAGACCGGCCATCAAATTGAGCACCTGCGCACGCACCGACACATCAAGCGCTGATACCGGTTCATCACAGACGACAAATTCCGGTGCGATTGCAAATGCTCTGGCAATCATAATGCGTTGTCTTTGTCCACCGGAAAACTCATGTGGAAAACGCTTTAAATGAACTGTTTCAAGGCCAACTTCAGCTAAAATTTCCTTTACCCTCTCGCGTCTGGAAGCGGCAGTGCCAACGCGATAAACATCGAGCGGCTCCCTGACTAGCTGCTCGACTGTCATTTTGGGGTTAAGTGAACTATATGGGTCTTGAAAGATCATTTGAATTGATTTGCGCAACTGCCAGATTTGCTTTTTATCAAGTGCAAAAATATCGCAATTTTTGTACAATACCTGCCCCGAAGTCGCTCTGACAAGCCGTAACAGCGTGCGCGCCAAAGTCGATTTGCCACAACCGGACTCACCGACAATGCCGAGCGTTTCTCCTAAATAAATTTTAAAACTGACATCATCGACGGCTTTAACCGTTCCCGGCGCCCAATTAAATAGGCTGCGCTTTTCGCTAAAATACGTCTTTAAATGCTGAATATCAAATAGCAGGTCTTTTGTCATGTTTTTAATCCTCAAATAAAAAGCAAGCCACCCTGCTGCCGTCTACCTCGTACAACGATGGTTTTGTGTTAGTACATTTTTGCATACAATACTTACAGCGCGGCGCATAATGGCAACCCTCCGGCATGTCGGTTGGATTAGGCACAACGCCCTCAATTGTTTCAAGTGTCTCGTAAGTTTTATCTAAATGTAGTACCGACGCCAACAACCCCTGGGTGTAAGGATGCTTTGGACTATCGAATAATGCATCGACAGCGGCATACTCAACAACGCAACCGGCGTACATAATCATTACCCGATCAGACATTTCAGCAATGACGCCAATATCGTGGGTAATCAGCATAACTGAAGTACCCATCTCTTGATTGAGTTGCCTAATCAGATTTAAAATTTGCGCTTGTATCGAAACGTCAAGTGCTGTTGTCGGTTCGTCAGCAATTAATATTTGCGGTTTGCAAGCCAACCCCATCGCAATCATCGCCCTTTGACGCATACCACCGGACAATTGATGAGGGTACTCGTTAAACCGTTTTAACGGATCAGTAATACCAACCTTTTTAATTAATTCAAGTGCTTCGTGCTCAGCTTCTGCCCGCGTGGCATTGCGATGAATGACAATTGGTTCCATAATCTGTTTGCCAATTGTCATGGTCGGGTTAAGCGATGTCAGCGAGTCCTGAAAAATCATCGATATTTTATTGCCCCTAATAGCGCATAGATAATCCTCTGCTGCACTGACGAGGTCCGTGCCATCAAAGATGATTTGACCAGCAGAAATATGGCCATTTTCCGGTAGCAGGCCAAGCAAAGAAAGCGAAGTAACGCTCTTGCCACAGCCGGATTCGCCGGCAATGCCCAAAACTTCGCCTTCATGCAAGACAAAACTAACGCCGTGCACAACCTGAACTATGCGCTTTCTCGACTTAAATTGAATTTTTAAATCATTTACTTCCAGCAAAGCTGCCATAACTATCTCAACTAATCAATTGCTTACTGTTCAACATCCCACAACCAGGATTGCCAATTCATTACCAAAAATTCGACGCCCTCGACACCGGTTACGCGTTTGTTATAAGCCATTAGCATATTGGTTGCATATAGATATGGCATCGCCGATAATTCTTTTACCTTGGCTTGATAATCTTTAAAATAAGGCAACTGTTTTTCAAAAGTCAACTCGGCATTCCCCTTGTCGATTAAATCAGCTAATTCAGTAGTCTCTAACAAACTGAAATTTACCGGACTGGCCGGATCAATCATCTGCCTTGACTCACCGGGATCAGGCGTTCCGCCGGAACCAATGATGCCAATATCATGGCTACCTTCGCGCATGCTGTTCATCAGCGTCGGAAAATCGACCATTTGAATGCGTACATTTAAGCCAATATTTGTTAGATCCTGTTGAATTAAGGCAGCGGCGCGTTCGCGCGTCGTATTACCCGACGGCACCAAAAACACCAGTTCCTGATCAAATGGAAAACCTTCTGCCTTCAGCATCTCAACAGCTTTATCCGGATCATACCAAACTTTAACATCGGCATTATAATACGGGTTAGACGGTACGATTGGCGCAATCAGCGAAACGCCTTCACCTTGTAAAAGAGCATTGACGAGCGCATCTCTATTAACTGCCATCGAAATAGCCTGTCTAGCCGTTTGTGTCATATAGGGCTTTTGTGTATTCAATATCAAAGTTTGATAATTTGTCGATGGAATTGATTCGGTCATTAAATTGCTCTGTTCTTGTGCTAATGCCCAATCATCGAGCGGTATCTTGGCCAATCCGCCCAACAATAGATCAACATCACCACTCATCAAACTCGACAGTAAATTCTGGCCGGGAACAATGCGCACGACCAACTTGTCAATTTTCGGCGCACCCAGATAAAAGGCTTCATTCTTTTTAAATTCGATACGCTCACCTTCTATTTTGTCGACATAGCTAAACGGACCTGAACCAATTGGATTGGCCCACGATTCCGGATTATTAATCTCTTCAACTGTTTTTGTTTCGTAGATATGCTTAGGAATAATGTAAACGCTATTTAAGTTCATCAATAGCGTACCGGGATACATCGCATTTTTCATCTTTATGACAACGGTACTTTGATCGACCATTTCAACTGCAATGCTGCCTTCAGCTGTTTCAGCACCCGACTCATCAGTACCGTCTATTACAGCTAAATAGTATCGAGAAACCGCCTCAACCGCGGGATTACTAAAAAGCTTAAACGAAAAGACGACATCTTCAGCAGTAACCGGCTCACCATCGTGCCAAACGGCATCAGCATTAAGCGTAAAGGTTACCTCTGTCGAGTCATCGTTTACTTGCCAGCTTTCGGCTAAATCGCCGGCATAACTGCCATCAGCTTTAATCTGTACTAATTTGCTATAAATTTGGCTAAATACAAAATCACCATAATTGGAGTTAGAATTCATCGGCATCAGCGAATCCCAAGCATTTACCATCGCAACTGTCAAGGTTTTTTCGCCCACCGCTTGTGGTGCTTCAGTTGCATCTGCCGGTTCGCTGCCTTGTGTCGTATCACTCATGCTACCGGCCGTTGTCGTTGCCGTATTTTCCGCCGGCGCAGTGCAACCAGACAAACTTAGTGCAATTAACGCAATAATCACCATCCACATTACCGTTTTTCTCATAATACACCTCACACTTTCATCTTAGGGTCTAACGCATCTCTAATACCATCACCTACAAAATTTATACTCACAACAACTAAGACAATGGATAAACCCGGCGGTAACCATTGCCAAAGTTTCATTGACAAAACTGAAATCGATTGGGCATCGTAAAGCATATTGCCCCAGCTCGATTGTGGCGGCTGAACACCCATGCCTAAAAATGACAGCGAACTCTCCAAAATAATGGCATTGGCAGTCATAAAAGTGGCGGCAACCAGTAGTGGTGAAAAGCTGTTGACTAAAATATAGCGCACTATAATTCGCAAATCAGAAACGCCAATTGCCTTGGCCGATTCGATATATTCTTTTTCGCGAATCGACAGCACATTGGCATAGGTTAAACGGGCAAAGCGCGTCCAACCCATCACGCCAATCACAATAGCCACCGACCAAATAGATGGCCCGATAATCGCCACTAAAACGAGTATCAAAACCATTGCTGGAAAGCTCATAAATATATCTGCCGAGCGCATGATGACTATATCGGCAACACCTCGATAATAGCCGGCAATTAAACCAAGCGGAATGCCGATTAACATAGCAATAATCACCGAAAGCAAGCCAACAAATATACTGGTTCGGCCACCGTAGACATATCTAGCAAACAAATCGCGCCCGATCGCATCGGTGCCGAAGATATGTGCCGGCGAAGGACCCTTGCTAAATGCCAAAGGGTCCGATGCATAGGGATCTAAATTGAGCGCCACCGGTAGCACCAACACAGCAATACACATTGCAAGTAATAATGTGCAACCGATTACTGCAAATTTGTGTGATAGGAATTGTTCAATTGCATCTTTTGTCAGTTGATTAATCATAGTCAGCCTTACTTATAGCTAATGCGCGGATCAAGCACACCATAAATTAAATCCGTTACTAAATTTGCCAATAAAACTGCAATTGCCACCAAAACAGTGACGCCCATAATAACCGGATAATCACGTCCCAATATTGCTTGCACCAATAAAGTGCCAATGCCCGGCCAGCTAAAAACCTGCTCTGTAACGACAGCGCCACCGACCAGTGTCGGAAATGACATGCCAATTACTGTAACAACCGGCAGTAGAGAGTTTTTAAAGGCATGTAACCAAATTAAGCGACCGCGTTTAACCCCCTTGGCCTTTGCCGTCCGAATATAATCTTGCCGTAAAACCTCCATCATACTGGAACGCGTATACCTTATCCAAGCACCAATTTGTTGTATTGACAATACAAACATCGGTAAGAGCATATGGCGCAACAACGCCCAGCCGGTCTTATCACCGACCGAATCGTACATACCGCCGGTTGGCAACAATTTAAGTTTTACTGAAAAAATGTATATTAAGGCTAAACCGGCAAAAAAATTAGGTGTACCGACGGCGACAAAAGACAGCCCCGAGGTTAAATAATCACGAATTGAATTCGGTTTTGTCGCCGCAAAAATACCTAGTGGGATTGATAGTAATATCGAAAACAACAGGGCCGACCCTGACAATAGCATCGTCGCGCCAAGTCTTTCTGAAATCATCTGATTAACCGATTGACGACTAGCGCCAAAAGAATAGCCGAGATTACCTTGCAGTAACGATTTTAACCAATTCCAGTACTGAATGAGAACATTTTGATCTAAACCGAGCTCGATGCGACGACGTTCAAGTTCAGCTGCATTAATTCTAGGATCTGCCAACAAAGCATCTAGCGGCGAGCCCGGTGCAAGGGAAGAAATAAAATAAGCAAGCAACGTAATTCCAAGAAAGGTAGGAATAGCTATTAACAAACGCTTAACGAAATATTTTGACTTCACAGCTTACTCCTCGATAGTCTGTATTCATAAAAATTCTGTTATTTAACACAGAATAATCGTTATTTAGCATCGTTATGTCATTGCTATAATTGGTTTTGTATAATTATCATATCATAAAAGCGACTGCTCTGTCCACCACAAAAACACGTTTATAAAATCTCTTTATTAAACTCAAAAAGCGCCCATTCGGGCGCTCAGACTGATGACAAATGCCCAATTTCTTTGTTGCTGCGCAAAATACCGACCTTTACGTATGTCTTTATACGCTGCAGTCCGCTATTTTGCTAGCGCCTCATTCGGGCGCTCAGACTGTTGATAATCTATGCTTTATTGCTGTTGATTAAGGTTAACATCGAGTTTGTTGTACGGAATTTCGATATTCTCTTCATCAAACTTAGCTTTGACTTGCTCCATCAAATCAAAATATACCGTCCAATAATCTTCGCTCTTAGCCCAAACGCGCACTGTATAGTCAAGCGAGCTGGCGTTGTGGTTACTCAATCTAACAAACGGCGTCGGATCTTTCATAATTAACTCGTGTGCTTCAATAACCGACATAATTGCCGCTTTTACCTTTTCAACCGGTGCATCATAACTAGCACCAAATACAAAATCGACACGACGTGTCTTTTCGGCTGTAAAATTGGTAATTGTTCCGGCGGCAAGCGGGCCATTCGGCACCATGATTGCCTTGTTGTCTAGGCTAAGCACTTTTGTATATATAATACCAATTTCTTCGATAATGCCGTCTTCACCTAACACTGTAACGCGGTCACCAATCGTGAATGGTCGCAATACCAGCAACAAAACGCCACCTGCGAAATTCGACAGTGCCCCCTGAAAGGCCAAACCAACCGCAAAAGAAAGTGCGGCAATGATGGCGACAAAGCCAGTTACGTCAACGCCGGCTACTTGCGCCGCCGTTAAAATAACCAATACTTTTAACAAATTAGATGCTAATGATACCAAAAACTTGCGCAAAGCAACGTCAAATTTCTGTTTTTCCAGCAATTTACTAACTTGTTTAGAAATAAACTTGGCAATCGGAAAACCGATTATTAGTACTATTACGGCACCTATCAAACTAAATGCATATCCTTGTATCATTGTCCAGTCAAGTGTCATATTATCCTCCTATATTCTTATAGCTTAAACTATTTATACCCAGTTAGCGCCAAATAAACAATTATTTAATCATTAACTTGATTAACTAATTACCAAGCCACCACTGCTGCCGATTATTTCACCGGCCATATTTTGCCCGGCCGAACTAACTAAAAATGTCGCCAATTGGGCAATCTGCTGTGGTTGTGCAATCTGACCAAATGGCAGCGTTTTTATTAAATGGTCGCGATCAGCGGCGCTCAACGCCATTAGCATATCGGTATCGACCGCCCCCGCCGCGATGGCATTGACACGAATACCACGACTGGCCACTTCTTTGGCAAGCGCTTTGGTAAAGCCGTTAACCGCCCCTTTTGTCATTGAATAGTGAACCTCTAAGGCTGCACCAACCCGTCCCCAACATGAACTGATATTGATAATAAAGCTCTTGTCTTGCTGGCTTAAATAAGGTAATAATGCTCGGCTGACATTGACCATGCCAATAATATTGGTATCGACGATACGCCGTGTCTGTCGGTCGTCGATTTTATCAAAAAAATCGCGATAGGCGATGCCGGCATTATTAATCAACACTTCAATGTTCTTATAATAGACGCGCGCATCGGCAACCATCTGATTAACCCGCTTAGCATCGGCTATATCACCCTTTAACAAAAGCGCTTGACGCCCCAACGCTTTAATCTCTCTTTCGACCGCTTGTGCCGCCTCATCATTTTGCAGATAATTAACGATAACATCATAGCCCAACTCTGCAAACGCCAAGGCACAGGCACGACCGATACCGCGCGATGCCCCTGTAATAAAAACCGCTTTGTTCACATTGCCTCCTCTTGCCTAAACTACTTTAACTCTGCCCTAATTATATCACAAAAATAATATTATACACTAATCTATTATGGTATAATATTGGCGATTTAATATCCGCTTTTCATGATTGAATGCACTTGTTGCTAACAATTATGAACAGTATTCTAAAGTAAGCAATTAAAAAGGAGCAATTAATGATCAAACCTGAAACCCTTAAAAAATTTAGAGCCGATTTTGCCGCCAACAAAGCCAACTTGGCCGTTGCCGGCGCCATTCAAAAAATCGGTATTGACGACGCCTCGCTAAATCATGCCGTCGTTCAAAAACACAATTTTATGTTCTCAGAAACAACTAAAAAAGGCGATATTACTGAGCAAAAGCACAGTGGTAGATGTTGGATGTTTGCCGCCTTAAACACCGCGCGCGTCGACACCATGAAAAAGTACAATCTTAAAACAACCGAATTTTCACAAACCTACACTTTATTTTGGGATAAGTTAGAGCGTTCTAATTACGTGCTGGACGCCATAATCGAAACCGCCGACCAACCGCTCGATTCACGCGTTGTCGCATTTTTATTAAAAGAACCACTTGGTGATGGCGGCCAATGGGATATGTTTAAGGGCCTGCTAAAAAAATACGGCATCGTGCCTAAAACACAAATGCCGGAGACCTTTCACTCTTCTGACACCAAAGTGATGAATGCCTACTTGACCAGCATGCTGCGCTTTTTTGCATCGCAACTGCGCGATGAATACGACAATTCAAAAGACGTCGCCAAATTGCAGGCGATGAAACAAGAAATGCTGTCAAAGATATACAACATCTTGGTTAAAGCTCTCGGCAATCCACCGGAAGTGGTTAACTACGAATACGAAGATGCCGACGGCAACTACCACCGCCTACCGGCAATGACGCCACAAGAGTTTTTTAACGAAGTGGTCGGTTGGAATTTAGCCGACAGAGTTTCCGTTATCAACGCGCCGACCAAGGACAAGCCTTATGGCAAGGTCTATACTGTTAAATACCTTGGTAACATCACTGAAGATGAGCCGATTAGGTATCTCAATGTGCCAACCGAAGTGATGAAACAAGCCGCCATCGACGCCATAAAAGACGGTGAACCGGTTTGGTTTGGCTGTGATGTCGGCAAACTAAGCAACCGCATGCTCGGCATTATGGATAACGACATCTACAACTATCAACTGACAATGGACTACTACCCGGAATGGGATAAAGAAAAGCGCCTCGACTACTATGAGAGCCAGTTAACCCACGCGATGGTATTTACCGGCGTCAATCTGGACGACAACGGTCAGCCGATTAATTGGCAGGTTGAAAATTCATGGGGTAAAGAGCCCGGCAAAGACGGCATTTTCTCGATGAGTGATCAGTGGTTTGACACCTTTATGTATCAAATCATGATCGATAAAAAATACTTGCCACAAGAATGGCAAGCTAAACTGACCGGTGAGCTGGTTGAACTGGCGCCGTGGGATCCAATGGGGTCATTGGCGCTTTAAGATTTCCAATAAATACTAGCTATTTATAAAAACGATTGTCAGAAAGCATTAAAGCGCGTTGCAGTGGTGTTGTTTTTGTAGAGGGGCTTAGCTTGGCCGAGCGGCCTTGAGCGAACCCTCCTAAATTTACACCACTGCGACGAATAAGCGTAATGCTTTTGTTTCAATCGTTTTTTTATTGGTAGCTTTTTCTATTCATCATCTAAAGGTACAATAATATCGACATTGATATTTGGTATTAAAACGCTATTGTCCTCAACGCTAATTTCAATTGGCACCACCGTTTCATTATTGACAATCTTGGCGCGGCTGCTGATAAAATCAATTGTGCCGGTCAGCTCTTGATCGGGCGCCATTATCGGTTTGATCGTCACCTTTTGGCCACGCTCAATGCTGGCGACCTGCTCTTCAATAACATCGGCCTTAATAACCAGATTGCTAAGGTCATCTAATGCCAACGCCGGTGTAAAAGCATTGAGATAGCCACCCGGTGTGAGGTGCAATTGGCTGACGACGGCGTTTTCAAGCGGCGATACGACGGCGTCATCGACAATTAGTTCATTGTTTAAGATTGCCATTATCTGGTCATATTGACGCCTGTATTCGGCAATTTCAATTGATTTTGACTGGGTAAAACTATCGTCTTTATCGGCGATATTGCTGACGTCGTACTGGGCTGCCGCCAAACTGCTGCGCAACTCACTGACCACTTGAGCCGATTGATCAAATTCGCGTTGCGAAATTGCCCCAGCCTCTAAAAGCACTCGATTTTGTTCCAAGGTTTTTTTGGCATCAGCCAACTTATCGGCCAACTGTGCAACGTTAACGCCGGCTTTTTTATAATCAAAATCGCCATCTTGTTGCTGTTGCTCGGCAACCGCTATTTTTTGTTCCAGCAATTTTGCATCACTTCTCAAATCGTCCAACGCTACGCTAAACAACGCATCACCACGCTTTACGGCTTGCCCTTCTTTGACAAAGACCTCAACCACTTCAATGGTTTTATCCAAACTAATATCGCGTGATTGATTGACGACAACCGTACCATAGAGTTCGATTTGTCTTTGTACTTCAGTTTCAGGCTGCTCGGCCTCACTGTCTGCCGCTTCGGTTTGAGGCGCTTGACAGGCCACGCCCAAAAGCAATATCAGTAGCAATAACAGACTGATCATTAATCGTTTAGTTGTTCTCATGCTGACCTCCCAACTCTAATTGGTAATTTTTATCGATTACTTCACCATCTCTTAACATAATAACACGATTGCCATAAGTCGCCGCCGACGAGGCGTGCGTAACCTGTACAACCGTTTTGCCACGCTCGCGATTAATCAACTGAAACAACTCTAAAATATCGCGACTGGTCTTTGAATCAAGGTTGCCGGTTGGTTCATCGGCTAATATGATTTGCGGATTGTTAATTAACGCTCTGGCGATCGCGACGCGTTGTTGTTGGCCGCCGGACAGCTCACGTGGTGTGTGTTTTTTGCGATCGGCCAAACCGACGATTTCCAGTATGTCGTCTAATTCTTTGCGATACTTGGCAATGCGCTTGCCATCGAGCAATATCGGTAACATCACATTGTCGACGACATTGAGATTAGGCACTAAATTAAAAAACTGAAAGACAAAGCCGATATCGCGGCGCCGCATAATGCTCATCTTTTTATCTTTAAATCCGGCAATGTTGGCATCACCTATCAACACCTCGCCACTGGTCGGCTTATCAAGACCGCCCAGCAGATAGAGCAGCGTACTTTTACCGGAGCCGGATGGCCCCATAATGCTGACAAATTCACCTTGCTCTATTGTCAGATTAATATCTTTGAGCACTTCAACCGTCAACTTGCCCATTTGAAATTCTTTATAAAGCGCCTTGACTTCTATTGCGTTCATAGCTTCTCCTACTCGTACTTAATTGCACTGACGATATTCATCCGCGCCACATTGCGGGCCGGTAACATACTTGATAGAACCGAAATTATCACGGCTGATAGCAAACCGGTCAACAGTATCGCTAATTGATAACTCATCGTAAACGGTACATTCAGCAGCTTAAAAAACTGATTGACCTGAAAAATCAGCAAAGCGCCACCGGCCATACCGGACACGCCGCCGATAACACCGGACATAGCCGCCTCTAATACCAACATGGCAAAGGTTTGTCTTTTCGACATACCGACTGATTTCATTACCGCCAAGCTACGCTGACGGGCCATTAGACTGACGATAAAATTATTGAGTATGCCAAATGTACCGATTAACATGGCGACAATTGAAAAGCCCTTAAAAACATTGATCAAAATGGCATTCGATTCTTGATTGAGCTCAATAATTTCTTGCATTGTCATGATCATGACCTGTTCTTCGTTTCTGCCAAAAACATCGCGTAGTTTTTCGGCAGTTGCATCGGGATCACTCGACTTAATCATTAGTTCATTATAGTTAGACCTTTCCGCATCCTTGGCAAAGTAAAACTCGTTGGCAATAGCAAAACTGCCGTTGGCAATTATCGCATCGACAAAACCGACAACCATATAGTCAAATTCTTTGTCTTCGCGCAACTTAAGCCTAATCGTATCGCCCAGCTCAACGCCCAATTGACGCTGTAATGTCGTCGTGATAATAATTGAACGGGTGATGCCGATATTTTCTTTTGCAAACTGTTTATCACTGGTAAACTTTAGGTCCAGATAGTCAAAAAACGCCATGTTATTGGCCGTTACCAATCTATTGATGCGATTATTAGCATCGACAATTTCGATGCCGTTTTTAGAATAATTGGCAAAAACACCTTCAACTGCCGGCGCCGCTTTAACTTTATTAATCGTATTGCGATCTATCTGCCCCATGCGCAGCCAAACATCATACTTGGCATCGCTCATCGCATTAGAAAGCTCTGCCGTAACGGTTGCACTCAGCGTATTAATCAGCAATATACCGGCGATGCCGATTGTCAACAAAGCTATATTATCGATTACACTCTTATTGCCATTGATATTCTTAACACTCAAGCGACCGATATTGCCAAAGATTACACCGCCAATTAAGGCCAGCGGCTTAATACAGAGCGCCGTTATCGCCGGCACCGACATTATAATGCCGGCACAAAGTAAAATTGTCGCCAGTAAATTAAATAGCAAATTGCCACTGATAAATGGTATGTTGGGAATAAGCAGCGCCAAGGCCAGCATAACCGCACCGCTAATCGTCTTTTGTAACGAGCGATCCTTAAACGAACTGGTAAAACCAAGCACAATATCTCTAACCGATAAGTTGGATACCCTGATAATCGGCACAATCGAGCTAAATATCGACAGTAGAATACCAAATAGTAGCGAACCGATATAGTAACTGATATCGACATCGGCCAAGTTTTCGACTGTCGCCATGCCCATCTGACTGGCGATAAAGCCACCGATTACGCCCAAGATGAGCTTGCCCAACAAAATGCCGAATAAAGCGCCAACTAAACCGTAAATAAAACTTTCGGCTAACAAAATAGCATCGACTGTCTTTTTGGTCGCGCCGATTGAACGAAACGTGCCTAAAACCGGTAATTTTTCGGTGGTAATAACCTTAAAGGCAGTAAAGATAATAAAGACCGCTGTCGCCAAAACCAACAACAACATAAAGATAAAGGGAACGATAATATTGTTAAGCATGCCTTCAATTTGTGACCAGGGTATCGGCTCATCGACATGATAACGTGGATACACCTTACTTAACTGTTCAATTGCATAATTGACATCAACGCCCTCTTTGGTCTTTAGCAATAAGTAAAAATAGCGATCTTGCGTATTGAAAATCTTTCTTAAAAATCCGGCCGGTACGATGGCGTTAATCGATTGTTCGCTATATTCTAAAGCCTTGCTATTGGTTCCCAGCGCGACGATTTTTAACTTGTGTTTAACGCCGTTAAAATACAGCTCAATATATTGGCCAATCTTCCAGCCATATTTTTCGGCAGCACTATCCGATAAATAAATCACTTTACCTTGAAAAGCATCGGGTAATTCTTCAATCAGTGAAACGACCCCCAAGGTTGCCAAGTCTTCAGCGCGATAGCCGCGAATTGTCAGATTGACATCTTGTTCTTCACCCGGCATTTTATAAACCGCCGTCGTTTGCAAAGAACCAATTTGATAGTCAAATAAATCGCCCGTTTCGCCCAACTCACGTGGTCGCACCAGTGTCGTATTGTATTTTGACTCACCGCTTACCATTACATTGGCGGTGCCCATATACTTTTTGACGACCTCGACGATGGCGTTTTTGGTAACATCACGCAACGCAAATGAAGAGATCGCCAAAGCGACCGACAATGTAATTGACAGCAAAATCAAAAAGGTCCTAAACTTGTGTTCTGCTATGCTTTTTAAGGTGTATTTAATGATAATTGTCATGTCTTTTCTCCATGTGATAATTTAATCACATTATCTAATAACATGCAATATAGTTTATCGTTTTTTAATATTTTATTAAAACCTTAGACACTTGAAATGGCAAGAGTAAAGCGCCTATTAAGGCGCTTCACTTAACCATCTATGTAAACAAGTCTTTGACTTTGTCAAAGAAACCCTTTTGTTGACTGTGCACTTCGTGCCCCATTGCCGCAGAAAAATCTTCAATCATCTTTTTCTGTTCAGCATTTAAGTTGACCGGTGTTTCAACTATCACCTTGACATACTGATCGCCGCGACCATAGCCATTGAGCACCGGCACGCCTTTGTTTTTAAGGCGGAATACCGTGCCGGTTTGCGTGCCCTCTTTGATTTGATACTTTACTTTACCATCTAAGGTCGGCACGACCAACTCGTCGCCCAAAGCGGCTTGTGCAAAAGTAATCGGCATCTCGCAAATAATATCATTGCCCTCGCGTATAAACAGTTCGTGTGAACGTACGCGTAGTACGACATAAACATCGCCACGCGGACCACCTTTTGAGCCTAGATTGCCCTCGTTTTGTAAGGTGATGACCTGGCCATCATCAACGCCGGCTGGTACGGTTACTTTCATATGACGCTTTTTCTTAACGATGCCATGGCCTTTACAAGTATGGCAATGCTCTTCATGCGTCTTACCTTTACCATTACACTGATCACAGGCGTGGGTAGTAATCTGCTCACCAAAGAGTGAACGCTGTCTATATTTGAGTACACCTTCGCCATTACACTTACTACAGGTATGTGTTTTGGTGCCCGGTTCGGCACCACTGCCATGACAGGTGTTACATTCCTCAGTGCGCAAGTAATTGACTTGCTTTTCCGTGCCAAAGACCGCTTCTTCAAAGGATAATTCAAGTTTTATTTTACTATTCTGCCCTTTGCGCGGCCGATTGGCAGATTGACCAGAAAAGCCGCCAAAGCCACCACCAAAACCAGCGCCGCCGCCAAAAATTTCGCTAAAAATATCTTCAAAGCCGCCAAAGCCGGAGTATTGTCCGCCGCCGCCACCGCCAAAACTGGGGTCGACGCCGGCGTGTCCGAATTGATCGTACATTTGACGTTTTTTCGGATCTGACAACACTTCATAGGCTTCGTTGGCTTCTTTAAATTTAGCCTCGGCCTCTTTGTCATCCGGATTGCGGTCGGGATGATATTTCATCGCAAGTTTTCTATAGGCTTTTTTGAGTGCTGCTTCGTCGGCCGATTTATCGACCCCTAACACCTCATAGAAATCTCTCTTGCTCACTTTTGCCACCTTTCATCGTGCTTACTAAATGCAATTGACATTATTCGTCATCTTCGACGACTTCGTATTCGGCATCGACGACATCGTCAACACCTTCGCTCG
>PDWI01004263.1_pt1 | contig 19335 bp, 17 predicted proteins | sample 1430891 | NCBI WGS metagenome assembly PDWI01 (sample SAMN01162508, study PRJNA174530) | Oral metagenome, whole genome shotgun sequencing project. | biome: Marine environment; feature: Marine mammal; material: Swab sample of the gingival sulcus; isolation source: swab sample of gingival sulcus...
TAAAGTGCCACACCTTTTCCCGGCAAAAAAATCATTCGTTCAAAAGCGCCCGGTAACGCGGCATCCATAATATAGGCGCTCTCACCCTCGTACACAATATGATTGAATACCATACTCCTAGCAACCTTACTCGTCACATTGGTAAACACTGGGTCAAACACTTGGTACTTCTTTGGATACGACTTCGAAGTAAGGTGCACAAGCAGATTTTTCATATCTTCCAACGTTGTAACATAATCATCTGCCGCCGGAATCTTAGCGTAATAAGCAGGTGCTTCATATTTTGAGCCACCATTCACATAATACCGCGGCAATAAATCATCATATGTCACAGCTCCGCCGTTTTGTGACCACGCTTCTACTGAACTATTGGACATTCCCAAATTCACAAAATACATCCTCATGTAATCCGAAAACTGCTTTCCCGAAATCTCCTCAATCAAAATCGTCGCAAGCGCAGACTCTGTATTTGAAAATAGCGAATACTTCCCTACCGGAAATCGTTGTTCAGAACTTGCCAAAAAGACTTCTGCCCGTTGCCGAACACTACCTTGAAACGGTTTTGTTGCAACTGTTCCAAATCGCTGATTGACAAAGCCTGTCCTGTGTAACAACAAATCTTTAAACGTAATTTGTTCAAAATCGGCGGATAACACATTCGGCAAAAACGTCGATATCTCCTGATCGATCTCAATATTATGTTCATCTAGTAATTCAATCAAAGCCAGAGAAGTCAAAACCCGTGCCATTCCCCCTGCTTGGAACGGTGCGCTAAAATCGGACAACTCGCCTTCATCCAACTGCCTTCCGACAAACACTTTCACTTCTCCATGTTCAACAAGAACTGCTTGCAACACAGGAATATCACAGCTAATCTGCTCCCGCATTAACTTTTCCTCACCAAAAACAGCACTTATCATCATTGGCAAAATCAGAGAACACAGCAGTACCACGCTCACCCATTTTTTATAGACAAAACTTCCAATTATTCTTCGCAAGAATCATTCCCCCGTATGATAAACACTTTTCCAACTTGTTCCCGAAAAGAAACCGTCAATTCGTAATGTTCCCCCACCTCATAACCAGCTAAAGCAATCTGAGTTCTAACGGTTTCATAAGCCAAATCTGGATGGTTATTCGTCTTTGACAAATGACCTAAAACCAAGTGTTGTAATCTTCCGCCCTCAAGCACTTTCGCACCTATATTCGCAGCGTCTAAATTACTCAGATGACCGTGCTCACTTAAAATTCTTTTTTTCAAAAATGGAGGATAGGGACCAATCTTCAAAATATCTTCATCATAGTTCGACTCTAGGTGCAATAAATCAACCGCTTTAAACGCCGTGACATATTCTGGATCAATCCACCCTAAGTCTGTTATTACCCCAACAGCAGTCTCACCACAGCTAATACGGTAGCAAACCGGCTCATTCGCATCGTGCGAAACCGAATACGAGTCAACCAGCAAATCCCCCACACGAACAGAGTCTCCAGCAGAAAAACAACGTACTCTCTCATAATCTGGAAGAAGTAGATTTTCACCGCCTTCAAAGGTACCCTCCGTCATATACAAATCAATGGGATTCTTTTTCAAAAGCACTTTCAATCCCTTCATATGATCGCTGTGTTCGTGCGTCACAAAAATCGCATCAATGTCATCAATGCGCTCACCTATTGCCACCAGAGACTTCTTTATTTTAGACGCGCTAATACCAGCATCCACTAAGATACTGGTGTTGCCGGAAGAAATAAAATACGAATTACCGGCACTACTACTTGATAACGAACAAAATTTCAACATATTATTTAGTCGCACGTAAATATATAGACGAATTGTTTTCAAAAACAAATTCATAGTAAGGAAGCATCTCTCCCATTACTAAATCACTCGCCAGAAGGGATTCATCGTTGAGCTTGTACACAATATTAATCTCAAGTAGGCGATCATTTTCTGGCGAACGGGCAAGCACTCTATATATCGCATCTTCAACTGATATTATATCATAGGCATTTGTATAACCTTCATAAATATTCATCAATTTCTCAATATTCACACCGACCACACGATTTTCATCGAAAAACAAGTAAACGATACTTTCGATTTCTGGAAAATAACTCGTACTAATTTCAGAACTTCCTAAAACAGACTCTTTATGTTCCACCAACTGGTACAAACGTACAATTTTTATCCCATTCAAATCATACATTTTAAGCATTCCTGGTTCAAACAAGACATTGATGCTCTCAAAAAACCCTCGTGATTTTTCCAAAAATTCTTTTTTTTCTTCCTCAGAAACTGTACTATCAAGAACAATAGATTTACTATTTTCAATAGAATCAATAATATCACCACGAATATAAGAAATCGAACGATCTTTACTTTTTAGATAAAACTCCTCCTGGGTATTATATTTATCAAAATATTGTATAATATTTTGTTCAATAATCGACGACATAGTAGCTGCACTTGATTCGATCCCAAATATTTTTTCAAAATTCACATCAACACTAGCGTCTATTTCAACACCTTTCGCAAGATATAATGTATTGATAGAATCAAAAGATACCTCCTTAAGAGTCCGATTAGAGCGAATATAATTATAAAAGAGAATCACATCAGTTATCACTAAAATAACGATAAGTATGGTCTTAATTTTTTTCCAATTCATCGTTTCCTCCTAAGTACCATCCTTCCACAGCATCAAAGTAATACACTTTCCCATCAACAACAATATTCCACGTAGGCGACAACTGATTATCTCCGTATAAAAACACCATGCTGACATCTTCTATGAGAGAATACACATAAAAAATTTCATTCCCTTTATAACTTTCAAAATCAACGTCAAATACAGGAAAATTATCACTAATACATCGGTCAATGGAACGGAATGTTGTAGAATCTGGAACCTTGGTTAGCTTTGGCTTAATAATTTTTCGATGAACTTCTAAAACTTGTTCCCCTTGAACAACAACACGTATTCCGACATCTTCTCCAGTCACTAAATACTGTCCACCACCAAAGGTATAGCCAAATTCCAGCTGATATTTATTATCCTCTATTTTATAACAGCCTTTTAAAAATAATCCTTCTGGAATCCCATGAACCAATTTTATAGCATCCAAAGCTTTCATCAGAGCATGCTCAAAAGAAAATGCAGCACCTGCTTGTTCCGATATTTTTGTTCTATAAATTATTTTTCCATCATTAGCAAACGTCAGAGAACGAGTTCCTCTATCACTCATCAACACCACAGAATCTGATGAATCAATAAAACTCTGGGTAAAATCAAGTCTTTCCCCTAAAACGCCCTTTGCGATTGCATTAATCTCCGCACGATCTTTATAGTCGAACTCATACATTGCACTCGCCTTTGCCACAGAGGCGTCATATGTATACGGAATAAGAGAATAGTTCAAAAATGCTTCATCTTTCCCCAATATTTCCCGTAGCGAAAAGCGATCAGAAACCTTCCGATAACTAACATACTTTTTGTGATTGATATGCTGTACCATAGAGGTGTATAAATCGGATACATCCTCATCCTTTATTTTATAGTACAAGTCGTGCTTCCGTATAAAAATTTCACGCTCTGTAATCAAAATATCATCAAATCCAAAGAGCGATTCACTTCCTAAGTCCACGTCATCATAAATACCATAAAGCTGTATTAAAAAAGACTTTTTAGAAAAATTATCAAAAAAATTTTTTTTAGAAATAGGTTTTAGTCGATCATTTGTAACCGAAATCCCATCTAAAGCATCATATGCCTCACTCCATATTGGATAATATATTTCGTGCTTATAGATTCTAGTATAATCACCATTTCCAAAGGAATAACAAATGGCAGAGGCGGTCATAACTGATTTAAGCGAAACCGGTCTCTCCAAAGAAACATCGTCTTTATTCGAAACAAAAAAAGGCTCTGCTGTGTTTAAATAAGTAAGCACAAGAGCCAGTACAAACAGTATAAAAAGAGTGATACTTTTTAATTTTTCTTTCATCAATTTATTCGTTTATTATATTTTTTAACCCTTTCTGTTCTGTTACATTAATGCTGTCAAGAACATTTTGTACATCAACCTTACCATTTATTTCTCTAGCCGGTTCAACAAATTCCACACGAAATTCTTTTACAAGCATATGATCTTCATCCAAGAATCGAACAATGTACTCACCGACTTCAAACTCCGAAAGATCCGTATAGTAACTTGGACTCTCGACGATATCTTCAAATACAATCTCCTCAAACAAGAACATATACTTTGTCTGGTAGACTTCGTAATTCTCCCATAATTCTAGTTCTTGTTCCTTTGTTAAATTCAAAACTTCAGAATCTTCCTCAAAACAACTAAGTTGCTCTTTTAACGAAAAATAATTCTGAATAATTTCCCGAATACGCTCTGCACTGTATTCATTATTCTTTACATATGTCATTGGACAACTGACGCCCTCTGCAACACTTGTACAATCTGGTGCTGTAAGCTTAAGCTGCGTAACAGGTGAATTTTCCTTGATAAACTCATCATCAATAAATTTATTTTTCTTCGAAATCGTGATGTAAAGTGGACTCTCCGCCGAAAAATTCTTAATATTTGCAGCAAGAAAAGATGAACTACCCTCCGCTATCGTAAAGTTCATAGGTTCTGAAATATAGATATCCTGCGAACTTATTGCGCTGATGGCAAAATTTACGCCGCTACTACATAGTAATAGCACTGCAAAAAATAATGCTAGTAGTGTTTTTTTCATCATTCCTCCACTATCATTATACACAAACTTGATTACATATTGATTACAGTAAAATTAAGTGTGGGTTACACATTATGAACAGAGGTTGACATCTTTTCGAAATTCGGTTCCATCGGAATATTCATAATAATTTTAGTTCCTTCACCCAGCTTACTTTCAGCAAAAATTTCTCCACCGTGAGCCTCTACAATACCCTTTGCGATCGACAGTCCAAGACCAGTTCCGCCCATTGCCCTAGAGCGTGCCTTATCAACACGGTAAAAACGCTCAAATATCCTCGAAAGATCCTCCTCTGATATTCCTGGTCCCTCATCTTTTATTTGAATTTTAAAAGACTCTTCATCATCAACCCTATCATTTTTCAGAGATATATGTATCTTGCTTTTCTCCGAAGAATACTTTATCGCATTGGACAAGATATTCAAAACAAGTTGCTCCATCTGATCGCGATCCACTGTAGCAACAATCGTCGGGCGATGCTTAAACATCACTCGTTGATTTTTCTGCTCCAATGAAATCGCCAAATTTTCTACACATTTATCGATTAATTCGGCAATATTCACCTCGCAGTATCGGAGCGCTAGATTCGATGAATCAATCGAACTAAGATACAACAAATCCTTTACCAAACGCGTCATACGCTCTGATTCTGATACAATAACATCCAAAAACTTATTTCGCGTTTCATCGTCCATATTCTCAGAGTCAATGATGGTCTCTGCATATGAAATAACACTTGTCAGTGGCGTTTTAAGCTCATGTGAAACATTTGCAATAAAATCCTTTCGCATCTGGTCGATTTTCTGTTGTTTCGTAATATCCTGTATCGCAACAATTACACCGCGTTCATTCTGCTCAGTAAACTCCGCAAAACTAAGCTGCATATATCGCCCGCGCTTTTCAATAACCTCTACATCCTGATCGTCTCTACGACAAATTTCCAGCAGTTCTTCTGCATCTATTTTCCCTTTAACAGCAATCATTTCATAAGCCTTGCTATTGGAGTGAATAATCTTTCCTGTACTAGAAATCGCAATCAATCCCTCACCAATGTTTCGGGTAATCGTTTCTACCTTGTTTTTTTCTTCAGTAACTCGTTCCATACGCTGATTAATCTCTGAAACAAGATAATTAAACGTATCTGAAAACGTTCCTATTTCATCATCGGTATGTACGTCAACCACTTGGTTAAAATCACCAAGCGCCAGTTGTTTAACCTGTTTTGTGAGCGAATTAATAGGGTCTGTAATGGACTTAGAAACCAACGCACTGATAATACTAGTCATAACAATCGCAAGTACAATTGCACGGGCGATGATTCGCTTTGAGCCTGCAATCAGTGCTTGGTGATCACTCATATTATAACGAATGTAAGTAATATATTCACCGTTTTGAGAGGGATACACTTTATCTCGAAAACTAAAATTGATAGATGTTTGGTCTTCCGAAGCAATCTCACCATCTAACGCGCGCACTAACAAGTTTTCATCAAGTTCACTTAACTCATTATATGTAGTATTTGAAGCGATAATTTCCAATAAAAATGAATCAATCACAAACACTTCAACCTTAGAACCAAATTTAAACTGCTCCGTTAAAATACGCTTTACTAAATGAGGAACATCTCCCTTATCACTAATCTTACTAAGTTCCGTTTGTATCACATAACTAATATCATCAATTTCCGCATCTACACTGCGCAAACTATACCCCTCAAAAGAACGCAAAATAAATACCCCAATCAGTATCAGTGAACTGAGTACCAATATGAAGTATATAATTGTAAACCTCATTCGTATGGTGCGAAAAATATTCATTAATCTTACACGTGGATCTTACTAATACCTATTAAAATAGTACCCAACGCCTCTTTTTGTTTTAATATATTTTGGATCAGATGGGTTATCTTCCAACTTTTCACGAACTCGTCGAATCGTTACATCGACTGTTCGCTCTTCACCAATATACTCGTATCCCCAAACGTCCCGAAGCAATTGTTCTCGAGTAACCATTTGATTTGCTTTTGCCGCAAGATACCTCACGGTTTCGAACTCTCTGAAAGTAAGCTCTACTAATTTATCATCTTTTCGAACTTCATAACGCTGTGGATCAATTACGATATTACCAGAGTAGATCAGTTGATTAATACTATCATTTTCTATAATATTCGCACGACGCAAGTTTGCTTTTACCCTAGCCAAAAGCTCTTTCATCCCAAACGGCTTTGTAATGTAATCATCAGCACCGAGCTCTAAGCCTAATACCTTATCTACCTCATCATCTTTTGCTGTAATCATAATAATAGGCATCACAAAATCTTCCCTTAGCTTTCGACAAACTTGATAGCCGTCAAGCACAGGAAGCATCACGTCTAATAAAATTAAATTTGGTTGAAAAGAATGTGTTTTTCTTATTGCTTCTTCGCCATCTGCGGCTGTTTCGACCTCATAGCCTTCTTTTACTAAATTAAATTTTATAATGTCTGAAATACTACTTTCATCGTCAACAACAAGAATTTTCTTATTCATTCTACTCCTCTATTAAAAATTCACATAATTTCTTGGGTTTTGGTAATTCCCGTTCAATCGCACTTCAAAATGCAAATGCGGACCTGTCACCCTACCGGTTGCCCCACTATAAGCAATCGTCTGACCTTTATAAACTTGATCGCCTACATTTACAAGCAACGAATTACAATGCGCATACAGCGTAGAAACATTTGCACCATGATCAATAATGACACGATAGCCATAACTACCAGCCCAACTTGATGCTATAACAACACCACCATCAGCTGCCACAACCGACGTACCAACTGGACACGCAACATCAATTCCTCTATGAGGACTTCCTCTCCAATACGATGTATCCATAAACTCAGATGTAACGATTCCATAGCTTCCCAACGGATAGCCTAGAACACCAGTACCCATCCTTGGAGGAGGATCCATTGTACCTCTATAAACCACCTTATCTATTGGCGCAGACACTTCTTCTTCCGATAAAATGGTCTTGTTGACAACAACCCCATTTTCTTTTTGAAGCTCTGCTTGAACAACAACTTCACCGTACACCCCAGAACTCTTTAGCTTGCTTTCTCCGATGTACAAAGAGGAAGTATCCTCATATACAACACCGTATTCAAGTTCTTCAGTATATGTAATTTTCTCACTAGTTCTCACCGTAAGCATTGGTGCAGGCGCAACAAGATTTAACTTCTGTCCAGGAAGAAGCGAACTCATATCTAAACCAGGATTCGCTGCTTCTATATCTTCAATTTCTATTCCATAATTCTGAGCAATCAACCAGTAGCTCTCTCCAGAAACCACTTCGTGCTGTCGTTGTTCTATATTTCCGACCGAGATAATTTCTTTTATGTGTTCTGGATTATCAAACCCTTTAAAATCAACAACTTTATACTCAGAAGGCACAATTTCTACATTTTGCACAAAGGAAACATCTACAACCTCGGAGCTCTCATCAACATATCGAAAGCGGAAATAATCCAACATTTTATTGGCAATCTTCTCATCTTGAAAAATCGCAATTTTTTTGCCGTTAATTACCAAGTCAGCTGCCTCTATCATTGCCACACTAGGCTCTAAATCTACACCAATCCTTTCTTCCGCCCTAGTAAATAACGTACGGTCCTTTTCGACTTCTTTTATATACGCCAACGCACGCTGCTGCTTAGGAACATCAACCTCTAAGCAAAGCGAACTATTAGGAGTAGCGCAACGCTTGGTACTGAACAAAGAACTCGCTACAAACACAAGAACTGCCAAGCTCAAAACAATGCCGAAGCTCTTACCCCTTGTGCTTGTGACAAAACGCAAAAGTCGATCCTTCGCTCCTAATTTCTGATTTTTTCTATAATACCTTTTCATGCTCTCTTCATTTTCCCCAATCTCAATTGAATAGTTACGTAAACAGTCTACCACAAAAAAAACTATTTGTAAATCTAACAATAAACCCTCAAAACAGATTACTTTTTGTGATAGAATGATTACGAAAGGAGTATCATGGCTTTTAAAATGAAAAAGGAACTGTCCTCTGAAGTTGATTTCGGGGAGACAGCGCTTGAAAACGTTTTTATCAAGCATTACTTACCCAGTGCAGATGAGGAACAGTTAAAAGTCTATATCATAGGACTTTTCTGTGCAAAAAACGCCATTGAGCTTACTGTTGAAGCAATGGCAAACATTCTGGATATGCCAGAATCCAAAATAAAAAAATCACTAGAATACTGGGAAAAACTTGGACTTTTGACGCTGACCATGGAAAATGGTGAACTCGGCGCCAACTTTTTTTCTATCCGCTCTCAGGTATTTAACGGAAAAAATACCTTGCCGACGGGCGATGATTTGGCAAAGGCTTTGAGCGAAATGGTACTTCATATCAAGAAATCGCCCATTACCAATGCGGAGTACTCTTTTTACCATAAATTTTTAGAAAACAATCCTCATGGCATGGAGATTTTAGAAACCGTACTCACGCTGTACTACAAAGACAAAAAAGGAAATCAATTCACGGAAGTCAAAGCGTTTTTGGAAGAGGTACTTAAAGCTGGTTATACGGATACAGAGCAAGTCATGATCTATGCGAATAACTATTTTTCCAGACAGAACTTCTACAAAAGAGTGAAACTGCTAATTAGTTCCAAACCGACATCTACTCGCGCCGAACAGACCATGATGAACGAGTGGCTAGATAATTACAAAATGAGCGAAGTTGAAATTGTGCGATTCGTGGAGAAACACTCCCCAAACACGAATAACCCAACCATTGGTTTTATTAACAAGCAGATTATCGACGCACATTCTCAGACAAAAGAGGGAAAAGAGCGACTTGCGCTATGCAAAAAATTCAAACTTGAAATTACCGGCAGTCGCTATGCAGTTAACAAAACCGAACAGAAAATTATGTGGGCATGGATCGATGAACTCGGTCTAAGCGAAGAAGAAATTCTAAAAAAAATAGAAAAACATTCACCAACCAAAAGAGGAGCGACAGTGGACTACATAGACCAATGCATACGTGGCGTTGCGGAGCCAAAAATAACACGCAAATCCCGAAGCAAAAAAAGAACCTCTCAATTTGAAGATTCTGAATTGGAAGAACTACTAAACGCCAGACTAAAAAACAACAAAGAAAAAGCAGAGTAAGCGACACCAAGGAGAATACATGGATATTTCAAAAATGGTTGAACTAAAGCGAATTCGAAAAGCTGCCAACCAAGAAAAAGCAGAAAAAAAACGACAAGAAATCTATCAAAAGTATCCCGAATTAAAGGATTTAGAAGCAAAAATCAACAACCTTAATTTGGAACGAACCCTTCTTGTCATTACACCACTTAGTGGCGAAGGAGCTGCCGAATCAGAGACCAAAGTTATTCAGCAAATAGAACAACTCGAAGCAGAAAAAAAACGATTTTTCAAGGAAAAGGGCATCAAACCAAAGGATTTACTGCCAACATACGACTGCAAAAAATGCAATGACGATGGTTTTGTAGAAAACACCATGTGTAGCTGCCTAAAAAAACTCCGCGCCAAAGCACTCAAAGAAGAGTATGCGCTAAGCGGCTTATTGTCAAATCAAAACTTTAAGCACTTTGATTTATCCATTTTTTCTGCCGATAAGAATATTTCAAAGAATAGTCACGCCACTCAAAGAGACATTATCGCACTTCACAAAGAGCGCGCGGAGGAGTTTGTCAAGAGTTTTCCGAACCAAAAATCCCTAATTTTCACAGGCGATACCGGACTGGGAAAAACATTTTTGTGCAACTGTATCGCCTCTGACCTTCTCGACACAGGCTATCTCGTATCTTACTATTCCCACACCGCCCTAAACACGCTCTTCAAAGAAAATTTATCCTTCAATAAATCCGCTGAAATCGCTACACAATACGCGGATTTGTTCGATGTAGATTTGCTAATTATTGATGACCTCCTAGAACAAGCGACAGATACTGCCGTCTCCGAACTGCTTGGACTCATCGACCGCAGGCTGACCTCAGGAAAGTCGACCATTATTACCACCAATTTAAATATGGAACAAATTGAAGAAGTTTTTGGTTCGCGCATTAAATCAAGACTTAGCACTTATATAAAATTCAGCTTCTACGGTGATGATGTGAGAGAACATAAAACTACTTAAAGTCAATTAAAGAGCTGCCGTATATGATTACTCATATATGACAGCCCCAAATTATAATACATACCACCAAACAATTCTTTTTTCAAATCCCTAAAAGTAATTTCTCACCTTAGGCTTCGCTCACTGCAGAAATTGAGATTTGGATTACAAAAAGCGCTAATTATCGGTATCTTCTTGTGATGACACCTCACTATTTTCTACTTCGTCAAGATTCTCACTTTCATCAAGCGACGCGTATTTGGCAGTTCGATTGATAACCGACCTAGAATACGTAGATGAATACGTGCTGTAATTTGCATAGTAATTCTGTAGTCCTCCAGCCCCGCGATTGTACTCCGTAAGTATTTTATCTTTATTCGAACCGTGAATATCTACCAAATAGGCAATATAGCTAATACCGAGACCTAAATTATAGTCTGGTTCAAAAATGCGTGAAGGATCGTATTCAACCCCTATTTTTTCCCCAAAAAGATCCACTAAATTTCTCTCTGTAATTGGAATAATCTGCATAAAGCCTCTATCATTAGAGTACCCTACCAATGCCGGATTAAATTCACTCTCCAATTCAATAATTGAAAGAATTAACGAATAATCCAAATCATACATCTCAACATAATGAACCAACGCCGCAGCTGCTTCCAAATCAAGCGGGGTGGTGCGAACAATTTCCTCTATTTTTTGTAGTTCCTGTACTCCTAGCTCTGTATACTTTCCATCAGCAAACAAACTAGACATCATTTTCTCAACAACTCTAAGTTCCTCCTCCTTTTGTCGAAGGGAATCTTTAGACTTCGCAATCTCTTCTTTTAAATCAACGATTTCTTCATTCTTCGCTTTTAATTCGGCGTTTTCTATGCGCAACGCATCCAATTTATCGTTTAACCCGCCTATTTCTGTTGTTTTAACAGCCAAAATAAGCGTCGCGCATATAAGTAAAAACAAAGTTGCTAATTTTACTCGTTTTATCATTTTACCTCCAGTTTTTGCAATACAGTCATTGAATATATGCCTATTCTAGGTATTTGTCAATTAAATTTTTGTAACAAAAACGCATTTAAAGGGCGTTCGAACTACAAAAAGCGCCTACTTAAAGCGCTTTTTATTAATAAATATTTATAATTTTTGTCAACCTTTTTAGGTTGACTTCCCCATTAATCCGCTTGTAAGAGTTTTACCAACGCATCAATCTTATCTTTAATTTGGGTACCTTTTACCCGTTTATACGCAGCTTCTACTTTGTCAAGATCACCGCCTGCAAAACCTAATATAATAGAAGCTTCTTGACGAGTCAAGGTCTCATCAATCATTTGCATGACACGATCTTCTTTGTGCACTGTATCAGACGATACAGGTGATGCACTCTCTGATTTCTTTTTCGCCTTTTGATGTTTTTGGGCATCATTTTTGTAAAGTGCTGCTACCCTACGTTGCATCGTACCGCCAGATGATTTCTTGGAGACATTATGAGAAGCTTCTGGCTGTATTTCAGCATCCACACGCTCACGATTCACAAAAGCGTTTTCCGATGGACTCTCCACCGGTTCATCAAAGCGACGCTCAATCGGCTGCTCTCTAACAGCTCTTGGGTAAACATTCGGCTTTTGACCATCATCACTGGTAATACCCACACTCTCCTGAGCATTATCAAAAACCACGCGCTCCGCTTTAATCAGTCGTTCTCCTTCATTTAAATTTTCGCGAGCCAGAAGTTTTTTAAGCGCCTGAATTTCTTCCTCGTTATTTTCTACTTCCGCATCCTTCATATACCCTTTCATTCGAAGACTGCGAACCACCATCTGAGCCATATTTCTCGTCGTCCCCATCTGCGTAGCCAATTGATCCAAACTTCGTATAGTAGGAGAACACAAAAATACAATGAGACAGATTTTTTCTTCGCTATTCAGCTCTCTATTATCCAAAATTTCTTTTTTTATTTCACTGAGTATTGCCATATATTTATTATAACTTTTCAGCCTGCTTTTCGCAATAAGGACGCCTTATCCCAGTCAATAGAAATTCATAAAGTTGAAAAAAGCGGGAAGATTCCCGCCTATCATAGTATCCTCTAAGAGTAGTCTTTTCCCTACTCTTATCCTACTACCATTCCTCTAAGATTTCAAAATATCAGCCTAACTGCTTACAATCATTTTCTCATTATCAAAGAGTTTTCGAATCCCAAAAATGGAAATCGCTACAATCACAAGTGGCACAATCACCGCTAAAACAAAGGTATTCGTACTAGCAGAAAATGCCAGTATATCCGTCATAGCACACGCCTGTCCAAGCACTGGCACTGTGTACATCCACCATGGGAACACCTCCCCCGCTGGCATATTCATCGGAATAATACTGAGAACGATTGTCGCCATATAAAGTGGCATTACATAATTTCCGGCTTCTTTGATATTTCTACCTAGTGAAGAAAGTACCATTAAAAGGGATGTGTTCATCAAAAGGGTTGGCACTAAAATCGCCATCATCAAAAGCAAGTCTTTAAAAGTATAGTACACGTCCATTTTCATAACATTTTTCGGAACAAACGCCTTAACTGCTAATAGTAATAGGAAAAACGCCAGTACCGAGGTCATCGCCGCAAACGCCGCATGGAACGATAGTCCAAAGAGTTTCCCTAGTGCAAAGCGCTCCCTTGAAAGTGGTGCGAGAAGCTGTGTCGCAAGAGTTCCTCTCTCTTTTTCGCCTGCAACCGACTCCATAACAAGACTCATCGCAGAACCAAAAATAACCATAAAGAGCATATACGGTGCAAATTTACCGACGACTCGACCCGTTTTTAATTTATCTTCGGTAACTTTAAATTCTTCCGACATATCTTCTAAATGAAAAACATTTAGTTTTTCGCTACCGCCAATTCGCTCAATAATCACATCTTGTTTATAAGGCTCTAAATACTCTTCTTCGATACGCTGAAACGCCTTTTTGTTATAATCATTACTCAAATCGCCAAGATAGCGTATATTTGATGAACCACCTGTCACAATGGCATTTTCAAAATCAGAATCAAAATCCACAGCAAGGTCAAACTCTTTGCTCTTAACGCGTTCTGCCATATCCTTTAATTCAAGACCCTCTTCCGAGGTAATTTTAAAACCCTCCATATTCTGAACAAAAGCTGGCGCATTATTCAAAAGCACCAATGGCTCATTCGTTTGCACTTTTTTCGCCATAAACTGTCCAATCATAATCATGATACCAAATATCGCAATCATAATTAGCGGTGACAAGAAAAAAGTTGTAAAAAACAACTTCTTGTCCGAAAACACTCTATAAATTTCCTTCTTAAATACTACCCACATAGTTCCTCTTTTTCTTTCATTTAACGTTCATGCTTCCACACACTCCAGCGGATTTCAGCATATTTCTATACATCTTATCCACTTATACTTCCTGCAAAGACTTCACTAAGCGATATTTTTCTCACTCGCTTCTTTCGCTTTTTTCTCTGCTTCTTTTTTATCCAAAAGCCAGAAAAACGCATCTTCCAAATCATCGCATCCTGTCGCTTCCAAGACTTCTGCTATAGTGCCTTCCATCGCAAGCGTACCCTCTAAGATCACCGCCACGCGATCACAGAGTTTTTCAACCAAACTCATAATATGCGTCGATATAATCACAGTCTTTCCCGCTTCTTTTTGCGCCAACAAAAAGTCTGTCACACGACGTGCTGTGATAATGTCCAGTCCATTTGTCGGTTCATCAAAAATAATGGTGTGCGGATCGTGAATCAAACTTGTGGCAAGCGACGCTTTTTGGAGCATCCCCGTCGATAGTTCGCCGATTTTCTTATACATAAAACCCGTTAATTCAAAGGTCTCTGCAAGTAATTTCTTCCGACTTGCAATATCACGTTCCGTCATCCCGTGAAGTCTACCGTAATAATTCATTGTATAGTCTAATGTGAAATATTTATCCAGTTTGAGCTCAGACGTCAAAAACGCAATATTTCGCCTCGCATATTCTGGATCTTTCACCACATCGACATCATCAATGTATATATCGCCTTCTAATGGCTTATAAAGTGTTGAAATACAGCGCAAACTCGTTGTCTTCCCCGCACCATTCGCTCCGAGAAGACCAAAAATTTCACCGTCATTCGCATGAAATGACAGCCTATCGACTGCCACTACATCTTTTTCTATTCGTTTGTTGATACCTTTTTGTTTATTCTCAGCTTTTAGCTTTGCCAAATCTGAACGATTGCGTCTAAAAACCTTTCTGAGATTATTTACTTTTACCATATTCCTCGTTTCTTATTTTTATTTATAAAATATCCTCAATGTCTACACTACGATCTTTATCCAGATTGATAAATTGAGTTTCTGTATGAACGATAGGACGCGTTGGTGCATTTTTGTTCATGTGAACAATGGTCGCTTTTTCACCCGTTGAAAGAATACAATCTTTCCCAACGAAAAACGCTGAAAGTCCTCTTATTAGGGTATACACCACCTCTTGGTCAAACAATTTACCCGAATTCCAAGTAAGATACTCTATCGCAAGCATTGGTGATACTTTCTTTTTGTAAGGTCGATCCGTTATCATCGCCTCAAACACATCACACGCCATGATAATTTTTGCATAAGGATGAATTTGATTTCCTCTCAAACGAAGCGGATATCCCGATCCATCAATTCGCTCATGGTGATGAAGTGCAGCGTATTTCACATTAGACGATACCCCTTTTGTTCGAAGCAAAATACTATATCCATTTTGAGGATGTCTTCTGACAATATCCCACTCCTCTTTGGTAAGCTCGCCCGGTTTTTTAAGGATTTCCTCTGGAATCTTTAGACTTCCAATATCATAAAGCATTCCCGCTTCATTGAGTTCCAAAAGTTCTTTTTGTGAGTATCCAAACCATTTGCCAATCATTGTAGACAAAATAGAAACTCTCATAGAGTGTTCAAACAAGTAATCATCGGTTCTTTGTAGTTCATTGAGCCTTTTTAGCACGTCATTATTTCGAACGACATCTGGCAATGTCTCCACCAAATTTTTCTTCATTTCCTGAAGATTTAGCTCGCCAGTTTCACGAATATTCGAAAACATCGCTTTTCGCTCTTGGATCGTCTCTTTGTGCTTCACATCAATTGGAAGTGCATTTTCTCCCGTGAGCACATTGACTTCCATATTTCTATTTACAACGCTCCGAGCAGGAGGTTCAAAAATAAGTTCCTCTTCTTCTTCACCTGCTTCTTCCAACATTTTTTTTATTTCAGATTTGTATTGATCAACAGGTATATTCTCTTCCTCATCTGTTTCATCTTCAATTTCAATATCAACTATGCCAATGTTTCGAAGTAGTCTAATATGTCGAAGCGTAAGAACAGTCCCAGCGCTAAGGAGTTCCGCACCACTTCGTTCATCATAAATTGCTGAACCAAGTTTCATCCCTTCTTTCAGTTCTTCATAATTGATTTTTCCCATTATTTATATCCTCCATACCTGCAATGATCTGAGATAATTTTGCCAGTTGTTCAATATTTAAGGTTTCACCTCTGACAGATTGTACACACCCACTTTCGATTATAGCATAATTCAAGTCATTTTTTGATATATTTTTTAATGATTTTAACGAATTTAACAAGGTTTTTCGCCTTGAACTATAAATTGCTCGAAGAATTTGAAAAAAAATCACCTCTGCTCTTCCGCTCAAAAGCGCTTCTTTTCTCCTAATTTTAAGTACCGCAGAATCAACTTTTGGCGCTGGCATAAATGAATTTTTGCGAACATTCACAACCCGCTCTGAATCCGCATAATAAGCTACCGAAAGCGTGATTGCACCGCGGTCGCCCTCATCCAATATTCGGTCTGCAACTTCTTTTTGCATCATAACGACGAGCCCCTTCACCTTCTGTGCGTTCTCTAGCACACTCATAATGATCGGCGTTGTAATGTAATAGGGAAGATTCGCCACGACAATTGCACTTTCATATCCCGCTTCCGTAATAACACGATCCCAATCGAGTTTTAAGGCATCTTCCTCAATAATCTGAAGATTATCTGCTGGAACAAGTTCCGCTAAAATAGGCGGTATTTTCTTGTCTTTCTCAATCGCAATTACTTTCTCTGCACGACTGCAAAGCCGCTGAGTAAGTACCCCAAAACCCGGTCCAATCTCTATGACCAAACCGTTTTTGCACGATTCTCCATCCTGCGGAAATGCCGCCTCTACAATCTTGTCTACAATATGTGAATCAATCAAAAAATTCTGCCCCAACGACTTTGAAAATGCAAAACCGTACGTTTTCATCACGGCTTTTATGGTCGCAGGCGACGTCAAACACATATCTTCACGATTCGTATCACTGTTATATTCACTCATTGGTTCTATTATACTTGTTTTAGATGGGTTATGACAAGAACGTTTTTATTTCCGAAGGAGTAACTCCCCTTGCTGTCAATCGTTTGGCTAATTGTTTATTGTTGGCATACCCCACCCCAAAATGACGTCCTATTTTTTTTCGTATCGCTTTTGCTCCCTCGCTGGAGCACCCTATGGAAACCAAAAATTGAGGGGTGATTTCTTCCAAATGATGATCCGACAAAAAAGTACCAGAATCGCTTTCTTTATTATTTTGTAAAGGTAACCTCTGGTTTTGAATCGCCCTATCTAAAACACCCTCTACATCATTTTCTATAGAAACATCCACAAAAGTAGCTCCCGACTGAACCAATGCGTTTAAAATGGACTCTCCGCTGGCATTTTCCACACCGATATTATCCCCTTTTAAAGCTTCCTCTAGCATCAAGCGGGCGTGTTTAATCGGAATTTTTTTGAAATTAGAAGGACTGTCTAGCAAATTTTTAGAATTATTTTTTTCGGATTTTTCAACACGTTGAGAATCCCCATCGTTCCCTGTGGAACAATTTTGGGAATAGTTGAACACTTCCTCTCTTTGACCTTCTTCATTGCTCAAAGCCCCATTGGATAAAGTGTCAACTTCCAAGGGAGTTTTCACATCGGTAGCTGAGCCATCACCTTCAAAAACTCTTTTCTCCGCCTCAAAAATCAACTGTTCAATACGAGTTCTTATATTTTCGCCTGCATAATCTGGATCTGTAAAAACAATAATTCCTTGTGCCTTTGCCGCCTCAACAATTCGCTTCGCAGTAGGTTTTCGAATTTTAAACCCATTGGTGATAATAATGTCAGCGCTAACGACAGAAAGCACAGCCGCCGAGTCATCTCTGCCCTCGACTACTATGCTCTCTTTAATTCGCGGTTTTCTAAGCGCAGTCTTTTTCATTTTATTTTAATCCAATTTTCTTTTTTCTAACTCTCTAAACACCTTAATTCTCTAAACGCCAAAAAATTGACACGCGTTCTGATACGTTGTCTCCGCCACTTCTTCTACGCTAATCCCCTTCACCTCTGCAATTTTTTCAGCCACATAATACACATAACTCGGCTCATTTCGCATACCGCGTTTCGCTTGCGGTGTAAGGTACGGCGAATCCGTCTCAATCAACAAGCGCTCAATTGGAATCACCTTAGCGACCTCCCGCTTAACAGGCGCATTTTTATAGGTAACTGGACCAGAAAGGGAAATATACGCGCCGAGTTTCACATACTGTCTAGCAAGCTCTGCCGACCCCGAATACGAATGCATTTGAAGCCCGTTAACAAACGCGTCATGCTCTCTTAAAATATCAAACACATCGCCATTTGCATCACGGTCATGAATAACAATTGGCAGTTTTAGCTTCTTCGCAAGTTCAATTTGCTGAATGAAAGCGTTTCTTTGAACATCGCGCGGTGATAAATCGCGATAGTAATCCAAGCCAATTTCACCAATCGCTTTTACGCTCTTCTTTTTCGCAAGCAACTCCAAAGTGAAAAGCGCTTCTTCATCAAGGGTTGTTGCGTTGTGTGGATGAATCCCTATCGCCGCATAAATATTTTGGTGCGCTTCCGCGATTTCCACCGCAAGTGCACTATCCTCTAGGGTATCTGATGCACAAACCATTTTTTCAACCCCAGATTCATGGCAATTTTTTATGGTTTCTTCTCTGTCAAAATCAAACTTTGCATCATTCAGGTGACAATGCGCATCAAATAATCTCATTACTTCTCCTCCGCACCAAGCGCTTCATCAATATCAATTCTTGGGAATAACGCATCACCTTTTCGGACCGTTGCACCCGCTTTTGTGAGACCGTACTTACCAGACTCTTCATACGCACCAAGTTCTGCGCCAAGTCTGCTTGCCACCTCTGCTGAAGTCTGTGGCATAAATGGTCGAATCAGCGTGCAGACGATTCGAAGAACATCCATTAGATTATACAGAACAGTGTCAAGTCTCTTATCTTCTGTCTTCGCAAGCGCCCACGGCATTGTTTCATCGATGTATTTATTGGCACGACGAACCAATTCCCAAATTTCTCCAAGCGCCGCTTTCGTA
>PDWI01004264.1_pt1 | contig 19332 bp, 20 predicted proteins | sample 1430891 | NCBI WGS metagenome assembly PDWI01 (sample SAMN01162508, study PRJNA174530) | Oral metagenome, whole genome shotgun sequencing project. | biome: Marine environment; feature: Marine mammal; material: Swab sample of the gingival sulcus; isolation source: swab sample of gingival sulcus...
CGATGGAGTAAGTGCAAGTGCTATCGTTCCAAGTGGAGCAAGCACAGGAAAAAAAGAGGCACTTGAACTTCGTGACGGAAACAAAAGCAGATACTTAGGCAAGGGTGTTTTAAAAGCAGTTGAAAATGTAAATGGTGTTATAGCGGAAGAACTTATAGGACTTAGCCCTTATAACCAAGGTGCTATAGATAGCCTGCTAAAAGAGCTTGATGGAACTGATAACTACTCAAACTTAGGAGCAAATGCAACTTTAGGTGTATCAATGGCAATAGCAAGGGCTGCTAGCATGAGTTTAGGGCTTCCTTTATATCGCTATCTAGGCGGTTCAAACGCTGTGGTTTTACCAACACCCATGTTTAACATAGTAAACGGCGGAAGCCATGCGGACAATAACGTAGATTTTCAAGAGTATATGATAATGCCTATAGGGTTTGATACTTTTAGTGAAGCTCTAAGAGCAAGCGTGGAAACATATCATCACCTTAAAAAAATACTTCTCGATGAGGGCTTTAACACATCATTAGGAGATGAAGGCGGTTTTGCACCTGATTTTAAAAACAATGAAGAGCCTATAAAATACATACTAAAAGCCATAAAAAATGCAGGATACGAAGCAGGTAAAGAGATAGCTATCGCTTTAGATGTTGCTTCAAGTGAATTTGCAGTTGAAGGCGGATACAACCTTGTAAGTGAAAGCAGAGTTCTTTCAAGCAAAGAGCTCATTGGATACTATGAAGAGCTTTGCGAAAAATATCCGATAGTCTCCATTGAAGACGGTTTAAGCGAAGATGATTGGCAAGGATGGGCGAAGCTTACTAAAAAACTTGGCAAAAAAGTGCAACTTGTGGGAGATGACTTGTTTGTAACAAATACTAAAATTTTACAAGATGGAATTGATAAAAATATAGCAAACTCCATCTTAATCAAACCAAATCAAATCGGAACTATAAGTGAAACACTAGACACCATGAGGTTAGCAGGTAGAGCAAACTATAAATGTGTAGTAAGCCATAGAAGCGGAGAGAGCGAAGATAGTTTTATCGCTGATTTGGCAGTTGCATTAAACGCGGGTGAAATTAAAACCGGAGCAACGGCAAGGGGTGAGAGAAATGCAAAATACAACAGACTGCTTGAAATAGAAAGTGAACTTGATATTTCAGCTCAATTTTTAGGAAAATCACTATTTAAAAAATGAGTGAAATCTTAGGAGAGTACGAAGAAGGGGCGATTAAAAGCGCATATAAAAATCGCCTCATTTTAAAAATGGTTGCTTTGGGCATAGTCGTCATTTTATTTGCCATTTACGTAGGAAATGTACTTTTTGGTAAAAGCTCTTTGGATGTTTTATTAAACTTACAAGCGCAAAAAGAGAATATTCAAAAAGAGGTAATTGAGCTAAAAGAAGAAAATGCCAAACTGCAAAAACAGTATTTTGAACTAAAACAATTAGACCCTGAAAGCAAATAAGGAAATGTTATGAGATATATTTTACTTTTATGTTTATCGCTTTTTTTAACGGCTCGCGAAAATCCGTTTATCCCAACAAATCAAATGGATGAAAAAAAGATAGAAGCTACAAATATAAAGCCAGATATTGAAGATTTTAAGCAACAAAGAATCACCATGCCAAATGATGCTAGAATTTTAAAATATATAATATTAGGCTATCAAGCGATAGATGGAAGCATTAAAGAGAAAAATATAAAAGTAGATAAAAATATAGATTGGCATGAGAGCTTAAACCTCGTATCTAAAGAGACATTTGCCCCTCCAGTTGTAATCGAACCTATAAAAGCAAATCATAAACAAATAGTTCAAAAAACCAAAAAAATAGAAATTAAAACCCCTAAAAAAACTTTACATGTAAAAACAAGTTCTTTTAAAATAAAACCTTACATCAGCTTTGATGTGAGCAAAAATAGGTTGATCATCCATACAAATGATAAATTGCTTAGGGATTTTCAAGTTTCAAAGCCATACAAATTGGCGCTTGATTTTAAAAGACCATCAGCCTTTTATACAAAAAATATATTCATAAATCATCCGCCATTTAAAAAACTACAACTTGGCGCTCACAAAAGTTTTTATAGGCTATCATTTTTACTTGACGGTCCTTATATTTACAGTATAAAAAAAGAGAGCGGAAAGATAATAGTAATTTTAAAATAATTTTATTTTTAGTTTTTTTACATGTGATAAATAAAACACAAAAGTCATCTCTCTTGAAAATTTTCAAGAGAGATAAAAGTTTAAGCATCTATATGTTTTGGTCCTAAGTACAATTGTCTTGGACGCGCTATTTTTACATCTGGTTGCTCTTTTAATTCCATCCATTGAGCTATCCAGCCTGGTGTTCTTCCAATGACAAACATAACTGCAAACATATCAATAGGTATCTTTAAAGCTTCAAGTATAAGTCCTGAATAAAAATCCACATTTGGATACAATCCTCTTTTTATAAAATACTCATCTTCTAAAGCAATCTTTTCAACCTTATGAGCAATCTCAACTAGTTCACTATTTATACCTATCTCATCGATAAGTTCACTGCATATCTTTTTTAATACTTTTGCGCGTGGGTCAAAGTTTTTATAAACCCTGTGACCAAATCCCATAAGGCGAAATGGATCATCTTTTGATTTTGCTTTTTCGATATATTTTTCCACGTTATCAACTGACCCTATCATGCGAAGTTGTCTCATAACAGCCTCATTTGCGCCACCATGTGCACTTCCCCATAAAGCACATATTCCTGCACTTATAGCAGCGTATGGGTGAGCATTAGTTGAACCTACATTTCTTACTGTGGTAGTTGATGCATTTTGTTCATGATCTGCATGTAATGTAAAGATAGCATTAAGTGCTTTAACCTCAATAGGCTTAATGTCACAATATCCATAAGGAAGTGCGCGAAGCATAAAAAGAAAGTTTTCCACAAAACCTTTTTTAAGATCTGGATAGACAATAGGTAGCCCCATAAAGTGACGATACGAGTAAGCGGCAATACTAGGGATTTTAGCAACTATTCTAGTTGAAATTCGATTGCAATGTTCCACATCGCACTCTCCTTGAGCGCATTGTAAATCCTCAAAATAAAAAGTGGAAAGTGCCATTACTCCTGCTGAAAGAATAGCCATAGGATGGGCTTTTTCTGGGAAAGCATCAAAAAGAGCTTTCATATTTTCTCGCAAATATGAAAATCGCTTAAGTTCAGAATTATACTGCTCATACTCCTCTTTGCTAGGAAGTTTTTTACGAGTAAGCAGATGACAAACTTCTACAAAGTTTTTTTGCTCTGCTAAGTAACTAATATCATATCCTCTATACATAAGCTGACCTTTGTCGCCATCTATATAAGTTATTCTTGATCTACATGAAGCAGTAGAAGTGTAACCTCTATCAAAAGTAAACATGCCAGTGTCTTTATAAAATGTGGATATATCTACAACCGAAGGTCCTAAAGTTGCATCTAAGATTGGAAACTCATAATTTTTTCCAGAACGATTATCTGTTAATGTAATACTATCTTTATTCATTCTCTTCCTTTTGTTTTATTTAAATCTAGAAAGATTATATCACATTATCAGTAAATGTTAAAGTTTTTAACCCTTTTTGCTTAAATTTATTATCTTAATGCTTACCATTGAAACAATTACCTGAAAAAGGCTAACCAATATGAATGAAAAATAAAGACTCTGTCCTATTGTATTTGCCCTATATGCGATAGTTGCAACAGCTATGATAAGAGTTAAAGGCATGGAGTGAGAAAGTCCAAAAAGTATAGATTGTTTAATTCCAAGCTCTTTTACCAATACAAATGATGATATCACGCGTATGGATATACTAGCTAATGTTATCAAAAAACCGTTTAGCAAAACTCCATCTATTCCTAAAGATTCAAGCTTGAAAGTTGAGCCTACATATATGAAAAATACAGGTACTAAAAAGCCAAAACCAAACGATGCTAGTTTATGAGGAAGCTCTTGTTTGTGTTCAAAAAATGTGGAGATAAAAGTTCCAGCCACAAATGCTCCAAAAGCGATCTCAAGATGCAAAAACAGCATCAACGCAATCATGAGAAAAAATAGCGCCATAGAAAGGCGTATATCTTTTTCATCTTTATCGTAATGAGGCATAAGGTAAACTTTTAATTCAGGATACCACCAAAAAAGTACATCTAATAATCTAAAAAGCACAACAATAGCTGCTAAAAATAAAATCAAATACCCAATGGAACGATAAAGTTCATAACCGATACCAAATTCCAACATCGCACCCACAAAAGTAAGAAGAGATATGCTAACAACTTCACCCAAAGTTCCAACGGTCATTCCTAAATTTAACCACTTTTCATCTTTTCCATACTCTTTAAAAAGAGTAAGTATCATACCCACTGAAATAAGTGGTAAAATCACTATATAGATATGATTTAAACCAAAAGCACTCATAACAACAAATGACAGAAAGTACAAAAGCAATAAATACAAGCTTCCTTGCTTTAAAGTCTTTTTATCAATTTTTATAAAATCTTTTAAATCCACATGTGTTCCAGCTAAAAACATTAGGTAAAAAAATCCAACTTCTGCGATAACCTCAAAAAGATGATACTCTTTTAAAAAACCAAAATACCCAGCAAGCGCGCCTAAAACAATTTCAATAGGTGCAATAGGAATACGCAAAAGTTTTGAAAAAAATGGCGATAAAAATATAATAATAGATATGGTTACGAGAATTGTTAATTCATCCATGACAGGTTGTTTCCACCTTGTAACCTAAGCTTTTTATAAGCTCAAAATCCCTTAAAGGATTATCTCCTTTTGTAGTCAAATAATCCCCAACAACTATCGCATCAACACCAGCTTCAAACATAGCTTTTTGGTTGTTTGGAAATACTTTTTCTCTACCCCCTGCTATCATAACACGAGAGTTTGGCAAAGTAGCCTTCACACTTTTTATGATACCAAGTGCTTCATCTTGAGTTAAATCATATTTAGGAACTTTTAAACTTGGATGCGAAATGTAAAAATTTATAGGCGTTGAAAAGGGATTTAGTGATTTTAAAGCTTTTAAATATTCAAGTCTATCTTCTTCACTCTCCCCTAGCCCAAAAATTCCTCCACAACAAAGCATCAAACCAACTTCATTTACGTTTTTACATGTAGTATATCTCTGCTCCCAATCATGACTTGTGCAGATTTTATCATAAAAACTTTTTGATGTTTCAATGTTGTGATTATAGCTATCCACTCCAGCATTTTTCAGCTCTTGTAGTTGATGTTTATCGGCTATTCCATTACATGCGATTATCATTATTTCAACTTCGTTTTTAACAGCTTTTGTAGCTTCGCAGACAAATTCTAGTTTTTTATCATTTAGCCCACGCCCTGAAGTTACTAAACAAAAACCCAATGCTCCATTTTTTTTAGCTATTTTTGCCTCTTTTACGATTTGCTCTATAGGTTTTTTCTTAAAGGTTTCAATTCCACTCTCATTATATGCACTTTGGGTACAAAATGAACAATCTTCGGCACAATTTCCACTTGAAATATTGCTAATAGCACAAAACATTATCGACTTACTCATATACAAAAACCTCTTCGTTCCATTTTGATTTATCTAATTTACATGTAAATTTTTTAACTTTATAACCAGACTTTGAAACTTTTAATAATGCACATTCACATAGTTTTTTCTTTCTTCCGCAAACTTCACCTGAATTCAAATAAAATGCTTTTTTGGTTTTTTGTGCTTCAAAATAGTGTGTATGTCCATAAATAATCAAATCCGCATCAGGATTTAGATAATAAGGATGATGCATCAATTTTATTGATAATTTTTTTATATTAAAAGTATATGGCTCTGAGTAAAGGTTATACTTATCTTTTACATGTAATAAATTTGTATCATTATTTCCAAGTATCGCTTTGTATGGAAGAGAGCTTTTTTCAAGAAGTTTTAACGTATCTTCCTTAACGATATCACCTGCGTGAATTAAATATTTCGCTCCCTCTTTTTTAAGTTTTTTTATACAATGCTCGGCCAAATCAACACGAGAATGCGAATCGGAAATAACACCTATTTTCAAGCATCTACCCTTGTTTTACACTTGATGCACTCATATATCTCTTTGCCTCTTAAAGTTCGTTTTGCCATTAAATATTTACATTCAGGACAAATCTCTTCGCACGGCTCATAAGTGGATATAAACTTACACTTTGGATAGTTTCCACATCCATAAAACTTTCCTCTTCTGCTAGTTCTTTGGACTATATCGCCCTTACACTCTGGACAAGGCACACTAAGTTTTACTAACTCTTTTTTTTCGCGTGAAGCTAAATTTTTTGAATACTTACACTTTGGAAAACCGCTACAAGCGATAAACTCGCCAAAACGCCCTTTTCTTTTAACTAGCTCTTTTCCACACTCTGGGCACATCTCTCCTGTTGGAATAACAACTTTTTGGCTTTTGATATTTTTTTTACCCTCATCAATTTTTTTGATAAAAGGCTCATAAAAATCTCCCAAAACTTTCTGCCAATCCTTCTTTCCTTCAGCTATCAAATCCAAAGTCTCTTCCATGGACGAAGTAAAAGCACTATCAACTATTTCAGAAAAATTAACCTCTAAAAGCTCAATAACAGTAAATGCAATATCTGATGGAATAATCTTTTTGCTCTCTATTTTTATATAATCACGCGAACTAAGTATCGAAATTGTCGGCGCGTAAGTTGAAGGACGTCCAATCCCAAGACTCTCAAGCATCTTTATCAAACTAGCCTCTGAAAATCTCGCAGGTGGCTCAGTAAAATGCTGATTTGCTTTTAGTTCATGTAAACTTAACTCTTGCCCAACTTTTAATAACGGAAGCAACTTATCTTTATCGCTTGCACCATAAGCTTTATAAAATCCATCAAAAACCAAACGTCTTCCACTTGCTTTAAAAACACCCTTATCGTTTGCTATAAAAACAGTTTGGCTCTCAAAGATAGCCGGAAGCATTTGACAAGCTAAAAAGCGGTTATATATAAGAGTATAAAGTTTTAGCTCATCGCCACTTAGAAAACTCTTTGCAACAGCAGGAGTAAAATCCAAAATCGTAGGCCTTATCGCCTCATGTGCCTCTTGTGCTCCTTTTGATTTTGTAGTAAAAAAGTTAGCTTTTGGAGGTAAATACTCTTTTCCAAAACTGTTTTTTATAGTTTCTCGCGCCTCTTTTACTGCATCTTTTGCTAAGTTTAGCGAGTCTGTTCTCATGTAAGTTATAACACCACTTTCGCCCTTATGGGTTTTTACACCTTCGTAAAGTTTTTGTGCTATCATCATAGTCTTTTTAGGGCTAAATCCCAATGTGCTTGAGGCCGCTTGTTGAAGTGATGAAGTCATAAACGGAGGTGGGGTCTGCGTTTTTCTCTGTTTTGTTTGAATATCACTTACTTTAAAAGTACCATTTTTCAGTGCATCATAGATAAAATTCGCCCTATCGCCTGTTTTGATGGTCATTTTTTCTATCTTTTCACCCTCAAACTCTACTAAAATAGCATCAATTTCATCAGGATTGAAAACAGCATCTATGCTCCAAAACTCTTCTGGCTTAAAAGCTCTTATCTCACGTTCACGGTCCACCACTATCTTTAAAGCTGAACTTTGAACTCTGCCTGCGCTTAACCCTTTTTGGATTTTTGAAGCAAGAAGAGGAGATAGCTTATAACCAACAATACGGTCAAGCAAACGCCTAGTTTGTTGGGCATCAAAACTTTTTGTATCGATACTTCGTGGATTTTCTAACGCTTTAGCGATAGCAGTTTTCGTTATCTCGTGAAAAACAATACGTGGCAAACTTTCGGGCTTTTTACCGATAGCTGTTGCGATATGATATCCTATAGCTTCTCCCTCCCTATCCTCATCGGTTGCGATATAGACAGTTTCACTCTTTTTTGCTAGAGATTTTATCTCGTTTACTACTTTTGAGTGGTCTTTTTGTATCCGATATTGGGGCTTAAAGCTTCCATTTTCGATCTCAATTCCAAAACTACTTTTAGGCAAATCTCTCACATGACCTTTTGAGGCGATAACCTCATACTCACTTCCTAAAAAATTCTTAATTGTCCTAGCTTTTGCAGGCGACTCCACTATGATTAGATTTTTCACATCGTATCCTATTTTTATCGTAAATTACGTTTCATTGGTCGAATTTTAGCAAAAAAAACTTAGATGCAGATTTTTATGACAATAGTTTTTTTACATGTAAATATTAAAATGATGCCTTTTTGATAACAATTTCTTTTATTGAGGTAATTTTGATATAATAGTATAAAAAAGATTTGGAGTGGCGATGTTTAATGGAAAAAGTATTCTAATAACGGGTGGAACTGGTAGTTTTGGAAAAAAATATACCCAAATTTTACTTAAAAAATATAAACCAAGTAGGATAATTATATACTCACGCGATGAACTAAAACAATTTGAAATGAGCCAAGTTTATAACGATAATTGCATGAGATATTTCATCGGCGACGTCAGAGATGCAAGAAGATTAGAGAAGGCTATGGATGATGTGGATTATGTTATTCACGCAGCTGCTTTAAAACACGTTCCCATAGCAGAATACAATCCCATGGAGTGCATAAAAACCAATATCCAAGGAGCTCAAAATGTCATCGATGGAGCTTTAAAAAATGGTGTAAAAAAAGTTATCGCCCTTTCAACTGATAAAGCTGCAAGCCCTATAAATCTATATGGAGCAACTAAACTAGCAAGTGATAAACTTTTTGTTGCAGCAAATAACATTAGAGGTAAAAAAGAGACGCTGTATTCGGTTGTAAGATATGGAAATGTAATAGGCTCTCGCGGTTCAGTTGTACCTTTTTTTAAAAAACTCATAAACCAAGGGGCAAAAGAACTACCGATAACCAATGAAAAAATGACAAGATTTTGGATAACACTAAATGGCGGAGTAGAATTTGTTTTGAAAAATTTTCAACGAATGCAAGGGGGCGAGATATTTGTTCCTAAAATTCCATCTATGAAAATAACCGACTTAGCAAATGCATTAGCGCCAAATTTACCTCATAAAATCATCGGAATAAGAGCTGGGGAGAAACTCCACGAAACCATGATAACCAAAGACGATAGCCATTTAACAGTGGAGTTTGACGACCACTATATCATAAGACCGACCATACAATTTACAAAAACAAGGAACTATTTTAAAAATCCTTTGAACGAGACCGGAAAAGAAGTAAAAGCTGGGTTTAAGTATTCGTCTGATTTAAACGAATGGTGGCTAAAAGAAGAGGAACTGCTCAAAATGGTAAATGAGTTATGATACCCTATTCAAAGCAAAGCATAAACGAAGAGGATATTGAAGCTGTAATCAAAGCTTTAAAAGATGATTTTTTAACATGTGGAAACAAAGTAGATGAGTTTGAAAATGCCCTTGCAAGATATGTTGGGGTAAAATATGCAGTCGTTATGAATTCTGCAACTTCAGCTTTACATGTAGCTTATCTTTGCGCAGGATTTAAAACAAATGATGAATTTATAACCACACCCTTAACCTTTGCAGCCACTTCAACCGCTGGACTTATGGCAGGAGCAAAACCAATATTTTGCGATATAAAAGAAGATGGAAATATCGATGAAACAAAGATAGAAAGATTGATAAACTCTAAAACAAAAGCTATCGTTCCTGTTGATTTTGGTGGCAACCCTGTCGATATGGATACCATACTAAATATCGCAAAAAAACATAAGCTTTTAGTTATAAATGACGCTTCTCACGCACTTGGAAGTGAGTATAACAATGAAAAAAAAGTTGGAAGCAAAGCAGATATTAGTATATTTTCTTTTCACGCCATAAAACCTATCACCACCTTTGAGGGTGGTGCACTAGTAACAAATGATGAAAATATCTACAAAAAAGCCTTAAAATTAAGAAGTCACAATATAGAAAAAATCGGACTTTGGGAAAGCAGTTTAAGTGAAGTTGGTTACAACTACCGATTAAGCGATGTGGCATGTGCGCTAGGGTTAAGCCAACTTAAAAGATTAGATAGCTTCATAGAAAAAAGAGAAAAAATTGCTTCTTTTTATGATAAAAAATTTAGCAAAAACCCATACTTTAAAACCATACCAAAACCTCTACATGTAAAAAGTTCGCATCACCTTTATCCGATACTTTTAAACAAAAATTTACATGTAAAAAAAGAGGAGATTTTCAAAGCTTTGCATTCTATGAATATCGGCGTTCAAGTCCACTATAAACCCCTTTATGAGTATGAACTTTTTAGCGCCCAAAATGGTAATTTTAATGTAAGCGATGAGTTTTATAAAAGCGAAATATCACTACCTTGCCACCAAGAGATGAGTTTAGAAGATGCAATATATGTTAGTGAAAACTTGCTCAAAATTTTAAAAGATTTTTCATGAAAGCAGTCGCCATAATCCCAGCTAGAGGCGGAAGCAAGAGAATACCAAAAAAAAATATAAAGCCTTTTTTTGGAAAACCACTTATCGCTTATAGTATAGAAGTAGCCCATAAAAGCAAACTTTTTGATGAAGTCATAGTTAGTACCGATAGCAAAGAGATAGCAAGCATAGCAAAAGAGTATAAAGCAAGCGTCCCATTTATCCGCCCAAAAGAGTTAAGTGATGATTTTACAGGAACTGGTGCAGTTACGACCCATGCTTTGGATTTTTTAAAAAAGCAAGGCAAAGAGTATGATGTGGCTTGTACCATCTACGCAACCGCACCACTTTTAGATAAAAAGTATTTAGTACAAGCTTATGAGATGCTAAAAAAAACAGATGCAAAAATGGCTTTTTCAGCCACTTCAATGCCATTTCCAATTCAGCGAACTTTTAAAATAGATAAAAATGGAAGATGTGAAATGTTTATGCCTGAGCACTTTTACACAAGAAGTCAAGACTTAGAAGAAGCTTATCAAGACGCAGGACAATTTTACTTTGAAAATTTACATGTAAATTCAAACGAGATAGCCTTTGGAAAAGATAGTATTCCCATCATCTTACCTAGACATTTAGTACAGGATTTGGACACTATGGAGGATTGGAATAGACTTGAAATGCTATATAAAATTTTACATGTAAATCAATCTAGTAAGAAAAACAATGGCTAATCAAAAAAATACCATCATTATAAGAGTTGATTTCTCTTCTAAAATCGGTCTTGGACATTTGATGAGATGCTTGGTTTTAGCAAATCAATTTAAACAATCTCGCATCATATTTGCATCTTTACATGTAAAAGATAAATCTTTAGTAACAAGACATGGGTTTGAACTTATAAGCCTTAAAACTTCTGACATAGAAGAATTTATTTTATTAACAAAAAAACTAGAGCCAAGTTTAGTGATTATTGATAATTATGACATTAATCATAAAGATGAAAAAAAACTTAAAAAAAACACAAAAACAAAACTTATGGTCTTAGACGATACCTACAAAAAACACTTTGCCGATGTGCTTTTAAATCACAATATTTATGCCAAAAAAAAGCATTATAAACACAAAGTCCCTAACTTTTGCAAAGTACAATGTGGGGCAAATTATACTCTTTTAAGGGATGAATTTAAAAAAGAAAAAGTACGCAAAAGAGAAAAAAACGGTCTTTTAATCGCCCTTGGCGGAAGCGATAGCCAAAATTTAAGCAAGAAAATAGTAAAAAAAATCCCTTCAAATATACATGTAAATCTTATAACCTCAAGTGCAAATAAAAACCTAGATAAACTTATAATTTATGCAAAAAAACATAAAAATATAAATTTACATGTAAATACTAACAAAATGGCAAAACTGATGAAAAAGGCTAAATTTGCCATCATAACACCAAGCGTTTTAGCAAATGAAGCTTTATATTTGGGTTTAGATTTTATGACTATAAAAACCGCCACAAACCAAAAACTTATGTATGATTATCTAAAAAATAAGGGGTATTATTGCATTGATAGCTTAAGCAAATTTAAGTTTAAAAAAATTGAAAGATACTTATGAAGATAATTTTTAAAAATTTTATACATTTGAATGAAAATGAACATAAAACAATACTCAACCTTAGAAATTCTTACAATATAAGAAAGCAGATGAAAACGGATAAAATTATACAGATAAAAGAGCATATTGCCTGGGCTAACAACCTGCAAAATGATAAAAAAAATATATATTTTGCAATTTATCATAATGAAACAATAATAGGAGGAGCTAGCATCTCTCACGTTGATTTTAAAACCAAATCTAGCTCTTGGGGATTTTATTTTCACGAGCAAACTAGCCCTTTAATAAAATCTATTTGCGTATATGTTTTGATTGAAAAAATATTTAATATGGGTATGGAAAAAATCATCTCCGAGGTTAAATTAACAAATAAAAATGCTTATAAATTTAATAAATCTTTTGGATTTGTCGATGTAGAAAAAAGAAGCGGTTACTATATTTTAGAACTATTAAAATGTAAATGGGGGAAAAATAAACCTCGTGTATTAGAAAAAAGAGCAAGTAATGTTCAATTTACATAAAGGGATAAAATGAAAGAAAAAATAAACAATATCATATATGAAGTCTTAAAAGAGATAAATGAGGAATTAGAACTTGAAGAGTTAAACAATCCAAATGAAAACACTAAACTTTTTGGTGGAAATGGAGTACTTGATAGTCTATCTTTAGTGCTTTTTATCACCGATTTGGAAGAAAAAATAGATGACGAATTTGATATGCAAATCGTTCTAGCCGATGAAAAAGCTATGAGTGCAAGAACCAGTCCATTTAGAAATGTCAAAAGCCTAAATGAGTATGTTTTAAAATTATTAGAGAAATAAATGAAGATTTTTCTTATAACAGGAACAACTAAAGGTATAGGCAATTTTCTTGCAAAGCAATACTTAAAAGAAGGTCATATTGTGGCTGGATGTGGGCGAAGAGAGAGTAGTATTGAGCATGAAAATTACCGTCATTTTATACTTGACATAAGCGATGAAAAAGCTGTTGTTAAAATGGTAAGGGCGATAAAAAAAGAATTTGGCAAGATTGACATACTTTTAAACAATGCTGGAATGGCATCAATGAATCACTTTTTAACCACCTCATATGAAAGCGTAAAAAAACTATATAGTACCAATTTTTTTGGTACTTTTTTATTTTCACGTGAAGTAGCAAAGGTTATGATGAAGAAAAAAAGCGGATGCATAGTAAATTATACAACCGTTGCGAGCGCTTTAAATCTAGAAGGCGAAGCCATTTATGCTTCAAGCAAGGCTGCTATTGAAAATCTAACAGGAACTTTAGCAAAAGAGTTAGGAGAATTTGATATAAGAGTCAATGCCATAGGTCCAACACCTATAAAAACAGACCTCATAAAGGCAGTTCCACAAAAAAAACTAGATGAACTCTTACAAAAACAAGCCATAAAAAGATTTGGGACTTATGAAGATGTAAAAAATGTGATAGACTTTTATGTGAGCGAAAAAAGTAAATTTATCACAGGGCAAGTCATCTATCTTGGCGGAGTAATAAAGTGAATTTTTTAAACTATAAAGATAAAATAGCCATAACCCATAAAGATGAAAACTATACTTATAAACAATTACATGTAAAAAAAGAAGAGATAAAAAATACACTCTTAAATGATGTTCAAAAGGGCGAAATTGTAGCAATTTTAGGTGATTATGATTTTGACACTATTGGTCTTTTCTTTGCCTTATATGAAAATAAAAACATCATAGTACCCATAAGCTCTAAAGTAAAACAAGAACAATACGAAAGGATAAAAGAAGCTTTTTGCGATCAAGTATGCCAAATAAAAAATGGTGAAATTATCATCACAAAAAAACAAAGTCAAGATAAACATGAGATGATAAAATCCTTGCAAGATAATCAAAATTCAGGACTAATACTTTTTTCAAGTGGAAGCACAGGCAAACCAAAGGCTATGATTCACAATCTTGATAATTTAGTGAATAGTTTTGCAAACAAAAAAGAGAAAAATCTTAAACTTTTGATTTTTTTAATGTTTGATCATATAGGAGGCATAAATACTCTTTTAAATATATTTGCTATGGGCTCTACGATGATAATTCCACAAAATAGAACACCTGAACATATTTGCTCATTAATAGAAAAACATCACATCAGAGTCTTGCCGTCAAGTCCAACATTTTTAAACCTTATCCTAATCAGTGAGGCTTATAAAAAATACGATTTAAGCACGCTTAGAATGATAACATACGGAACCGAAACTATGCCTGATGAGCTCTTAAAAAGATTAAAAAAGATTTTCTCAAGAGTAAAATTTTTACAAACCTTTGGCACAAGTGAAACAGGCATTGCCAATACAAGTTCCCTTAACTCAAACTCAACCTATATGAAAATAGACGATAAAAATCTTCAATACAAGATAGTTGATGGAGAGCTTTATCTAAAAAGCAAAACTCAAATTCTTGGCTACTTAAACGCTTCTATGGAAAACTTTACCGATGATGGCTGGTTTAAAACAGGCGACTTGGTAGAGGTAGGTGGAGAGCATATAAAAATCATAGGACGAAATAAAGAAGTTATAAATGTTGGTGGCGAAAAGGTTTTACCAAATGAGGTTGAAAGCGTTATTTTAGAACTTGATGAGATAAGAGATGTTATGATTTACCCAATGCAAAGCCCAATAACAGGGCAAATGGTAGTATGCGATGTGGTAACTAACTTGGATAAAAAAGAGGCAAAAAAAACTATTCGCTCATATTGTAAAACAAGGCTAGATAAGTATAAAATACCAACAAAGGTTAATGTGGTTGAAAGTTTACATGTAGGTCAAAGGTTTAAAAAGAAGAGATTATGAAGATAGGAAATTTTAACTTTAAAAGTGGCAAAACCTTTATCATAGCCGAACTAAGTGCTAACCATAACGGAAGTTTAGAGGTGGCAAAGCAAACCATAAAAGCTGCTCGCAAAGCTGGGGCTGACGCTATAAAGCTTCAAACTTACACAGCTGACACTTTAACTCTTGATTGTAAAAATAGAGAATTTATGCTTAGTGGAGGAACACTTTGGGATGGTAAAAGTTTATATGAACTTTATCGACAAGCCTATACGCCTTGGGAGTGGCACAAGGAGCTTTTTAGCTGTGCCAAAAATGAAGGCTTAGAGTGTTTTTCAAGTCCTTTTGATAAAAGTGCTGTTGATTTTTTAGAGCAATTTAACCCACCAGCTTATAAGATAGCCTCATTTGAGATAACAGATTATGAACTTATAAGATACGTGGCAAAAAAGCAAAAACCTATCATCATCTCAACAGGCGTAGCGAAAAAAAGCGAGATAAAAGATGTGCTGAAAATTTGCAAAAAAGAGGGCAACAAAGATATAATCTTGCTAAAATGCACCTCTGCTTACCCTGCTCCACTCGAATATGCAAATCTTAAAACCATAAAAGATATGCAAAAAAGATTTAATATACATGTAGGTTTTTCTGACCATACTTTGGGTTCCCTTGCCCCTGCCGTTGCAGTAAGTTTGGGTGCATGTGTAATAGAAAAACATTTTATATTAGACAAAAGTATAGGTGGAGCAGATGCGGGATTTAGTCTTGATTTTGACGAATTTTCAGCCATGGTAAAAGCCGTGCGAGATACAGAAAAACTTTTAGGCAATGTGAATTATAAAGTTAGCAAATCTTCTCGAAAATATGCACGAAGCCTATATGCATGTAAAAGTATCAAAAAAGGTGAAACAATAACTAAAAAAAATATAAAAAGCATTCGCCCATCAAATGGACTTCATCCTAAATATTTAGATAAAATTTTAGGAAAAAAAGCTACATGTGATATTGAATTTGCAACACCTTTTAAGAAAAAATATGTGAAAAGTTGTTGTGAAAAATAAAATCTGTGCAGTTGTAGTAACCTACAATCGATACGAACTATTAAAAGAGTGTTTAAATTCCCTGTTAAACCAAACAAAGCCAATAGATATTGTGCTTATAAATAACGCTTCAACAGATGGCACACATGAAAAACTTATAAAAGATGGCTATCTAGAAAAACAACAAATCTTATATAAAAAGATGGAGCAAAATTTAGGGGGTGCTGGGGGTTTTTATGGGGGTTTAAAGTGGGCTATGGAGTTAAAATATGACTACATGTATCTTTTAGATGATGATGCCGAACCAGCTCTTGATGCTATGGAAAAACTTTTTTTACATGTAAAAAATGATGATGGATTTTGCGCTTATGCTTCAAAGCTTTTTATTGGAACCAACAAAAACCACACTTTAAGTTTAAGTGGATATGGACATAGGGGCTATTTTGACTATAAAAATCCTTTACCATCTTTTCAAAAACCTCTAAAAGAAGAAGATTATAAAACCAAGACTAGTCTTATTGATATGGCATCTTTTGTGGGAATTTTAGTGCCACGAAAAAGTGTTGAAAAAATAGGACTGCCAAGGGATGATTTTTTCATTCACCATGATGATGTAGAATACAGTCTAAGACTAGTAAAACTTGGCAAAATCCTCATGATAAATGATAGCCATATTTTCCACAAAGAAAAAAGACAAGAGGAAAAAATAGTAAAAAAATGTTGTTGGTTGCAAAAAAATAGGATAAAATTGGATATGCTTTGGATAAAATATTTCGGTATGAGAAACAGCATTTATATAGCCCTAAGATACGGAAAAAATCCTTTTATCATTTTTAAAATACTTTACATGTATATCGTTCTTTTAAAAGATATTATCTTATTTGATGACCAAAAATTAAAACGAATTCGCTTTGCCACATCTTCAACATTTGACGGTATTTTTGGGATTTTTGACAACGACAAACCAAAAAGGATACTTAGAACATGAAAAAAGCCATTATCATAGGAGCTGGATTTGCAGGAAGCGTGAGTGCTAGAATTTTAGCCCAAAATGGATATAAGGTTTATATATACGAAAAAAGACCTCATATAGGCGGAAATTGTTATGACGAAAAAGATAAAAACGGCATTCTTATCCACAAATATGGGCCTCATCTTTTCCACACTTCCAATAAAAAAGTTTGGGATTTTTTATCTAGGTTTACCAAATGGCAACCATACGAACACAAAGTAAAAGCTCACATAAAAGGTAAAAATGTCCCAATTCCTTTTAATTTTAATACCATAGAACAACTTTTTAGACAAAAAAAAACACAAAAACTTATAAAACTGCTTTCAAAACAATATGAACTAAATTCAAAAATTCCCATACTTGAACTTTTAAAATCTGATGATAAAAATATCAAAAATCTAGCAGATTTTATCTATGAAAATATGTTTAAAAACTACACAGCCAAACAATGGGGAGTAAGCCCAAAAAAAATAGATAAAAGCGTAAGCTCTCGTGTCCCAGTTTTTATAGGACGAGATGATAGATACTTTAATGACACCTATCAAGCCGTACCAAAACATGGATACACTAAGCTTTTTGAAAATTTACTAAATCATAAAAATATCAAAATCCAGCTAAAGCATAACGGATTAAAACATCTAAAGCTAGACAAAAATAGCATAAAATATAAAGGAAAAAAACCTGATATTGTCATTTATACAGGTGCGATTGATGAGCTTTTTAGCTATAAATTTGGTTCTCTTTCATATCGAAGTTTAAATTTAAAATTTCAAACAAAAAATCAAGAATATTTTCAAGAATGCACCACACTAAACTACCCAAACAATCATCATTACACAAGAATAACCGAGTTTAAACATATACACCAAACAAAGACCCAAAAAACAACCATATTAAAAGAATTTCCCTGCTCACATGTAAAGGGTAAAAACATACCATACTATCCATTTTTTACCAAAGAAGCTCAAAAAAACTACAAACGCTACCAAAAAGAAGCAAAAAGATATAAGAATCTACTGCTTTTAGGAAGACTTGCCGAATACAAATACTATGATATGGATGATATAGTCTTACGAAGTTTGAAAGCTTTAGAACAACTATAAAAATATCTCCATTAAACAAACTCAAAAACATATAACTTAAAAATAATTATATATAAATCCATTTTATTTACATTTTTTATAAAGACACTTGACAAAAAAATAATATGTGGTATAATGCTAATATTAATTTTAGCTAATATTAACTTATGCTGACACAAATTTTCGAAAGGAGCCTTTATGAACGACTTACAAAAAAGCACTTTAATTACAGGATTATGGGAAGTTCAAAATACAAACGAAGACAATATTCTTATAGGCAGAATAGGAAGTAATCTAAATGCGGTTGTTGTTGAAAACCCAAACTATGATGAAGAAAAAAATACCCCGAAATTTTTATTGTATTTTTTCAATGGAAAACAAGAAGAAATCAAAAGACATAATTTTAGGAAATAACAAATGAGAAAAAAGAAACTTAATATAGCTGAACAAATAGAGTATATGGAATATCAAGGAGTTAAGTTTAGTAAAGATTTATGCTCAATAGATAAAGCAAAAGATTTTTTAGAAAATAGCAATTACTATTTTAAAATAACATTTTTTTATGAACTATATGATTTTGAATATGATGAAAAACAAAATAAACAGTATAAAAATTTAGAATTTGCATATTTAAGAGAGTTAAGCATAATGGATTCTACTCTTAGAAATATTATTTTAGAAATAACTCTCACAATCGAACACTTGCTAAAAGTATCTTTAAATAGACATTTTTGTAACAACGAGTCCGAAGATGGATATCAAATAGTCGAACAATATCTACAAAAAAAACGAGCACCAAAAGTATTTGATATTTTCAATAGAGATAGATCAAAGATTAATATTTACACTAGAGACATCTTGGAAAAATATTATCCACACGATTTTGCGCTATGGAATTTTATTGAAATTTTAACTTTTTCGGAATTCATATCTTTTCTAAAGTTTTATAACGAAAAATATGAAATGGAAAACTTTAACCCCACAATATACTCACTTCTTTTTAATACAAATCTTTTAAGAAATATAGCTGCACATAACACTTGTGTGTTAAATAAAATAAAAACAAAAGACCAAACATTCAAGCCAACAAAACGACTTTTTTCTTATGCAAATCGTTTAAAATTAGGGTTTACTTCAAAGGAGATTAAAAGCTTTTATGAAAATCCGCTCATACATGATTATTTATCCATACTGCTAGTTTATAATACATTGTGTTCTGGAAAAATGAGAAAAAAATCAACTGAAAAAATTCTTTTGCTACTAGAACGATTTGCAAAACATAAAGATTATTTTCAAAAGGATAAAATACTATATAAAAATATCGACTTTATGATTAAAATTACTAAAAATATACTTACACAAAGCATTTGTTAAGCT
>PDWI01004265.1_pt1 | contig 19331 bp, 15 predicted proteins | sample 1430891 | NCBI WGS metagenome assembly PDWI01 (sample SAMN01162508, study PRJNA174530) | Oral metagenome, whole genome shotgun sequencing project. | biome: Marine environment; feature: Marine mammal; material: Swab sample of the gingival sulcus; isolation source: swab sample of gingival sulcus...
CCCGGAAGCATCCGGTGCGGTGTCGACGTGAGCGAGGAAGCCGATGGCTGGCACCTTCCTGTCTATGTTGGAGGGAATAGACCCCATAACGTAGCCGAATTCATCCAGCTCGGCCTTGATGCCCATATCGTTCAGCTCCTGGCACAGCATGTTGAGGAGGTCATACTCCTTCTGGGCGCTGGGCTGGGTTTCCGACTCGGGGTTCGACTGCGTGTCTATAGCGACGTAGCGCAGGAATTTATCCACTAATTTTTCCATGTATATTGGTTTTATCTTGTTGCACGGTTGAGGCGCATCGTAGGGCTGCGTACAAGGCACAAATTAAGCGGATTCTTTCCAATTACACAAGCGGATGCGGCAAGGGGGGCAAAATCAACCCATGTGTGTAGGGTTATTCCGGGGCGAGCGTAGGGAAGGAGGGGAAGGAGTAGGGGGAGGCAGGGGAATATGTAACCTTTTAGCGAGGTACTTCGTAGGTGTATTACCAATAGGTAACCATCTTAATACCAATTATTTCACCGTAACCTGACGTTCTAAATAAGCATAGTTACTATTTAGAATTTGGATGTATTAGAGGGAAAATATACGTTCGCGGTGTGAAAGGGGTTCGTTTTGATGAATGTCGTATATACGTCTGCAAGTAGCCCCATTTATTCCATATAGAGAAGAAAGTTGCTTTTGGTGAACCTCTAATCTAGCAATCTATGATACGAATTATCGACCTTAAGACGCGCTGGAAGTTGAACCTGAGCTTTGGAATAATCCTAATCCTGATACTCTCTGGTTCTCTCTGCATCAATAAGCTGATGCGCAACACGTTGAACAACAGTAGCGGGATGGACTACCTTAATGGTGCGACTCTGAGCTACAGGGCGATACGGCTAGGTGTAGTCAAATACCTTGCGTTTGGGAAGCTGATGTTCGTAGAAGAGGCCCGGAAAGAGGCGACGAAGCTAGGTAAGGACATGGGGGCTTTTGCTGCACTTCCTGTTGATGGGTACGCTTCTATGAGCACAAATATCGTTGGGCGGGTGGATGAATACATGGCTACGATGGAGGAGCTAGTAGCCGCCGTGGAGAAGAGCCGGAAGTCGAAAGAGGAGCTTAGCCAGGATGTTCTGGAGCTGGCCGTGAGCGACAGCTCGAAGAGCGGGCTACGTGCCCAGGTGGCGATTCACCGAGTGCTAATGGCACTGGATGAGTACTGGCTCACTCGGGACGAGGTGCACATGGAGCATGCGCTGTCGTCTGGTGAGGTGCTGGCGCGGGTGGCTCCAGAGCAGCGTGAGGCTATAGCGTGCCTGATAGAGCAAATTAGCGCTTTCAACGAGAGCTGCCGGGTCTTCTTTGCGGAGGAGGCTCGCCTCCTGAAGCAAGGTAGGGAGCTAAGCGCAGAGTTTGCGAGCTGCTATGCGGTTTGCGAAGCGGACAAGGCACGGAATGTGAACTTTCTGATGTCGGCCTCCGCCACGATTCTCATCCTGGTGGTGCTGCTGAGTCTACTCTTTGCGCAGCTAATTTCTAGGTACATCGTTCGGATGCTGGCGCGAGTGGTGAACCGAACGAACCACTGCGCCCGGGGTGATTTTAGCTTCACAGTGGATGAGCGGGATATGCGGATTAAGGATGAGTTCGGGGCGGTGGCGCGTGCGCAGTCTGAGCTCACGATGAATGTGAAGGAGATTGTAGGGCGTGTGCTCCGTGAGTCGGAGGAGCTGCAGCATACGAGTGCGGAGCTGAACGAGATGGCGGTTTCGCTCTCGGAGAGCTCGCTCCGGCAGGCGAGCAGCACCGAGGAGGTGAGCAGCGCGATGGAGGAGATGTCTGCCAACATCGACCAGAATGCGGAGAATGCGCTCACGAGCGGGAAGATCTCTGAGGGGATGCACGTGAGCATGGGGCATGTACGCAGCCTGTCCGGGGAGATGCTCAGCTCGTCGAAGACCATTGCGGAACGGATAACCGTAATCAATGACATAGCGAACCAGACAAACATTCTGGCGCTGAATGCGGCGGTGGAAGCGGCCAGGGCCGGGGAGAGCGGGCGTGGTTTTGCGGTGGTGGCCGCAGAGGTGCGTAAGCTGGCGGAGAGGAGTCAATCGACGGCGGTGGAGATTATCGAGCTGTCGAATAGCTCCCTTTCCATAACGTCTAAGACAGGGTCGGCGCTGGAGGAGGCGCTGCCGAAGGTGGAGCGGACGGCGCAGCTGGTGCAGGATATTGCGGCCAACACCTCGGAGCAACGGGCGGGCGTGGAGCAGATTAACGGTGCGATTCAGCAGCTGAATAGCGACGTTACGGATAATGCGCAAGCGGCCGAGCAGATTGCGCAGAATGCGGTGCATCTAAACGTACAGGCGATAGCGCTGCAGGATGTGGTGGAGTTCTTCAAGATTTAGGGGGAGCTACCAGCGGGCCAGGACGTAAACCCTAGAGCATGCAGCAAGATAATATAAGGATACTATAGACTGAAACGTGTTGAGGAGATCAATGGCCCCCCCAAGCCCTCTGGGCTTGGGGGGGGCCATTTTAGGGCATGTGGATAATATGAATACAGAAAACGATATACATAACATGAATACAGAAAACATTGAATAGTTGATAATTCTCTAGCGGCCTTACGAGAGGGGGCGATCTGTAAAAAGCTATAAATCATATAGTTTGACAGATAATGTAAGCTAGATATTTGCTGTCATGGTCAATATAATATAGATTTGCATGCTAAATTGGGGACATTTCCTGACTGAGTAATGCTGTCCTAGTATGCTGCTTCATTCGCCTTACGTACTAATAGATTGCGCGCACCAATGACCGATTGAACCTATGATACGAATTATCGACCTAAAGACCCGCTGGAAGCTAAATCTGAGCTTTGGGATGATTCTCGTGCTTATACTACTGGGGATGCTGTGCGTCAAGCAGCTGACAAAAACTGCTTTTGATAACTGCCGAGGTATGGACTACCTTAATATCGCGCATCGAAACTATACGCAGATGCGCTTCAATGTAACGAAATACGTGGCGTTTGATGACCTGAAGTACATCACGATGACTGAGGATTGCGCCCAAAAGGTGCATGATGAAATGGGGCACATTGCGCATCTACCGATAGATGGCTACCAAGAGATGGGTAAGGAGATTGATGCGCTGACCGATGAATACATGCGTGTACTCGGTGAGTTGGTAGCTGGCTTCGAGGATTGCCATGCCAGAAGACATAAGATAATTGCAGATTTGAAGTCGCTTAATAACCCTGATACGACAACGAAGAGTCTTCTCGGTCGCCTCCAGCTTCGTAAGGTAATAGAGGGAATAGAAGCCTTTTGGGATCTGCGTGAGGATACTCGGATCACCCAGGCAATATCCGAGGCCGAAGAGTTCATCCGGTTGCAACCGGCCTACGCAGAAGACATGCAGGGGATTATAGACGATATTCAGGCATTCCATAGGAGGTCTTCTACTATTTTCGCGATGGATAATATGCATATTGGGCTAGGGAACAATCTTACAGAGCGGTTCGAGGTCTACTATGAGCAGTGCGAGGAGCATAAGCTAAGCAACCTACAAAGAAGCAAGATATCGTCGGTGGTTATTCTTGTGGTGGTTATACTCCTAAGCATCCTCCTAGCGCAGCTCATCTCGCGCTACATCATCCGGATGCTAGGACGGGTTGTAAACCGTACCAGCCACTGTGCACAGGGCAACTTTAGCTTCACCGTAGATGAACGGGACATGCGGATTAAGGATGAATTCGGGGCAGTAGCCCGTGCGCAGTCTAAGCTTACAAGCAACGTGAGATCAATCGTTACAAAAATCCAGAAGGAGTCGGAGGAGCTACAAAGCGCCAGCTCTGAGCTGAACAAAATGGCTGTTTCCCTCTCCGAGAGTTCACTCCGCCAGGCGAGCAGTACGGAGGAGGTGAGCAGCGCAATGGAGGAGATGTCGGCCAACATCGATCAGAATGCGGACAATGCCCTAACAAGCGGGAAGATCTCGGAGGGTATGCACGTGAGTATGGGAAATGTAAGCAAGCTGTCCGAGGAGATGCTCAACTCATCCAAGACCATTGCGGAGCGGATAACAGTAATCAACGATATAGCGAACCAGACAAACATCCTTGCGCTCAATGCAGCAGTGGAGGCCGCACGGGCCGGGGAGAGCGGGCGGGGCTTTGCCGTAGTAGCCAACGAAGTACGTAAATTGGCGGAGCGAAGCCAGACGACCGCAATGGAGATTATCGAGCTGTCGAATAGCTCGCTATCGGTTACGACTAAGACGGGTGAAGCGCTAGAGAAGGCTCTTCCAAAGGTAGAGCAGACGGCGCAACTAGTTCAGGAGATTGCCGCCAACACCTCGGAGCAACGGTCCGGCGTGGAACAGATTAACGGCGCCATTCAGCATATGAACGATGGGGTAACTGATAATGCCCAGGCCGCAGAGCAAATTGCTCAGAATGCAAAACAGCTAAATACGCAGGCTATTGCGCTGCAAGAGGTGGTGAAGTTCTTCCAAGTATAACCCTAATTTGGTACATAGCGCAGCGGCAAGCCGACTGCCGCTACGAGCTAGCTGCTCGGCATGGTTTGGTACAATTTTGCGCGCTAAGCAGTAAGTAGCCCCCTAGGTAAAGCGGTTCTTTGCGTCGCTCAACGGTGCCAACGCACTAGCTCACGCCAGCCGCCACATGCCTAGAATAGGAAATGGGTATCAAGCGAATCGCAGCAAGAGGGGAGGCATTCGGCATTAGCGGAGACGCACATGAAAAAGCGGGCGACCATCCTGTAGGACACCAGGAACGGTCGCCCGCTACTTACTCAATGAGAGTTCGCTGGGCTACTGCTGGGCAATCCAGCTCTCTACGTTCTTCTGGATGCGGTCGATGGGGTCTCCCTCAAGGGAAACATCGAACTTCTTACCGGTAATCTTCTCATATAGCTCAACATAGCGACCGGTAATTTCCTGTTGACGCTCTGGAGTCAGAGCGGGTATCTGCTGCCCCTCCTGACCATTAAAGCCATTGTCCATGAGCCATTGACGCACAAACTCCTTGGATAGCTGACGCTGGGGTTCCCCTTTCTCTAGACGCTCCTGGTAACCCTCGGAGTAGAAGTAGCGGGAGCTATCCGGGGTGTGTATTTCGTCTATAAGCATTATCTGGCCATGGCGGTTACCAAACTCATACTTGGTGTCAACGAGTATGAGCCCCTGCTTTGCAGCCATTTCCGTACCACGGGCGAAAAGAGCGAGCGCATACTTCTCGAGCTGCCTATACTCCTCCTCCTTAACGATTCCACGGGCAATGATATCCTCGCGGCTAATATCCTCATCGTGCCCCTCCGCGGCCTTAGTGGTGGGGGTTATGATGGGGGTGGGGAGCTTTTCATTCTCGCGAAGCCCCTCGGGTAGGGCTACGCCACAAAGCGTACGCTTACCGGCCTTATACTCGCGCCAAGCATGACCGCTAAGGTAGCCCCGTACAACCATCTCCACGGGATAGGTCTGGCACTTATAGCCCACAGTGACCATGGGGTCCGGCATGGCGAGCTTCCAGTTGGGCAGAATGTCGCGGGTGGCATCGAGGAATACGGCAGCAATCATGTTGAGTACCTGTCCCTTGCCGGGGATACCCCAGGGCATCACCACGTCGAAGGCGCTAAGCCTATCACTAACGACCATGGCCAGGAGCCCCCCCTTAAGGGTATACACATCCCTAACCTTTCCGTGGTATACGGCTTCCTGATTGGTAAAGTTGAAATCTGTTTTTAGAACTGCTTGCTGCATGGCTATGGTATGTTGTTATCGGTATCGGTTTTGCCCTCGCTCTCGAAGGCTTGAACTATTTGGGTTACGAGCCTGTGGCGCACTATGTCGCGGGTGCCGAACTCCACCACGGTAACGCCCTGTAGGTCTCGGACTAAATCTACCGCACGACGAAGACCGGATTGGTTTGGATTTGGGAGATCGACCTGACTGGCATCACCGGTTACGAGGAACTTGGCATTTCTACCCATACGGGTAAGGAACATCTTCATCTGGGCGAGGGTTGCGTTCTGAGCTTCGTCCAGTATGACAAAAGCATCGTCCAGGGTACGTCCCCGCATATAGGCTAGGGGAGCAATTTGTATGGTGCCATCCTCCAGCTTCCCCTTGAGTACCTGCTGGGGTAGCATATCGCGCAGACCGTCGTAGAGCGGCTGAAGGTAGGGGTCCAACTTCTCCTTGAGGTCTCCGGGTAAAAAACCCAGGCGTTCTCCGGCCTCAACTGCGGGGCGTGTAAGCACTATCCGCCGCAGCTCGCGCCGTTTAAGGGCTCGGACGGCAAGGGCTATGGCCATGTAGGTTTTCCCTGTACCGGCGGGGCCTAGTGCAAAGAGGAGATCGCTGTTCTCTAGGGCTTCCACGAGGGCTATTTGGCTTGGGGTTCTTGGACGAATAGTCCGTCCCTTGGCACCATGTACCAGGATTTCCTCCTGCTCTGGCCCCGAATGGAGCGCCTGCTGGAAATCGCCGGAAAGTAGCTCGCGCATAACAGCCACAGGCAACTCACCATGACGGCGGAAATAGTCCTCGCACTTAGCAATAAATTCCTCCAGCTCATCGAGGTTTTCCGGTACTCCAGTGGCTCTTATTTCATTGCCCCTGGCCACGAGCTTGAGGTTAGCGAAATGCTCGGCTAGGAGGTGGTACTTGCCATTATTGACCCCGTAGAGACTCAGGGGGTCAATGAAATCCAGACATACTACTCGCTCTTGCTGCGTACCCATTTGGTTTAATCTATGTTCTAGTCCCACCGTTATTATAAATGGTCTGAAGGGACTTTTGTTCAAAGAGAGGGGGCGCTACGAGTTGGCCGTAGCACCCCCTCGGGTGTTCATCGCAGAGAGCCTCTGCTGGCTTTCCGTGAACTAGTAGAAGAACTGATCGAGTCCCCAGCTGGCTACCGTAAGCAGCTCGTTGGGGTTATCGACCTGCTCGTTGTAGCTTGCCAGGCGTGCCATAAAGACATCGTAGAGGGCCGGGTCGCTGAACTGGAATAGGAGGATGGCATTGTAGCCCGGCCACACCTCATCATTGAAGCGGTGGTCTCCCTTCCTGTTCTTAGCCAGCACGTGGTTAACCACCTGGTAGCTCTTTATCTCTAGCTCTTCGCACATACGCTGCACTACGGGTGCTACGCCCACGTTGCAGGTAACGTATACCATTTTCATATCGTATCGCCCTCCAGTTTATTCCTCAACATTGCGCTTCAGCATACCCTCTATGGCTTTCTCCCTACGGTGTATCGCAGCATAGAAGGTTGGCACCACCAGCAGGGTAATGAAGGTGGAGACCAGCAGACCGCCAATCATGGTTATACCTAAAGGAGAGTATATCTCCCGGCCCATGTCAACACTCAGCGCCATAGGTAGCATACCGAGCATGGTTGTAAGGCTGGTCATAAGTACTGGGCGCAGACGGCTCCTTCCGGCTTCCCGGACTGCGGTCTCGAGGTCGTAGCCACGCTTACGCAGCAGCTTAATGTAATCAATGAGTACGATACCATTGTTCACCACGATACCGACCAGCATGATGATACCGATGAAGGCAGAAACGCTAAGGGTAGTATTGGTAACGAAGAAGGCCAGAATAACCCCAATAATGGTAAGCGGTACGGCCATCATGATGATGAAGGGGTCAACGAAGCTCTCGAACTGGCCTGCCATTACCATGTAGACCATAAGTATGCCAAGCACTAGCATAAGGTAAAGGCTGGAGAAGGCGGATTCCTGCTCCTTAATCTGACCGGCAGTCTCTACTACCACCCCATCAGGTATGTCTGAGGTAGCGATAATATCCTCAGCGATTTTGGCGGCATCGCCGAGCGGGATATTATCGAGATTAGCCTTTACTCGCACGATACGCTGCTGGGCTTCGCGGTCAATTTGAAGTACCCCCTGTCCAAGCTTAACGTCAGCTACAGCCCCCAGCTTAACCTTAGTGCCGGCTAGGTTGGTGATGAGTATGTTCTTAACATCCTCCACCTTATCGCTTGCCCCCTCCTCGTAGCGCAGGTATATACGGCGCGTGTTACCATCGGAGGATATCTTCCCTCCCTCCGTACCGTAGAGAGCCTGACGAACCTGAAGACCTATGAGACCGGAGTTTAGCATCATGCTGCTGGCCTTGTCCTCATCTATGTCAACGAGAATTTCCAGCTTACCTGGGTCGCGCGTCGTGATGATATCTGCAAACCCACCCCTTGCCTTTAGCGAGTCGGCGAGCATCTGCGCAGTAGCATTGATGGTGGCTAGGCTGCTCCCATAGACATTTATCTCTATGGGGGACTTATTCCCCTGCACGGCAGTCGAGAGGACAGAACCGCCCATAATCTTGTAGTTCTGCACCTCAGGTATCTTGGCCACAAGCTTACCCATTTCTCGGGCGATCTCCTCGGCGCTACGGGTGCGCTCGTTGGGTAGTACGAGGTGGCAGAGTATGGTACCAATGTTCTTCCCCTCCTTAAAGCCAACCGCAGTAAGGGCACCGTCACTGGTCTGCCCAGCAATGGACGCAAGCGTACCAGGGAGCATCTCGGGCACGTGCTCCTCAAAGAGCTTCATTACCTCACGGGTGACGCTATCGGTCTTCTCCACAGAGGCGGAAACCTCGAGCTGGATATTTACGGCAACATCGCCGGCATCCATCGCAGGGATATAGTCCGTACCGACAACCTTAGCCAGGAAGAGCGAGCCTATAAACAGGAGTAGCGCAATGAGCAGCGTTACGGCCTTGTGGTGAACAGTCCACTTGAGAACGTTGCTATAGACATCCTCCAACCATACGAATATGTTCTCGCTCAGTCGATAGAGCGGCCCATGCTTGCGATTCTTCCTGCTCTTGGCGGTAAGGAGCATCTTGGAGGAAACCATGGGGGTTAGCGCCAAGGCGGTAACCAGCGAGGCGATGAGGGTCACGGAGACCAAGACGGCCAGCTGCTTAAATAGTACACCGACAATCCCCCCCATGAAGACCATGGGCAGGAACACCATAAGGGTAGTAAGCGTACTGGCAATAATAGCAGAACCCATCTCGCTAGCCCCGAACATGGCTGCCTCATTACGTCCAGCCCCCCGCTCTATGTGCTGGTTGATGTTCTCAAGTACGACGATGGCGTTGTCCACAACCATACCCATGGCAATAATGAGCGACATGAGGGAGAAGATATTGATACTCCATCCGATGACGAACATGAGTATCAAGGCGGTAATCAGGGAGAAGGGGATGGTAAGCACAACGATGAAGCTCTGCCGCCAATCGCGAAGCATGGCCAGCACGACCAGCACCACGAAGATGAGGGAGTACAGGAGCGAAGAGGAAAGACCGGAGATTGACTCCCTTACCACCTCGTCCGCGAACATCACCTCATTGATTTCCACGTCCGGAGGCAGAGTTTTACGTACCTCTTCCATCTTGGCCCGTACCCGCTTAGCCACCTCAAGGGTATTCTCGCCGGACTGCTTCTGTATCATGACGGCCGCCCCCTGACCATGCAGGGACTGGGCTACGGCTGTCATTTCCTCAGTGGTGAGGGAAACCTCAGCGACATCCCTGAGCTTCACCCCCTGACCAAGAATGGACACCTGCGTATTCTTGAGGGTCTCTAGGCTATTCACGTTGGCGGGTATGCGCACCGCAAAGCTATTCTCGCCGACATCGATGTTACCACCGGGGATGGACAGGCTCTGCCCCTTGAGGATAGTTGCCAGCTGAGCAATGGACAAATTGTAGCCCCTAAGCTTCTCAGGCGATACGGTGACACGGTACTCCTGCTTAGGCGTACCAATGGTTATAAGCGTTCCTACCCCCGGCACACGACGAATGGGGTCAGCTATCTTGTCATTGACTATGTGCTCCAGCTCGCTATAGCTCTCCTTGGCCGTCATGCCGTACATGAGCACGGGAAGCATGTTGGAGTTTATCTTGAAGAGCATGGGCTTTCTCGCCTGTGCTGGGAGTCGATTGCCCAGGAGGTCAAGCAGGTCTCGCGCACTATTAGTAGAGCTCTCGATATCGGAGTTCCAGTCGAATATCATGGTGATGAACGACACGTTCTCCTTGCTCTGGGACTTGATTTCCTTGAGGTTTTCCGTACCTGCGAGGAGTGCCTCTATCACCTTGGTAACGTCCTGCTCCACCTCTTCGGCCGATGCACCGGGGTACACGGTGATCACCGTGAGGCTCGGCATCTCCAGCTCTGGCATGATGTCGAGCGGTAGGCGCGTGAAGGCCACCACCCCCACTATCAGTACGGCCAGGAAGGCCATGGCCGTTGCGACCGGCCTTTTTACCGCTATTTCGGGAAGTCTCATACGCTATGGTCTTTGGCGGGTAGCTACTGCTCCTTCTCTTCAACAATACGTTTTTCCTGCCTAGCCTCCACGTAGGTCACCTTCTGACCGGGCTTGGTCTTACCCTTACCCTCGGTGAGCACAAGGCTATTCTCGGGTATGCCAGCGACCACTGCCTCGTCGCCCACGGTCTGGATTAGCTCCACCTGATGACGCACAATCACGCTATCGGCATTGACGAGGTAAACGTAGTCCCTATCATCAGAGACCTCCTTAACGATGCTCTGCAAGGGTACGGCTATGCCCTTCTGATTGGGCAGCGTCATCTGCACGTTGGCAAACATACCGGGTAAAATCCTATGCTTGGGGTTGGCAAAAAGGGCTTCCACTGTAGCCGTATGGGTCATGGTGGAAAGCATAGGGGTGATTTCACGGATTTTGCCGACGATTTCCAGCCCCTCGAAGGTACGGAAGGTGATCACGGCTTTCATCCCAGGTTTTAGGTTCACCAGCTCATTTTCGTTCACCTGCATACGCACTACCATGGGGTCTAGCTTCATGAGGCGCACAATGCCCGAACGCATGGAATAGCCCATCTTAAGCCCCGGGTTTATGAAGTATACCTCACCCTCCTCCATCATCCTGTCAGCAAGTATACCCGAGAACGGGGCCTTAATCTGCGTAGAGCTCTTGACCATTTCCATCCTTGCGGCGGCCGCCTCATACTGCGCCTTCACATGGTCATAGGTCATTGCGGGCACGCTCCCCTTCTCCTCGAGCCGCTTGAGGCGTTCGTAGTCCTTCTTGAGGGTAGTATACTCGATCTGGGTCTGCCGTAGCAGCTCATCGGACAGCTCGGCCACCAAAGCACCCTTGGGCACCCGGTCGCCCACCTTATAATTTATGCGCTCCACCCGCCCGGGGATACCAGCTCCTAGGTTGGCCTCGCGGCTGGCAAAAGTTGTGCCATCGTAGCCTATCACACGGGCATAGCTCAGCAGCTCAGGCCGCGTGACTTCAACGACTTGCCTTTCTACCTTAACCTCTTCCTGCTCACTCGTCGCCTTCCCCTCATCCTCCCCCCCGCAGCTGGTCAGCGACAGGGCTAGGGATAAGCACGCCACTGCGTACCACAATTCTGATTTCGCTCTCATTGCTCTATATTCGTAATTTGCAGTTGCTATTTCTGTACTACTTTTCCATGCAGGATACCCCCTCTAGCTCCTCCCTCCTCATCCGCATACGGTTCCTGCCACATTAACTCTAGTCCACCTTCTTGCCCTCGCCGTCCTGGGTATCAGCCGCAGCTGGTTGCTCTTCCTCTGGGCTTGGTTCAACGCTATTGGCTGCAGCAGGTTTTTCCGCCTGTACGGGTACTTCCTCAACCACGCCATTCCCCTCACCCTCTAGGTAGGGACGTAGGCTCTGCCCAGCCGCCTTCCGTAGCTCGATAATCTCCATGCTCAGGTCGGTCCGGGCATCCAGCAGGTCAGCCTGCGCATCCTGCCACTGGGCCTGAGCCTCGAGCAGGTCTGTCGTTTTCAGCGTACCCTCCTTGAGACAGTTCTCCGTCACCTCAAGATTGATCTCTGCACGCCTTACCAGCTCCTGCGAAACCCTAATCCGCTGCTGCGCCTCCTGTATGCGGAAGAGAACCTGTTGCACCTGAAGACCTATACGCTCCTTCGCATTTTCGTACTTTGCCTCTGCACTCTCGCGCATAAGCCGAGCCATACGCATCGTATGTATGCGATCACCCCAGGTGCAAATCGGGAATTGAAGCCCCACACCCACATACCAGTCCCCCCCAAAGCTATCATCAAAATGCTCGTAGAGGTTCGGACGCACCAGGTTGTAGCCCCCAAAGGCCATGATATTAGGCATGAAGCGAGCTAGCATCATACGCTCAGCACCCTTGGCCATCTCCACCGTCTGGCTCAGAACCGTCAATTCAGCACGATTTGTGCGGGCAGAATCCATATAGTTCGCCTCGGGTAGCACATACTGGTCTAGCGTAACGGAATCAGCCATCTGGATATCAGTGTTCATGGGTAAGCCGATTATCTGGCAGAGGTTCATTTTGGCTAGACGAATACCATTCTCCACACGCAGGGCCTTAAGCTCAATCTCGTTCCGCTTAACCGTCGCCCGTAGTAGGTCTGTCCGCATGACTATCCCCTCATCAACCAGGTTCTGTACATCGGACTCCAGACGCTTAATCATCTCCAAGTAGTCATCCACCACCTTCTTCTTGGCCTCTAGGCTCACCACCTGCCAGTAGGCCTTTTCCGTCTTGAAGAGGGCCTCCTCCTCCTGCAGGTTCACCGTCGACTTCGCAAGAACTGCCCCAGCCTTGGCCATCCTATGCGCAGCGATAATACGACCACCAACCCAGATGGGCTGGGTAACATTTACCCCCACGTTGAAGAGGTTGTGGTGGTCGGCCTTCACCTCCTCCGCCGGAACGTAGGCATAGTTGTTAAAGATGGGATTGCCATCCGGCCCCACCTGCGGCTTGCCGTCCGGCCCAAGCTTAAAGGTACCCTTATACTGCGTAAGGGTCTCTATATCCTCCGGTGTGAGGGGCTGGCCAAATAGCTTCTTCATCAGGGCTGGAGTAACCTGCTGCTTAATCAGCTCCTGATCCAGGGCTCCAGTTTCCGGATTAATATAGTTACCCGGTACAACCGGAATTTTCATGTCCTCCCCCAGCGGCTCGATGTCCCGGTTGGTACGCAGATATCCCGCCGTGAGGTTTATTCGGGGGAAATACTTCCCCCACATGGACTTACGTAGCTCATCGGCCGCTTCCGCCGATTTTTGCGAAGCCACGATGTCTCTGCTATTTGCCAGCGACAAGCGCAACGCACTGTCAAGCGTCAAGCGCATTTGCGCCCGCAAAGCCGGAGTCGACAGGCCGCCCAACAGGATTAATAGTAGTATGGGTTTTAATCTTCTCATCACCTCTTGCAACAAATGGTAAAGGTATATTACGTATTTCTGGTTGTGCGCAGGCCGCCACCCTAGTCCTCTATGGGAGGGGCATTCCGATAGCCGGATACGCCATACCAGAGGAAGTTGACCCAGCGACGTGCAACCTCCTCTAAACGGTAGTCCCCGCCAGCTTCTGCGGCCCTCTTCTCCAGCTCCCGAAGCGCACTCTGTGCTAGGGTAATCAGAGCCGAGAGTTCAATATCCATAAGCGGCTCATCAAGATTCACCCGCCTAAATACGCGCCCCATAAACTCACGCTCTCTCAGTGAATAGGCTGTTAATGCCGAGCTAACTTCCTGTCGCATCCTATCGTCATCAAGCCCAGATTTCAGCACCATACCATACTCCCGCTGGGCAGCATGCAGACGCTGGGCAGCATGTTTATGTAAAAGCGTACGTGGGGGAAGATCCAGCCGCTCCAGCCCGTCTATCATAGCCATTTCCCCCTCCAGCTCGCGGGCCACTACCGCAGCAAAGACATCCTCCTTGCTCTGGAAATAGTAGTAAAGGGTGCTTTTTTGCCGCCCAATACCCTGGGCTATATCCTCCATCGTTGTCTTGCTAAAGCCAAAACGCTGAAACACCCCCGAGGCCATCTCGAGGATACGTTGGCGCATCTGCTCATGCTTATCCCGTGGACGTCCACGCCCACTGCGCGAGGGCGACTTCCCTGCCCCACTCGAGCTACTCTCCATCATACTGTTCTCAAAATACCCCGTACGCAGAAGGTACGGACAATTATTATTCGACTATCCGGGGGCAAAAGTAGACAAGGGGAGGCAGAAAAACAAATCTTTTCAACCTAAAGAGTAAACAAAAGCATCATATAAGTCATATTCAACTGGTATACAGAAGTATAAAACATCATCTCGATTTCAAACAAAACGGTCGACCGGAAATAATCAACAGGATAAACGCAGCTAGAAAGCTGACTCGTAGTCTATATTCGAGGCGAAATAGAAGTATGAGTCAGATAAGGGATACCACAATTTGGCCCATATCTATTCACCATTATAGGCACGTGTCGAGTCGCTATGCCTTCGGGCTGCTTGCGACAAATTGCGCCGCATAGGGACATTTATATCGAGTAAGTAGCCCGTAGTGGCAGTCGGCTCGCCGCGCCGCTAATAAACCGAATGGGGGTGTCGCCGTGCATAGGGTATCCTTCTACCCTATGGCCCAGTGGGGTCATTTATCTCGATCAAGTAGCCAGCGCCGCTCTCTGCGCCACAAATAAACCGAATAGAGAAAAATGTCGTATGCCAACAGTTGCTGCCTACAAGAGTACCCACCCAAATGCCTATGTAGGGCTAACGGGGACTAGAAGTAGATCGGTAGCTTCCGATCAAACCAATCCATCACGGAGTACAATCGTTCGCCGAGAATCTTGCGCTGCACCGCCTTGGACTGCTCCTCGTACTGCTGGTACTTAGAGGTATGACCACTATAGGCAAAATCGTAGGGACGCATCTTCACCTGATAGAACCCTAGAGCAAAAGCAAAAAGGAAGAGGGACAGGGTAAAACGGAAAAGCTTAAACCTCCTCGAGCGGAATAGCTTCACGAGGAATAGCAGCGATAGGTTGATCAGTGATACCCCAAGGGCTATGAGAAAGATATCGTAGTTGTTCCACCACCATATATCGCCTGTTCCACCGATATAAGTCGTAAAGGGGAAAAAGAGACGAACGCCCCCCCAGGTAGATGAGGGGGTAGGCATATCCTCAAATAGATGAACGCTGAAAGCAAGACACATGCTCAGCAGCACTACTCGTCCACGTCTCCACCAGGTAGACACTCCATCCCGAAAAAGGGTACGACTATAGGCCAGAACTACTACGATGAGCGCAACGGTTAGGGCCGCCAGCAGGCTATGCATGAAGGCATGATGCGAGTACCAGAACTTGGCGGAGTATATCTCCCGTCCGCTATGCGATAGATGAAAAAAACGCCCTATGGTAGCATCAAAACGACTCCACAGGCTAATAGCATCTATATCGGGTATTGCCCCAGCCAGGGCAGAACAGGCCAAGATGGTAGCCCTACGCCACGATGACTGCTCCCCATAGCTCGCAACCACTGTACCAAGGGCAAAACTAGAAACGGTATGCGTAAGGATGTCCATACCCAGCTACTCGGATTTAAGAAGAGGGACAATGTGCCACCAGCTCATTAGGTAGGCATAGTCCAGAGCCGTCTTCCCCGCATCGGATTGCTCCTCACGATCAGCCCCAGCCTCGAGCAGTAGCTCCACAAGGGTTCTATTGCCAGCAAGCACCTCCTGCTGCAAACGGGTTAGTCCCTGGCTACTCCTACCCGCCGCATAGCTCGGATCAGCCTCCAGTACCTCCTTAAGCTGCTCCGTAGCCAGCAGGCTCAATGGATGCTCATGCAGTACCTCCGGATGGTCCTCCTGCCCTATCGCCAGACGCACCTCCCCCAGGGGGGGGAACTCCACCCCCCAGTCCCTATCGTGCTGCGCACGCTGCGCCGGAGTAAGCTGCCCACGGATGTACTGCACGGTAAAGCCACCGTAAGCCAAACCCGAAGCCGAAAAAAGCCAATCCTCCACCACACCGAGCGGGAACTCCATGGACTCCCCTGCTTCCACCCCCTCAATGGCCTCCAGCTTGGACAAGAGCCTGCCACGTACCGTATCCCCATCAAACCCCAGCACAGTAACCCACACATGCTCCGCCACCTCCTCACCCTCTGCATTCAATCCTCTCACCCCCATCTTCACCACGGCATGCTGCAATATAGACTCCTTGCGACGCTTATCCCAGTACACCTCCCGCCAGAAGTACCCAAAGGTCTGCCGGGCGCCCTGCCGCGCCTCCTCCAGCTGCGGCGAATCCTCTATGTAGTAGACGGGCGCCGTAGCCTGTGGCGCAACTTCATGCGTAAAGTTCTCCACGAACTCCTCCGGATCCTGCCCATCACGATAGACCACCAGCAGAGACAGCAGGAAGTTCAGGAGGCGAAGCTTGGTAACCCGCTCCTCATCCTCCGAATTGAATGTCCTGAGTACATCATTCTTATGGCGAAACTGATACCTATCTACCGCTCGCCAGGCGGCCCGAATAGCCTTTACCACGCTATCCTCACCGAAGAAGAAGAGCAGTAGCTGCTGCTTAGCTGGCGACTCCCAAAGGTAGAGTATATCATACTCCCCGAGCGTGCGAAACAAAGGTGAACGCTCGGTCAGGGGTAGCTGCTCCACCTCTAGTGCATTCAAAAGCATCAGCGCGAAGCGAGCCTCTTCAGGACGAATGTAGAAGCTATCCCGCCCATTTGATGCATGCGGAACGGTACCATGCGTACTCGCGTAGTAGCTTATGCTATCTGCATCGGACATCTTGATGAGCTCATCACGAAGAAAGTCCATATGCGCACGCCGATCGCCATCGCCACCGCCACCCTGCTGAACAAGCCGTTGAAATTCGAGCTTAATCGCTTCTACCCTATCCAGTAGATCCATGTAAAACGCCACCCCGCGGTCACGCCCATCCCCTGTATGCCCCATGCCTAGTCTATCCAAATGCCACTCGAACGGGGAATTGTCTTCACCCAGTCTATATGCTCCTTATAATTCTCCTCGTTATCGAAAATCCAGAGAATCTTCGACGCAACCGGATGCTTAAGCTTCGGCGTAGGCGCGTAGCCATCGCTGAAAATTATCAGCCCATCGTAGTACGCATGGTCGCAGAGGTAGTCGAAAACCGGCTGGAAATCCGTCCCGCCACGCCCCAGTACGGACACGCTCTTGCGGGCCTTACGCAGCGAGAGCAGCTCCCCCTTCACCTCCGAATCGAACTGGAGAACATCTATCTGCTGTATCCCGTACTTGAAGAAGCGATTGATAACCGAAAAGAAATTCACTAGGTCATCATTTGCTACCGAACCGCTCACATCCACGGCAACCAAAAGCTTGGTACTAAACTCATGCTTGCTCCCCATGTACTTGAAGCCGTAGCGACGCGATGGACGCATCCTCGTCAGAACTCGGCTACTCGACAGCACGCTCGCACGGAAGCTATTGAGAATGCGACGGTAGTCAAGCTTAATCACCAGGGTCGCCTCGATCAGGTCCACCATGTCCCCCGTGAGCGAACCCCACGACTTGCTCTCCTTCGCCTGCTGGATTAGGCGATTGACCGAATGCTCCACCAGGTTATCCTCCCCCCAGAGCCCGGCAAGCTCCCCGTAGCCCGCAAAGGGGTTAGAGGCATCGTCCAGCGAGCAGCTACCACCACCCATATCCCTCAGCTCATCGGCCAGCAGCTTATAGTACTCCTCGAAGGACAAATCGGGCGGCAGCTCGAATTCGCTCGCCTTAGGTAGCGGCACGATGCCCCCGCTATGATTCTCCGCAATTGTAACCGTACTACTCGCCCCCAGGGCCTCCTCAATCGCCTGGAAGGGCTGCCGTTGGTAGGGATGCTTCAGCAGAATACGCATCATCTCTATCTTGAGGTACTCGGCTACCTCCTCCTGCGAATGCTGCTCCAGAATCTCAGGATTATACTCCACACGAAGCTTACCCGTACGCATCGGGATTGACAGCTTCCTATTCTCCACCAGCTTATGCGTACAGAGCACCGCGAAAAGCAGCGGCTCGGTCAGAAACCACTGGTCATTTATCTTCCTGAAGGCCTCCATCATAGGCTACGAATAAAATCGGTTATCTTCTTGTAGAGCGCCGGCGTCTCCGTCATCACGAAGAGATTCGCCTGCGGATAGGTCGCATGCTCAAAAATCGAGATGAAATGTGCCATCTTCTCACGGCTCTTATCCGACGACAACCACTCTACGTAACCCTCCAAGTTCTCACGGATGACGGGCTTCTCCTTAGGCTCATAGCTCTTTGTCTCAATAAAGCGGAAAATGCTCTCATTCACAATTGCCAGCTCCGTTATCTCGTACTTCTTGAGCTTTGGAAGGCTCTTCTTCAGATCGCGCAGTATCTGCCCAGCAGATATCAGCTTCGTGTCCGAGAAGCTCTCCACGAACTTCGAGGCCGCCGCCACCCCTATTATCCCAGAAAGCACCTTCTTCATCAGATCCTTATTCTCATCTAGGCGCTCCAGAATCAGCGACACCTTCTCCCACGCCCGGCGATCCGGGGTCTTCTCCAGCCCCTCCTCCGCATTCGAATCCAGCTCGTTCGGATTCTCCTCTATGAATTGGATTATACGGCTATCGATCTTCGCATTGGTCGCCCACACAAGCCACTCGGCCTGAGTCGGCGTAAAATTGTAGATATTAAAGCGAGAAACCAGCGCAGGGTCCAAATCCGTAAGCTGGTACTCCTCCCCATCATTTACCGCAGATATCACACGGCTACCCTCCGGCAACTTCTTCCCCGCCAACGTACGGTTCAACGCCAAATCCATCACCGTCTGCAGAATCTCCGGTCGCGCACGGTTCAGCTCGTCCAGGAAAAGAACTATCGGCTTACCATCCACCGGAAACCAAAATGGCGGGAGAAACTCCGTCTGCCCCGTGGTCTCATTCTTATGTGGCAGACCTATCAAATCCCCCGGATCGCTCATCTGGCCAAGAAAAAGCGTAACGACACGCATCCCTTGCTCCATGAAATAATCCGTTAGTATCTTGGACTTCCCTATACCATGCTTACCCACAAGCATGATGTTCTGCTCTGCTGGCGTATGCTCCAGCACCACCTTCAGTTCCTTAGTTGTTATATTAACCCTCATCTAGGCTATCTTATGCTTTATAGTACCCCCACGACCTCATCATCCACCCGACAAAGGTACAAAAAAGGAAAGACCCCAAAGAAAGGAATAAATCCACATCGACACCGTAACCCTCAGATTGGGCATCTATAGCACCAACGGTAGATAAATGCAACAACCCGATCTACCTACCGAAAATAACACAGATAAATGCTAATGTAGTTTTACATACACTTGTCGAACCAGAATGCGACGGACAGCAGGCAACACTTCCGACGGCCTGTAGGTAAAGCGGCTAGCCGCTTTACCTA
>PDWI01004266.1_pt1 | contig 19331 bp, 20 predicted proteins | sample 1430891 | NCBI WGS metagenome assembly PDWI01 (sample SAMN01162508, study PRJNA174530) | Oral metagenome, whole genome shotgun sequencing project. | biome: Marine environment; feature: Marine mammal; material: Swab sample of the gingival sulcus; isolation source: swab sample of gingival sulcus...
TCTCCTTCCTGCAAGCAGGTAAGCAAGTCTTCCGGCTCGGCAACAGGGTTATTATCAAGCAGCGCACTCTGGGCAGCAACAATCTTCTCGCCTAAACTCCCCGCCAGAAACTCCTGTAACCCGGCGGCACACAACAACGAAAAGCTCTCTGGATGAAGAATTGAAAATTCCAGTGTCTTTCTCTGTATCCTGCTTAATGTCGGCCTGTCTTTCTCCTCTTTTCTCAAAGGAGAAAAGGGGGGCGCGGACGGCTCGGCAGGAGGCTCTGATGCAGAAGTCATAAGCGGAACATCTTTGAGCAGCCCCTGCAATTCCTCTTTTGGCAGCTGGAGTTTTTCTGCAAAATGGGCAATAAAGATCGAGCGCTGCAACGAGCTGCCAACCGCCGCCAGCAGCTCCTTCAACTCGCCAACAATCTTCATCTTGCCATCAAAACTTAACCCATACTGCGCCACCAGCCGCTCAACGCTGAATTCCGGCAGCTCTGTTGCCTCATCAAGAAGTTTCAATAACTCCTGCAATCCATATTCACGCACATAGCTATCCGGGTCATGGCCTTTGGGCAACACCGCAACCCGTCCGGCCATCTGCTCCATAAGGAAAAGCGGTACTGCCCGCACCGCAGCCTTTTCTCCGGCAGCATCACCATCAAACAGCAGGGTGATATTACTGGTAAACTTTTTTAACTGCCGCAACTGTTCTCTGGTAAGTGCCGTTCCCAGCGGTGCCACAACATTTTCACAACCAGCTGCAACCAGGGAAATCATATCAAAATTCCCTTCAACCACAATTGCCCGGTCAACAGAACGAATCTTTTGCTTGGCCTGATACAGCCCAAGTAACAGGGCACTTTTATTATAGACAGCACTTTCCGGTGAATTGAGATATTTGGGCTGACCATCGCCGACAATACGCCCGCCAAAACCACAAATTTCCCCGGCAACAGAGAAGATCGGAAAAACAATGCGGTCACGAAACCGGTCGTAATGCCCTCCTTTTTTCTTCTCCACCAAAAGCCCCGCTTCAAGAGCGACAGGAATCTCCTTTTTTTCGAGCTGTCCTCCAAGAAAATTCCACCCTTCGGCAGCAGTGGGCGGGGCATAGCCCAATGAGAAACGCCGGGCAAGAGTGTGGTCAACGCCTCTTTTCTGCAAATACGTATGGGCCGCACCAGCAGCTCGCCCCTTATAGAGATACTCTTCAAATATACCCGAAGCTCTGGCAATAACGGCAAACAGCGCCTTACGCTGCTCGGCCCTGGCTCGCTCCTGTTTGCTCTGTGGCCGCTCCGGGATAACCACCCCGTATTTGCCACCAAGAAAACGCAGGGCCTGAGGAAAATCTGCGCCCTGAGATTTCATAACAAATTCAATAACATCCCCGGAAGCACCACAGCCAAAACAGTGAAAAAACTGCTTTGCCGGATTGACCGAAAAAGAAGGGGTTTTCTCGCCATGAAAAGGACAAAGCCCCTGATAATTGGCACCGCTCTTTTTCAGTACAACGCTCTCGCCAATAACCTGCACAATATCGGCAACCTCTTTTATTCTGGCAACAATATCAATATCTGCCACGTACTATCTCCTGTAAAAACAAAAAGAATAACAAAACAATCTCCAGCCATTGTACACAACAGGCCATTGTATACAACATACTTTTGGCAAGACCAATATAACTGCAGACTGATAACTCCACCAAAAACAGGAAAGGACACCAACTCCCGGGAAGACTGGTATACTTGCAAGAAAACTTCAGTTATGGTAATAGAGTAAAAAGTAATAGCAGACAAACCCCTAACATATATATGTATTTATGGTCAATTTGCCGCAGATTCCAACAGAGATAAATATCAAATTTTTGCCTTCATTACCAGCTACGGTAAGCCAGGTTCTGGCAATCACCTCCGATCCCGAAAGTAATGCAGAAGATCTTATTGCAGCAATTATTCCCGACCAGTCAATGTGTGCGGCCATCCTCCATATTGCGAACTCTGCCTTTTTTGGTATGTCAAAACAGGTGAGTACCCTGAAACAGGCTGTTGTTGTTCTGGGCCATCGAGAGATACGTAATATTGTTATCAGCCGCGCTGTATACAATGCCTTTCCCCAGCTCAACAAGACCCAGCATAACGGGACATCTCTTTTCTGGGAACACTCCTTTCGTTGCGCCCTGCTGGCAATGATTATCGGTAAGGAAGCTTCTGTCGAACCGGGAGAGATATTTGTTGCCGGTCTTATTCACGATATTGGTAAACTCCCGTTGCTTATGACATACCCTGAAGAATATATTCTTATCCGCAACTTTGATGACCCCTACTATGGAGAAGGAGAACAGGAACTCTACGGGACAACACATAGCAAGGTGGGGTGCAATCTCACCCAGAAATGGCTTTTCCCCCCAATTCTGGTAGCAAGCACAACTTATCATCATCAACCGGAAAAAGCTGATGACGGGATGCGGCTCTACCCTGCACTTATACAACTGGCCGATGCCATTTTATTGCTCTCGTCCCTGGAAGAGTTAGCACCACAAGAGATATATCCCCGTCTATTTGCTTCCCTGCCGAAAACACTTGCTGTTTTCGACGAATACCACCTGCTTGTTACTCCCGAAAAAATTGGGAAATGGCTTGAAGAGATGGAAAAACAGGCTGAAGAGAACAGACATGTTCTCAGCCTTCTTGCAGAGTAATGAAACTCCCTTCTCTTCTGCGCACGGTAAGAAATACCAAAAGGATTGCAGAAATTCTTGGTGTCCTCTCCCGCTTTGGCTTTAATCAGCTTATCATAGATTCCGGGCTCTACCGTATTGGCGGGACATCAACGGAAGAGCTGGATAAAAAAGATGAAAATAACAGCCGCAACCGACCGCGAGCAGAACGGGTGCGGCTGGTTCTTGAAGAACTTGGCCCCTCCTTTATCAAGCTGGGGCAGATTCTCTCCACCCGGCCAGATCTTATCCCGCAAGACTGGGCCGATGAATTCAGGAAGCTGCAAGGTAACTGTTCCCATGTACCCTATAAGCAGATAGAGACAATTCTCCAACAAGAGTTTCCCGGCGGGCTGGAAACGATTTTTGCATCTATCGAGCGACAGCCACTGGCGGCTGCCTCCATCGCCCAGGTACATGCTGCCCGCCTGCTTGACGGCTCTGAAGTGGTCATCAAGGTATTGCGCCCCGGCGTCCGCCAACTGCTGGAAGAGGATATGAGTCTGCTTAGCAGTCTGGCGCAACTGCTGGAGCAATATTTCTCTAATCTGGGATATAGCCCAACGGCAGTGGTAAAGGAGTTTTCCAGAGAGGCATTAAAAGAACTCAATCTGGTGATAGAGGGGCAATCGGCTGACCGTATGCGTCATGATTTTGAAAACGACCCCAATATCCACTTTCCGAAAATTTACTGGCAGGCAACAACCCGCAGCGTATTAACGATGGAGAGAATCTACGGCAGACTGCTTTCATCTCTTGACCGGGAAGAACTCTCATCCGAACAAAGACACAGGATTGTCGCTATTGGCACCGATATGGTATTCCAGCAGTGCCTCCGCCTTGGTTTCTTCCATGCCGATCCGCATCCGGGCAATATCTTTCTACGCGCAGACGGCACCCTTTGCCTGATCGACTGCGGGATGGTGGGCCAGCTTGATCAAGGAACAACGAGGCAACTTGTCAATCTGGTAACGGGGGTAATCAACAACGATGAAGAGATGCTGTGCCGGGTTATTCTTGCCCTGACCAATGTCGATCCTGCTCTCCTTCACAGCAGGGATTTTCTTCTGGAGCTGCGCAATATCGCATCAACCTTTCAAAATACCGACCTCCAGCATCTCAATATCACCGATCTGCTTTCCCGATTTTTCAAGATGTTGCAACGCTACCGCATAGAATGCCCCAGCGATTTAATGCTGCTGACCAAGGCATTGACCACCATTGAAGGTGTGGCAGAACATCTTGCCCCGGAATTCGATGTATTGGCGCATGTAGAGCCGCAGATTCGTGAAATCGTTATGGATCGTTACTCCCTTAAGTCACTGCAAAAAAGAATTATCGCAGTACTTACCAGCTCATTTGAACTTATTGAAACCCTGCCAGCGGACTTGCAGCGTTTTCTCGATCAGGCACGGCATAGCCGTTTTACCCTCAATCTGGAAATGAGGCGGGTAGAGCATCTTGCCAACAAGATTGAATCGGCAAGCAGGTTAATGGGCTTTGCGATGATTGTTGCCGCCCTTATCGTTGGTTCTTCCATTCTGATTTTAGCTGACAGGATTGCCAAAACACCTGGATTTATTGGTTCTCTGGGGGTATTGGGATTGATCGTAGCAGGGCTTGCCGCCACAGGGTTTATTATCTCCTTTCTTTTACCAGGAAAGAACAGAAAGGGGAACAAACAATAATTACCGATTATTGCAAATTGCGGCAAAATCCGCCGCATCAAGACTGGCAGTCCCAACAAAAAGCCCGGAAATACCGTCAACTGCGAGATAATCGCCACAATTCCCTCTGGTTATAGCTCCACCATAAAGCAGGGCCGCCTGCCTGATACTGCGGTGAACCCTGGCTGCCATCTCCGCCACCAGCTCGACCGACTCTGCCGTTCTGGCAACAACCGGATCATGCGGTGTATATGCCAGTAAAAACTTGCCATCAACATCTGTCAATGGAGCAACAAGAGGGGTAAATTGAGCGGCATCTTCAAAACAGACAAGAGGAATAAGCCCCGCATCCACCGCTTCACTGACCTTATTGAGAATATCCTGCGTATCTTCGTGAAAATAGCGACGACGTTCAGCGTGTCCAACGATAACATACTGCGCCACAGTCCTTATCAGATCTGCCGCCACAGCTCCGGTATAATTCCCTCTGGGATAGGCAGAAACATCCTGAGCGGCAAATGCAAGCCCCTGTACTCCACAATCAGCAGCAAACCCGGCAATTCCTTCAAGGCTTGCCAGGGTAGGCGCAATAACCACCGACCTCTTCTCCTGCGGCTGATAGAGCGCAGCAAAACGCTCTATCCACTTTTTGCCCTCGGCAGTAGTCTTATGACATTTCCAGTTGCCAATAATATACTCTTCCACCACCGTTCTCCTTGTAAAAGGACTGCGAGCACCTTCAGGCAGATTCCAGCACCTGCTCCACCTTTTGCCGCACTGCATCTATCGTCATACCGGAAAGTTTCACTGTCTTCTGCCGGGAACCATAGCCGGCAATAATCTCCAGATCACGAGCGGGACAGCCCAAAAATCCGGCAAGAAATTTACATACCGCCTTGTTTGCCTTGCCATCAACCGGAGGGGAGGCCACCGCAACTTTCAGCCGCTCTCCATAAACCCCGGAAAAACACGTCCGCCGGGCCCCTGGCTGCACATGAAGCAACAACAACACATCACCAGATTTACTGCAACCAAGCCAGGGCATTTACTCTGGAATATCAACAACGAAATCCTTGACATGATCCTGAGAAATCTCCGCCTGCGAAGAAGCCTTTTTTTCAGGAACCGTATCAAGAATACCTGCAGAAGCATCATCAATCGCTGCAACATACCCTTCAAGGACAGAGAGCAACTCACTGCGAGCCTTACCTTCTCTTGCTGCAAGCTCCTTAATTTCCGCAGAAAGCCGAGTAACACTCTCTCCAAGCTGATCGGTAATGCCTTTTGCCTGCACCTTAGCACCATCAATCATCTCTGAAACCTCTTTTTCTGCATTCTCGCGCAGGGTATCGGCAAACCCCTGAGCAGAAACGAGAATATTCTTCAGGCTTTTTTCCTCTTTTTTCAAACGGTTATTTTCACTGCGCAACTGCTCCACTTCGCGGGAAAGCCGCTGAAATTCGGAACCTTCCTGTGCTACCTGGCTGCTTTTCTCTTTCAACTCAGCATTTTGCTGACCAAGAAGAACTATCTGCCGTAAAAGCTCTTCCCTCTCCTTCTGCTCTTGTGCAGAATTCTTTTCACAGCTTTCAAGCTGCTTGCTTAAATCTCCAATCTGGGAGAGATACCCCATATTCTCTGTTGTCAATGTCTCAATTCGGGATTTTGCATGGGATAACTTCTCCTGAATCACCTCAAGGCTCTCTTCTCTCGCCTCACCAGAATCAAACTCTGTGGCCAGATCATCAACACCTTCCAGAGATTCCAGCGCACCTACCGCCTTCGTCCGCTTTTCCTTTGCTTCAGTAGCGGCATCATATTTTTCCTGCAAGATTCGCTTCTCTTCACTCAGTTCAAAAAAATCATCGGCCAGCAGTTCGAGATAGCTTTTTACTTCAACAGGATCATACCCCCTGAATTTTATTTCAAATTCCTGATCCCTGATTTCCTGAGGTTTTAACATTTCCTTCACCATCGCTTTAGACTTTTGAAATACATACAATCCTGATATGCTCTATTTGCCCACTCGCATAAAACAGCACCCCTAACCAAGACCATGCCCCATACTCGCCATCTGCATCAGAGTTGGCACCAGAAAACTCTGCAAAAAGATAACAGCCATAATCAATATCATTGGAGAGAAATCAATTCCTCCCATTGCAGGAAGATACTGCCGAATCCAGCTTAGAGGAGGTTCCGTCACCCTGTACAGAAACTGCACTATCGGATTATAAGGGTCAGGATTAACCCATGATAACACTGCCCGTGCAACAACAATCCACATATAGGCAGTAAGCACAAAATTTACCAGTTGAGCTATTGCCGCCATAAAATTGCTTATAACAAACATATCAACACCTCTCTTTTTTATCCAACACTGCTGCCCGGCGCAATATCCCCATCAACCGTCGTTACCACCAGCCGATCGCCATTTTCAGTTTTCTCCCTGGCGGCAAGGACCATCCCCTGCGACACAATACCCATCAGTTTGGCAGGCTTTAGATTCGCCACAATAACGACCTTTTTCCCCACCAGTTCTGCTGCTGAATAATACTGTGCAATACCCGCAACAATCACTCTCTCCCCAGGCGCCCTGACAACAAGTTTATACAGTTTTTCAGACCCTTTAACCGCCTCGGCTGAAACGATCTCCGCCACCCGCAAGTCAAGTTTCTTACATTGTTCAAAGGAGACAAGCCCCTCTTCTGCCACCTCGTTATCCTTTTGTTCAGCAGGCTTTTTCCTTTTTGTCGCCGGTTTTTTCTCTTTTTCCTTAGCCAGACGAGGGAAAAGGGCTTCACTTTCTGCCAGATGAGAACCAGCAACAAGCCGCCCCCAGCAGCCATCCCTATCCAGATTTGCCAGTTCTCCAGCACCAGCCCCCAGCCCTGCAGCCATCTTTGCCGCCGCCTGCGGCATTATCGGCTGCAATACCAGGGTCAACAAACGCAGGCTCTCAAGTAAATTGTACAAAACTGTATCGAGCCGGGCAGAAAGCGCGGTATCCTTCGCCAGCATCCACGGCTCATTTTCCACAATATATTTATTGGCCAGGCCAACAAATTCCCATACCGCCTGCAATGCAAGATGAAACTCAAATGCCGCCATATGCCGGCGGTATAACTGCACCATCTTCTCTGCCGCAGCCCTTAGCTGAACATCCTTTTCCTCTTCCTGCTGCGGCTGTGGCACACGGCCTCCCCGATACTTCTTCACCATCGCCTGCGCCCTGCTGAAAAGATTACCCAGATCGTTGGCAAGATCGGAATTATGCCGCCCGGCAATAAGAGTGGCGGAAAAGGAGGAATCCAGCCCAAAAGACATCTCCCGCAGCAGAAAATACCGCATGGTGTCGATACCATAGGTTGAGGCCAAATCGCCAGGGCGCACAACATTCCCCAGACTCTTGCTCATCTTGGTATCGTCAACATTCCAGAAACCATGAACATGGAGTTTTTGATAGAGCGGCACGCCCAGGGAGAAAAGCATGGTGGGCCAATAGACAGCATGGGGTTTTAAAATATCCTTCGCAATCAGATGTTCACAGCCTGCCCAGAAAGAGCAATACTCCTCCCGAGGGTAGCCCAGCCCGGTGAGGTAGTTAATCAACGCATCAAACCATACATAGGTAACAAAATTTTTGTCAAAAGGCAGCTCAATCCCCCAGGTCAGACGGGATTTTGGCCGGGAGATACAGAGATCACCCAGCGGCTCCTTCAACAGGGACAGCACTTCATTACGATAACGTTCGGGGGTGATAAAATCCGGGTGGGTTTCAATATGTTCTACAAGCTGCTGCCGGTATTTTGACATACGGAAGAAATAGTTTTCCTCCTCAATCAACTCCGGTGCCTTCTGATGATCAGGACATTTTCCATCCACCAACTCCTTTTCGGTAAGATAGCGTTCACAGCCCTTACAATAAAGACCGGTGTACTTATCAAAATAGATATCGCCCTTATCATAGACCTGCTGCAAAATATTCTGCACCACCGCAATATGGTCCGAATCTGTTGTACGTATATAGCGATCAGCCTCAACATCAAGCAGCGGCCAGGTTTTTCTGAACATCGCACTGATAGTATCGACATACTCCCGGGGAGTCACCCCCTCTTTTTCTGCAGCTTCAACAATCTTGTCGCCATGCTCATCGGTACCGGTCTGAAAACGCACACTATCACCACAAAGGCGGCAAAAACGGCTATAGGTATCGGCAACGATAGTTGTATAGGCATGGCCAATATGGGGTTGTGCATTAACGTAATAAATCGGCGTTGTAATATAGGTTGTCATCTTTTCCTGCTATAGTTCCATAACGCTAAAAAAAGCCTTCAGGCCATTACTTTCTCTCTTCACTGCGCCTCTTGCCAAAACAGGCCTGTGACCACTCCTCTTCACACAGTACATGTTCCTCACCGGCACTATCTTCCACCAGAAGCTGCCGCCGCACCACATTCTGCCGACAAACCATAAATGATTTATTGTCGATCACGATCTTTCGCCCCGGCTTGGGCATACTCCTCCGTATCTCCTTATACCCGGAGTATTCATGCGCCAGACAGCAGAAAAGACGATTACAGACACCGGAAATCTTGTTCGGATTAAGCGGCAGATCCTGTTCCTTGGCCATCTTTATAGATACCGACGAAAAATTGTTCAGATGCGAACTGCAACAGAACTCCCGGCCACATGGGCCCAATCCACCGAGCATTCTTGTCTCGTGACGCACACCAATCTGACGCATTTCAATACGGGTACGGAATCGCTGCACCAGATCCTTCACCAGATTACGAAAATCAACCCGGTTTTCAGCAGTAAAGTAAAAGATAATTTTACTGCCATCAAAAAATCGTTCAACCCGCACCAGCTTCATTGATAGCTGATGCTTGCCGACAAGCTGACAACAAGCCTCATATGCCTGGCTTTCCTGTAACTGCAGCAAGGCATAACGCTGCTGCTCCTTTTCATCTGCAATGGATGCAACCACTGGCATCATTTTTCTGGCAGGGCCACGAACAGTGGCAGGCGCAGATTCAAGGATAACCGCAGGTTCCAGACCATGATCCGTTCGCACAATAACAATCGTCTGCGAAGGAAGCCCTGCAACAGTGGAAATAACCGTCTGTGCAGGAGATGCAGGGCGAAAACATACCCGATAAAAGGCGGCACTCTCCACTTCCCTTTCCCCCTTCCCCGTCATCGTTAGATGTACTGTCATTACCGTTGGTTCCTTGATGCACAAAAACTGAAAAGCAACGTCTCGCATACAGATATGCGCCGACAATTACGCGCCAACGCTCTTTCTGCATCCTCCAGAGCGTTCATATTAGCAAATAATTCTTCCTTATTCCAGCATTTTGCAGCACTATCTGCAAATTCGTCACAGTAAAGCGCAAGAGAGCTGCGATCGTCAAACAACAAATCCCTCAACCACCGTCGAAATAACCCTAAAAAAAGAAAAAGATGCTCTTCCAGGGCAGCCATCCGTTCAGCAAAATCAAGCAGGGAGAAAACCTCTTCACCAACACTCACTACAGGTCTTGACAGAAAGGCTATAATCTCTCGCCAGAGCGGTACAATCCCCGTTTTTTGCAGCTCCAGAGCAGCACCCGGACTACCATCTCCAAGCCGGGCAACAAGTGCTGCCTCATCCTCACCAAGCCCTTCCTGCCTGAGTATCTGAATAATATCGACAGATTCCAGGGAAAAGAATGGGATTTTCTGACAACGGGAAGAGATTGTCTCCAGCATTTTCTGCGCAGAAGAAGCAGTAAGGATCAACAGGTTTCCTGGCTGCGGTTCTTCAAGGGTTTTCAGCAGGGCATTTGCCGCCTCTCTGCCCATCGTATGGGCATCTTCCAGCAAAACAACCCGCATCGACGACTCATAGGGCGGATACTCCAGCTCCTTTATCAACTGTCTGATCTGACTAATTTTCATCACTCCATTTTGCGGGGCAACGATCTGAAAATCGGGATGATTACGATGAATAATCTTTCTGCAGGAAGCACACCTGCCACAGGCAAAAAGTGGCTCCTCCCTTTTTTGCCTGCAGTTTATTGCCGCTGCAACCCCTCGTGCAAACAGGGCCTTTCCAACCCCGTCAGGACCAGAAAAAAGAAACGCATGGGGTATCCGCTTGCGGGCAAAGATTCCATCAAGAATCTTTTTCGCCTTCTCCTGTCCAAAAAGCTCAATACAGGAGAGGCGGGAGACAACGGAGTCAGCCATCACCCATCCCCCCATAAAAGAGGCTGCGAGCCAGAGGGAGAAGAGGAGGAAGCGGCAGACTTCGGCTGATGCCGCCCTTTTTCTGCAACCGGCTCATCATAGCCGGAGAGATAGAGATAACGCTCAAGCAGCCGCTGATATTCAGTAAACGAGTGGTGCCCCGGCTCCATTTTTTCACGCAACTGCTCGATCATATTCATCTTGGCATCCATATCATCAAGCATACTGAGCAAAAAGGCTTCAGGGGTCATTGGCAGCACCGGCGAACCAAAATCAAGGCGACCATGATGACTTAGAACCAGATGCTGCAACTGCTCAAGCAATTCTGCAGGGAAACCATCAATGGTGGCTGCCACAGCGGTAATCATCTCGCTGCCAAGCACCAGATGCCCCTTTAACCGCCCCTCGGTGGTATATTCCACCACCACTCCCTGAAACGCCATCTCCCTTACCTTGCCAATATCATGCAGCAAGGCTCCAGCAACAAGCAGATCACGGTTTACCCCGGGATAATGTTTCGCCAGATTTTCTGCCAGATATGCGCAGGAGAGCGTATGCTCAAGCAGACCGCCAACATAAGAGTGATGCGCACCCCTGGCAGCAGCAGCTTGCTGGAACTGCTGCCAGAAGGAGCCGCTGCCAAAAAACTTTTTCAGCAGCCGCTTTAACGGGGCATTTTTCACACTGGCAACAATGGACAACAGGTCATCTGCCATTTGCGAGCGGTCTCTTGCCGTCTCTTTCTGAAACAGGGCCAGATCGACTTCATCTTCAGACACAGGTGCAAGCTCCTCCTGTTGCAACTGTTTTTGCCCACCATACAGACCAATCCGCCCGCGGCAAAAAAGAAAGGCACCAGAGATACAAAAGGAGGCCGCCTGCCCGATATTTTCCCAGACAGGGCAGTGCAGCTCCCCGCTCTTGTCCATCAGCACAAGACGCAAATAGGGCTTGCCCGCCCTTGTTGTTCCCGTATGAACAGATTTCACCGCCAGTATACCAGAAAACAATGCTCCTTCCTGCAAATCCTCAATACGCTTTTGTCTCTCTCCTGAACTCTCTATTGCCACAACTAGCCTCTTGCTGCAACCTCGGCTTCATCAAGACGAGCGACAAGGTAATCAGCCAGCGCCACATCATCGTCAAACATATCAAAACAGTAACCATCATCTCCGGCAAGACCGCCAGGGATAACCTCTCCACGCTCCTCCGGGTCGGAAATCATATCTCCATAAAAGCAGACAGAAAGCCAGCGATTATCAGGGTCGTCATCAATAATATCTATCATCGCAAAAAGGGAGCGCCCCTTCGCCTTCTGCTCACTGCGCCGCGGTCGCAGGGAGTAGCTCACCTTCGGGCGGGCAACAAAATCTATCTCCACGCCATCCTTTGCCAGCAGATGATCAAGAAAAAAGCGCACCCGTGCCCTTACCTCCTGCCCGCTTCCTGTCCAGCCATCAAGAAAACGTTCTATTTCTTGTATTGCTGAATGCTGCAATGTATTATCCGCCATAACCTCCTCCTTTTATAAAAAATAAAGGAAAACAAAAAACAAAAAGGAAACACCGATGCTGCTTATTCTCTCACCATCAAAAACCCAGGAAAGGATAGAATACCCAGGCCACCTAAAACCAACCATCCCGCAGTTTTTGCAGGAAAGCATACAGCTTGTCAACGAACTGAAAAAAATCCGCCAGCCCCAACTGGCGCAGTTGATGAAAACAAGCGCAAAACTCACCGAAGCAACCTACCGTCTGATCCACAACTTTACAACACCTTTTCACCAGCACAACGCCCATCCCGCCCTCTATACCTTTCAGGGAGATGCCTATGCAATGCTCGACAGCCAGAACTATACAGAGACAGAACTCGCCTGCGCCCAGAACCACCTTGTCATCCTCTCCGGACTGTACGGGATATTGCGCCCGCTGGATCTTATACAGCCCTATCGACTGGAGATGGGGCTGAAATTTTCTCCGGCAAAAGCAAAGAACCTCTATCAATTCTGGCAAAAAAAGATTACCGCCGAAATCCTGCAGCGGCTGGCGGCAACAGCAGATGCAACCCTTGTCAACCTCGCCTCCAGTGAATATGCAAGAGTTCTGAACAAAAAAATGCTTGTGCAAAACGGCTGCCGCATCATAACAATCACCTTTCAGCAGCCGCATGCAAAGGCTGCAGACGGCTATAAGACCATCCCCATCCATGCAAAGAGGGCGCGGGGATTAATGGTGGATTTCGCTTTTAAAAAGAGGATAAAAACAGCAGAACAGCTCCACGCATTTACAGAAAATGGCTATCTGTTTTCACCAGAACATTCCACCGGGGACAACTGGATTTTTCGGCAATAAAGCGATAGATAACAATTACAAAACCATCTTTACCAGTACAAAGCCGCCAATAAGTAACACCATAAAGGCAAAGGAGAGGAGATTAAAGTATTTATCAATAAAGGACTGAACACTTGGCCCAAATTTCCAGATCATCCCCGCCACCAGAAAAAAGCGCGCCGAACGGGCGGCAACGGAAACCAGCATAAAACCGATAAAATCCAACTGTACAAAGCCCGCCGTAATGGTAAAGAGCTTATAGGGAACGGGGGTAAAACCGGCAGTGGCAATGATCCATATATCATAGCGGTGAAAATAGTCCTGCACCAGGGCGTATTTTTCCGTCAGCCCATACCACTGAATAATTGGCATCCCCAGCGCATCCATAAACCAGAAACCAAGACCATAGCCCAATGCCCCGCCCAAAACGGAACCCACCGAACATATCGCCGCATAGCGAAAGGCCCGCTTAGGGATAGCAACGCTCATCGCAATCAGAAAGACATCAGGTGGCAGCGGAAAAAACGACGATTCAACAAAAGCGATAACAAACAGGATATATTCTCCATACCTGCCGCCAATCCACTTCATACAAACATCATAGAGCCGGCGGAGAGCGCCTTTTTTTTGTATCTCACTTGCTCCAGCCATGCTCTCCTACCAGATCAACGAATTTTACCGGGGAAAGAGAAGTAACCACCAGCCCTTCCTCCCTTTTTTCCACCAGCTTCAATTCCTGCTCCTGCTGACTGCCCACCGGAATAACCATTCTCCCGCCATCCTTGAGCTGATCGACTAACGGCTGTGGTATTTCCGGTCCCCCGGCAGTAACAATAATCGCATCATACGGGCCACTCTGCGACCATCCCAGTGTACCATCCGAAAGGTGAGAGCGAATATTATAATAGTGCAGGCTGCTAAAGGTCTGTCTGGCCCGTACCAGCAGCGCATTGATCCGTTCAACGCTATACACCTGATGGCAGAGCCGGGAAAGCACTGCCGTCTGATAACCGGAACCAGTGCCAACCTCAAGCACAATCTCATCACCTTTCAATTGCAGGGCCTGAGTCATCACCGCAACGATATACGGCTGGGAAATGGTCTGCCCGGCACCAATAGGCAGGGGATAATCACCATAGGCCTTTACCAGCAACTCCTCACCGACGAAGCAATGGCGAGGAACTTCCCTCATTGCCGCAAGCACCCGTTCATCATAAATATCACGACTGGCAAGCTGCTCCTGCACCATTCTCCGCCGCCTGAGCGCATATAAATCTGCAGACACTACTCTTCCTCCATCGCCTCCTGCCCCCAGCGCTGGTCATCGGGGTCAACAGCGCTATACTCCACCCTTGTCACCGTATCACCCCGAAAATACACCAGAAGGCGAATTTGCTCAGCAGTGCCCAGCTTATCCGCAAGCAGCGGCAGATCTTCAACCATATCTTTTTTCCTTTCCTCATATATCCATACAACAGCATCATCCTGCCGCATCTGCCGATCAGGCGTACCAAGAATCGTCGATACATCCTCCCGGGTAGAGACCCCGGTTTCCACCAGGCTGGCATCTGCCGCCAAATGACGCACCGGCGTATTATAACAACCGGAAACAACTGATACTATCAGGCAAAACACGCCAAATTGCAATAAACGCAACATAACTTCCTCCACAAACAAAAAATCCCCTTCAAACAAACCAGCAGGCAGCCTCTGCGCCAACCCTTGCTCAAAACGCCGACAATCCTAGCCGGAACGAAAAAGTATTGCAATGAATGAAAAGGGAAAAGCTGAAAAAAAGAGAAAACGTTTCCAGACTCTCCCTCTCTCCATTTGAAACAAGCCATATACTCTCGATCAAAACTGTTGATTCTGCTAAATCATGGTCATTTATTTCTCTAAAAACCTGTTTACCGTTATTAAGGAATATCTATTCCTTAATAATCAAAAAAAATCCTTTCAAACAAATATATTGAAAAAATTTCACTCTCAATAGTATTATATCTTACAATAAGGATTGTTGAAAAAATAAAAATTAACAGAAGGCTCCTTAACTAAAAATATGATTATATCAGCAGGATATATTTTTAATCATACCGAGCCTTGCCCTAACTTCTTTTTTACTCAAATACCGACTATTTTCAGGAGGGTATATGTCCAGCAAGGATGTTGAAAATTCATCAATGGATCAGGTACGGGAACTTCTCATGGGAAGCCATTTAAAAGAGATGGAAACCCGCCTGAAGCGGCAGGAAGAGACCTTTCTTCAAGAACTAGCCAATATACGGGACAATATGCAGAAACGTGTTGATTCTCTTGAAAATTTTATGAAGAATGAATTTTCTTCATTTCTGCGTCGTTTACAGGAGGAAAAAGAGGAACGCTCATCCTTGCTGAAAAATGAACACCGGGAGCGTACCGAAGCTGTCAGGACAGAACAGAAGGAGCGCATTCGTGCGTTGAAGGAAGAAAAAAATGAGCGGGACCAGGCCTTTGAACGGCTGAATCAGGACATCACCGCAAGAGAAAAGGAGGCAGAACGAAAATTTGCTGCCATTTCTGCTTCCCTGGACGCTGCAGAAAAGGGGTTACGGGAATTGATGCTCTCTGAAAACACCCGTTTGAACCAGACTCTTGAAGAGAGATATCAGGAGGTTATGGAGCGTATTGCGCATACAGCCTCACAGATTCGCCACGATGTTGTTTCCCGCTCCGCCCTTTCATCCATGTTTGCAGAAGCAGCGGTGCGTTTTTCTGAACACGATATCGACAGTTCCATTGAACATGACGCACATGTTACTGAGCAGACAAAAGGAAGTAACGAGTCGTAGATATGAGCAACTTTCTTTCTGAAGAAAGTCTGCCTGGCGAAACAGAAAGCCCTGCGGTACACAGGCATGATTCATCCGGCTATTCCGAAATTTCACAGGATAAGGAGCTTGAGCGTCTTCGCCAAATGCTTTTTGCCCGGGAGATTGCCCTGCTGAAAGAAGTTGCCCAAAATCAGGAGGCAAAGCAGTTTAACACAGAAAAGGTCAGCGAAGTACTCGCAGAATCCATTATTTTGCGGGCCGGAAAGGATAGACAGCTCAATATTGCCCTTGAGCCGGTAGTAGACGATATTCTCAAGGCATCGCTCAGCCGCCGGAAAAACGATTTTATCAATGTCCTTTTTCCTCTTATTGGTCCAGTAATCCGCAAATCCATTTCAGAGACCTTTCTTTCCATGCTGGGTAATTTCAGCCAGAGCCTTGAAGTGGCGTTCTCCTGGCGCGGATTACGGTGGCGCTTTGAATCCTGGCGCTCGGGAAGGCCTTTTAACGAGATCGTCTTGCTGCACACTGTACTCTACAGGGTGGAGCAGGTGTTTTTCATTCATAGTGAAAGCGGGCTTCCCCTTTCTCATGTTGTCAATGAAGAAGTTGCCGCCCAGGATGTGGATATGGTCTCCGGCATGCTCACAGCGATTCAGGATTTTGTCAGAGACAGTTTTTCCAGCGAGGAAGAGAGCAGTCTTGATTCCCTGAAGATGGGGGATATGTCTCTTATCATTGAGAAAAATGATACCGCCTATGTGGCCTGTGTGGTAAGGGGAACACCACCAACCAATTTTCGCAAGATGCTTCAGGAATCCCTTGAGCTGATGATGGTGGAATATGCCGGGCCGCTATCCGATTTTTCCGGCGATACCGCTCCCTTTTTAACCGCTGTGCGTTATTTGCAGCCTCTCTTGCTCTCCCGCTATGCACAGGAAGAGAAAAGAATCCCGTTTTGGGCCAAGGCTGTTTCAGTTCTCTGTCTTGTTGCTCTCCTTGCTGGAGGAGGCTGGTTCTGTTACCAGAAAGCCACCAGAAATGCGCAACTGGAAAAAGCTGTTCTCTCCCTTAACGGGCATCCGTGAATTATCATAACCAATGTGATTAAACATAAGGATGCCCCATGGGAAGTATTGGCCTTTAAAGACGATCTTGCCCCCCATCCTGACAAGATTTTAGAGGAAAAAGGATTTTCATCCGATATACTCAACCTCAAAACAGTCCCATTTATTTCCTATGATTCCGCCATTATTTTACGCAGGGTAAAAAATGCTGTTTCGCCACCGGATAGCGTCAAGATGGAACTCAAAAAAGACGGAACCCTTGTTTTTTCCGGGAAAGCATCCATCGCCTGGATGGTTCATTCCCGTGATGCGGCGATGTCCCTTCCCGGAATCAAGCGTGTGGATGTTACAGGGCTGTACGATCCGCTTATTGAACAGGTGCTGGAGCTGGTAAAGAGTATTAATGGCTCAATTATTGAATTTCCGTTGGGTAAGGCCATGCCGGTGGGAGAAGATCTTGCCAGGCTGGAAAAGGTGGTTGATCATCTGGCCCAACTGGAAAAAATTGCCCGACAAAGTAATCTCGCCGTGTCCTTGACAGTTTATGGTCATGCAGATACTATTGGCACAGAGAAGAGAAACTACGAGATCAGCCAGGCCCGCTCAAAAACGGTGGCAGCCCTGTTATATGCCAGGGGGGCAAGTATCCCCATTTCCCTGTACGGGATGGGTTCAATGTTCAGCAAGCACCCTTCCAGCCAGGATAGCGACGCAGCATATAAAGGCGACAAGGCCAGCAGAAGAATTGAACTGCATGTTTCTCTTTCCAGAGCGATTTCTGCCAACAATCTGTTTGGAAAACAATAAATTGTGCCGCAAGAACAGGAAAAGAAGATTCCATGATAAATAAAAAGATATGTATGCTCGGCGCTTTTTCCACCGGAAAAACATCCCTTGTTGAAAAATTTGTCCATTCGATATTTACAGACAAGTATTTATCCACCATCGGAGTAAAGATCAGCAAGAAAGCGATACATCTGGATGGTCAGGATGTCACTCTTGTACTATGGGACATGGAAGGCCAGGATTTATATGCGAACATCAATATGGCTTTTCTACGCGGGGCAATGGGGTATTTTATTGTTGTCGACGGCCTGCGCAAAGAGACCTGCCATTTTGCTCTGGAACTCTACGAAAATACCCGCAAACAGGTCGGAGATCTTCCCTGCTATTTTCTCCTGAACAAGGCAGACCTCTATGATGACTGGGAGATTACTCCTGCGATGATTGAAGAACTTAAAACCAAAGGCATCAAAATCCTTATGACCAGCGCCAAGACAGGAGAGGGCGTTGAAGAGGCATTTACCATGCTGGGGCGGGATATGTGTGGAGATTGATATGGACGAAGAAAATGCCCTCGCCTGTGAAATACTGAAATCAATGGATATTGCGATACTCAGGCGCGTTGGCCCGCGAACCTATGATTTTTTTGGTATTCTCCCCGATTTTTATCTGGATATGTTTTGCGATGAAACGGGCCAGCCAAGCCGGCAGCCCTGGACATTATCGCCTATGCTGGATTTTTTCCTCGACGACGCTGAACATTTTTTTGAACAGAAAAGCGCAGGGGTGCTAACATCAAGCATGTGGCAGGAAGAGGGGAAAACAACACAGGGCACTGCATTGATCTGTGTGGCTACGACCTATGCAAAAGGACATCAGGTGCTTCTTATCCGTCTACTGGAAAAAGATTATCAGGATCGCGTAAGAATGCTGCGCAAGGCACGTAACCAGCTTCTTGAAACGCGAACGCTTTCCTCTGATCTGGAGTATTTCAAGAGAAAATCCCGCATTGATGATCTGACAAAGATCTTCAATAAAGCCACATTCATGAATATATTGAAAGACGAAATCAAGCGAAGCGTTATACTGGACTATTCCCTGGCTCTGCTCATTATCGATATTGATGACTTCAAAAACATCAACGATACCTATGGCCATCTGACAGGCGACAGGGTTCTGGAAACCCTTGGACAGATTCTATCTGATTCACTTCGCCAAAACGACATTGTAGCCCGATTCGGCGGTGAGGAATTTACCGCACTTGTACCCCAGGTAAACGAGGAACAGGCCCTCGCTATAGCCAGCAAGCTGCATCAAAAAATCGCAGAATCAAAATTCCCGGATATCCCGGGTATCACCGTAAGCATTGGATGCAGTTTATATACCCCCCGTGAAACCCTCGAAGACTTTATCGGCAGGGCAGATATTGCTCTCTATAGCGCAAAATCAAGCGGAAAAAACAGGGTTTGCTCAAACTAGTGCCCTGTCAAATCTCTACTGTCGGTAATAGCGTGTTCTTTTGGCCTCCTGGCTTCGTTGCACATTCGGTTATATAGCGCTGCTATGCTTCCTCATGTGCGCCTTGCAGGAAACCCAAATTTCTCCACTCTTTTCCTACATTTGAAACCTGACACAACACTAGTACCATGTAACTCTTATAAGTTTGGATAAAGTTTCTTGAGCTTTATCCGTGCATCTTCCGTCTTGAACTGCCAGTCAATTTGATTAGCAGTA
>PDWI01004267.1_pt1 | contig 19329 bp, 15 predicted proteins | sample 1430891 | NCBI WGS metagenome assembly PDWI01 (sample SAMN01162508, study PRJNA174530) | Oral metagenome, whole genome shotgun sequencing project. | biome: Marine environment; feature: Marine mammal; material: Swab sample of the gingival sulcus; isolation source: swab sample of gingival sulcus...
GGCGAATATAGTTACGCTTCCAGCGGGAGAAACCGAAAGCAAAGAGGCGGCCCTGGTTGGCCTTGAATAAATGATTCTGCTCAGAAAAATAACTGACAATCTCCTCCAACTCACAACGCTGCATTAAATCCGGGTGAACATAGCGGGAATATAACAGATAGGCCGCCGCAAAAATCTCGGTCACAGAGCGTTTTTGCGAACGACGCTGATAGACAGGATGACTTTTTTCTACACGATCATCAGTCATCCCCCACCCGGCATAAAACGGCATGCCAAAACAAGTCACCAGCTTGCCCAACATCAACGCCTCAAAACCTAACTGAGAAGTCAGCACATACACATGGTCAACCTCCCGCAGTAAAACTAGTGGATTAACCTGCTCAGGTATTACGTGTACTCTTGGGTGATTCGTGGGCAAAGGAAGAAAAAAGCCTTTCTTCTTGCCCACAATGACATCAGGATGAGCCTTTATCAAGACGGTAGCATCCGGCTGTTCACTCAGCACCTGCTCAAGTATGTTTTGTGCATCAGACTCAACCAGGCCATATTTTAATGACATATCACCTGCGGTCTGATCTACCAACAGGACTTTTTTACCCACCGGCAGTTTCAAATGATCAGGGAATAAAGGTGCATTGTTGTACTTGGAAATAGAAGTAGCGACGATTCGATCAATCAGATTATCAGCGCGTTCAAGCAACACTGCATCACCCAGCTGACTATCCAACTCACCGGACAGTAATAATTCGAGATCAGAGGGACGTGTTGCATCATAATAAATGCCTGTCTTATCGACAACCAAAGAGCAGGAAGACGACCCGAGAACCCCCTGACCCAATGAATGGATGAAGCCGTCTTCCAGACGCCAGAAAGGCTTACTTACATCTCTTGCCAATTTTTCTGCTTTGCGGGAACTTGGCTTATTCCCCCAACCGAGAACTGCATCAGTCTTAGCAAAAGAAACTGTACTACCTGATAATTTAAGTGGGAAACCCAAGGTTAATTTTATTAGATTATTACTCAACAGTTTTTTCGAGTTAACTAGAAAAAAAACTTCTTTTTTTTTAATATTTTTTGAAGCCATAAATTCCCACTTAACTTAAGAAAAAACTAATAAACTTATCTAAAAAAATCACAACCAACCTCAACTAAAGCCAATTATTCTACCAACAATCTTTGTAAAGCCTCCCTTAGCATCTCGGAAGAAACCAGCAGGATCACGTTCCAACTTAACCCTTTTAGAATCAGCCATAAAAGGTTTTGACAAGTATAAAAAAATCATCAATCTAACCGGCTTACTTTTAATCCTATAGTCATTAGGCTTAATTTTTTGTACGCTCTTATTCATGACACCATCACGCCCTCCGTAGCTGTAGAATAATGGCTCATCCAAGCCAACACCAGCAGGAACACTACCTAGCAATACAGGGCGTTCAGATAATCCCCTTATTTCTTCAAAGATAATTTTATCCGCTAAAGATAGTTTCCCGCCATCTTCTGAGCGTCGAACTTGGCGATACGAGGCTTTACCAAATGAGTAGACATTATATCTAAGATGATAAATAAATTTTTCTAATAAGCTACTATCGACCAAGGGCGGATTATCTAAATGAGCTAATACTTGGGAGCAGTTAGATACTGGCACATTAACACCATCAATAGAATAAAAAGCCCGACCCGCATGCAATACAGGCTTACCAAAAACAGCAGAGAGAAGCCCCACACCTGAATTCAGCAAAAGAATAAGATCTGATATCTCAATGAGATCATATATATGCGTACTCTCCGGCACGAATCTAATATTTGGCAAATCAGGCATAGTATCTTCCAAGGGGTGCTTTTTGCCTAAGACGACCCAATCTGGATAGTTTTCACTAACTGCTACCGAGACCTCTTTGACCAACTGATAGAAACCTTCAGCAGAACCCATGTCACCAGCAAAATACTTACAAACAGAATCAGAGGGTCTTTGGAAAGGAATAAACATTATTTTCTGACCATTGACACCCAAATATTCCCTAAGGTGCTCTGAACCAACCCTCATCCCATTTTTCTCAAGAGTCTCATCATTCCCCCTTACCTTACTAATATAATTTTTAGCGTCATTTATCTGCTCAGAAGTCAGGCCTATGTCCCAGTGTTCCCTATGATAATTATCGCTATCATAATTAAAACCAGCACTATCAAAAAACCAACTATCAGGCAATGCTCCTCTATCAAAAACCCAGTATTTTAAACCCGCCCCTTTAACTACGTTATATAACTTCAACCTGTGTTCATTACCATAGGGGTTCTTAAAACCAACTATATTTATGTCATTTTTCACCAAGTAGTCAGTTAAATCTTTAGGCACTACAAATTTAGTTTCATCAATAAAAACAACCTTCCCCATTAACGGGAGGGCATCCCTGATTGAACGAACGAACGCAGAAGCACCTTGGGCCAAAATTAGTGTCTTTTGAGTGCAGCTACCATCTTGCAAAGCAGGAGGCTGAACTTTTAACTTGTCAAAGTCCCGCATCAGCCGCCCCAGCAATTCAAAATTTCTCTTTGACTGAAAGTAATCAGGTATAGCACGGGTTGGATGCCACAAATGAACCATAAAAACTCCCTTCATAAAAACGTCAACGCCATAAAGAGCAAAGTACGCACGGAAGCCCTCATAATTCAGAATTTCATTTGTCTTTGTATCCTTGTAATAGTTAGCCGAACGAGGACCTTTTTTATAAAAAGCAGATAGTCGGTGCAACACATCGTAGTCTTCAGCACCATGTCCACTAAAACTTTTGCTATGACCTCCGATACGAAGGTAATGGTAACGATTTACAACAATGGCAGAACTGCCATAAACCAAAAAATCACATAATTTTTTACTTTCTGTAATCAATTTCTGCTGAAAAAAAACATCAAAGACATTCTCCTCCTTCTCGTTAATCAAAGAAAGATAAGTATTTGCGCCATACTGATTCAGAAATGCAACGGGAACACAAAAAAACTCTGATGCATTTCTCTCGAATATTTCCCTAGCCAAAGCTTCATGGTAGACTTTTATATACATGCTTCTAGAGCATAAAAAATCAACATCATGAAAGATTATTACACGACCTTTCGCATGTTGAGCACCCAAATCCCGAGCTTCACCAATGCTAAAGGGCAGGCCTTCTGGACACTCGACTCGGTGCACTGCAGCATTCGGATAATCATAAATAAAATCATAAAGTTTTACATCTGATGAATTGCTACCATAATCGACCAACAAAATATCCATATATTCAGCTGGAACCGTATCAACAATTTTCTCTAGCCGCTCTATTGCCTGAAAGAGATGGGGAGAATATCTAAAGGGAATAACTACGGTTATTTTATCCTCAGGCGAGAGCCCTACTTTTTTATTTCGCGATTGCATTAGCCCTAGAGTGGTGCGATTTAGATAGTTAGTTGCCACCCTATGGGGGGAAATTCTAGCAAACCTGCTACTTTCACCAATTAAAGGCTCACTATTCAAAAAGTTCCGGTCTTTAGAATAACCAAAAGAAATAAAATCTTTTTTGTAAAGCCTATAGACTTTTTCTGCTATATCATCTGAATAATACTCAGCAATTTTAGATGATGCACCTGTTGAATGGCGTTTCTCCGATTTAAAATAATCGTTAAATTTTGGAGAAATTTTTTGACCTAAATTAAAAAAATCTTCATCAAATGACTCAAACCTCCCTATAAAATCGTAGCTTATGTGGTCTTTACATATACTATAATACTGAGGCCTCCAATGAGGGTTCATTTCAACAATAGGTTGTTCACAAATGGCATCAACAAACTCGTAAAATGATATATCATAATCTGAGTTTTTCAAATCTTTACCCAACAACCCAAGAACAATCTCTCTTTCATATTTTGACTTATTTTTTATTTTATCAATATACGCAGATAAAACTCTAGTGTAAGGGTTGCGCACAAAAGTAAACTTCAGGAACTCTTCAGAATCAAGAATATGCTCAAACTTTGGAACATTTTGTAGTCTTAGTAGTGGGGAGTATGCTCGGTTGTGCAAATGTTCAAAATTTTCACGAAAAAAATCTGGATCTTCCAATTCAAGCCTTTGCAAAGTTAACTTTATACTTGAACAACCCGCTTTAGCAACTTCAATATAAAGATATCTGTATTTTAATGAAATATTTGAAGCATAGTTTAAATCATTCAAATCCAAGTTCCTAGCATACTTGGACAAATTATTATAAAAATCATCCCACAAGGTTGCCATCAATATTATAACTCCTAAAAAAATACATCAACGACCTGACATCAATTTATTAATAAAACCATTAGGATCATCAAAGAGCAGTTTTAGCAACTCATCGCCAAACTCTTTGTGCGACTCTAAGCCCAGCCAATGAGTATAATAACAATAATCCTTCACCACCCTAAAATCAAACCCTCGGCTACCAGCACCATGGTGATAAAAAACATGATGATAAATACCAGCAGCAACAGGGTGCAAGTTAATAACATTAGTTCTCAAGAGAGGAAGAACTTTTTTAATCATTCTATTCATTGCCCCTCCCACCTCATTTATTTCATGTGAAAGTAGGTTATTAATCTTCTCATATGAAAAATTCAGTCTTGGGTCAGTTAACCCGTTCCTTGACATATAGACAGCACAGGGATGTGGAAATTGATCTAGGTTTTCATAACGAATAGGAGCACAAACAGATTTTTTAAAGCTTTTCATTTGCGAGCTGAGAATAACATCCCAACCGTACATTACAGGAAAACAATCACTATCAAGAATAAGAAAATATTCATAATCATCTTTAACACTCCTCATATACTCTATCATTTGATGTAAGGCAGCAGGATGCCCTATATTTTTATCGTTTTTTATGAGAAGCTTATCTCTCTCAAAAATAACTTCATCCACATTATTACTAATCACTTTATAATCATAAGATAGACAAGTATTTTTTTTTAAAAACTCATTCTGCAGCATCAACCATTTTTTATTATGGGGGGAAGGGCCAAAAACACTTCCCACCAATAACCTCTTAGCAGCTTCCATCAAATACCACCGAGAAATATACCATGTCGTTCACCCCAGTCATCGTTAGTTTTATTCAACCACTTCTTAAGCTCGACCAAGCACTCTTGTACAATTGCTTCATTTTTCCCGGAAATGTTATTTTTTTGATAAGGATCTTTTATATTATCAAAAAGTATAAGTTCTTTATTTTTTGTTTCTCGATTAACGACAACTACAAAAGTATACCTATCTGTTTTAATGCCTCGACGTTCTTCTTTAAAAAAAGGCTGTGCGCCAATATAAAAACCAGAAGTCGGCTTCTTGGAGGTTTTCCCTAAAAAATAATCCGAGCGGTCATCCCCTTCAACACCACCTGGAATCAAAGAACCAAGACGCATCAAAGACAAAAGAGTTGGCATAATATCCGGCATATTAAATAAAATATTATCAATTCGTGGAGCAATCCTGCCTTTCCATCGAATAATAAAAGGTATTAGCAAAGACTCGTCATACCAAATATTCTTACCCATTTTTCCATGACTACCAAACATTTCCCCATGGTCAGACATAAAAATAACAATTGTCTCATCACCTAAGCCTTCTTTTTCCAGGGCGTTAAGTAATCGACCAAACTGTTCATCTATCGCAGTGATAGATGAAAAATAATCACCAACATTTTTAAGCGCAGAACGAGTGATGTAGTTATCTTCAGAATGAATATTTTCCCTAATAAGTAAATCCTTAGGGTTTTTATCATCATAAGCCCCTTTATACTCATCAGGCAATGCTCCAAACGGCATATGAGGAGGATTATGTGAAATAATTAAAGCAAAAGGCTTCTCAGAATCCCTTTCCCCTTTTTTATTCTCGAGGTACCGGATTGCCACATCAGTTTCGTGCTTCACTGACCATTCATTAATGTCTGTTCTTTCATTAACTGCTGCATTGCCGACCCAATAATGAGGGTTTAGATGATCATCACAACACCCATAAGAATACCAAAAATCAAACCCGTGCCTCCGCACTCCCGGTGGAGTATACGCATCCCAAAGTGTTCCTCCGTTATTAGGATCACCTCGCCAACCTTCAGTATACTCAGCATCCTCAGCCTTGGGCTGGTCAAGGTGATACTTCCCTATATATCCTAAATTGTAACCAGCACTTTTTAATACATCAGAAAAACAAACTTCATCTTCAGACAGCTCAACACCAAAAGCCCTAGTCTCTGAGTAGCAGTTATCAATAACTCCATTCGACAACGGGTACTTTCCTGTAAACAACATTGCCCTGGCAGGACTGCAAATAGGACAATTGGAGAGCGCCTGTGTCAAGGTCAAACTCTCGGTAGCAAACTTATCGATATTCGGAGTACGAACAGGGTCAGTTTTTGTTAGACCAACCGCATGCTGCCTTAGCTCATCAGGCATAACTATTAATAAGTTAGGCGGCCCATCAAAATTATGATTAACAAAAATACGCCGTAGTCGCTTCAGCCAATTGCCCACCATTAGATGACCTGCTCACTGTAAATTCGGTACAACGAATCATACACAGTCAGAACGTCATTAGGTAGAGATTCTCTATCAAAACTAAAAGTACTTTTAGAACGTAAACGGTCGTCAAAAAACACTGATCGCTGACCAGCCTTATTAGTCATTAAGCCTAAAAATCTAACCACACACTGAAGATCATCTTGATATTGACCACTTGGTTGATCGAAACATAGTAGTGGAAATTGCTTTTCGACCAAGAGCTCCAAAAGCTTCCTATTATAGAACAGCCACAGGTTGAGCCCTTCTGCTAGCGTCATACCACCCCGACTTACCAAAGAACGAGAAACATCTAAAGGATTACGAAAAGTCCCGACACACTGAAATTTTTCCAGAGAATCAGCCCAAAACTTATAGGCAAGAATAGTGCGGGGATCCTTAAACCCCCAATAGATACTACCGCTGTTAGCAGCCCCTTCAGACATCCTGTCGATTATATCAGAGCGCCTAGAGCAAAGGTCGCTATTCCACGTCAACTCAACACCCTTCTCAGGTAAAGCATCCCAGCGCATATTGTTATAAGCTAACAGCTCGTCGTGCAAATTCATTACACTCTGACTCTCACGGTTACCTTTTTTATTGTAGGGATTCCACTCATGAACTTTCCCAAGGTACACTCCTGCTTCCTGCAAACTTCCGGCAAGACAACTTGTTCCGCTACGATGCATACCCAGCACTAAAATAGCTCTGCTATCAATCATTATCATTATCCATGCTTAGCACTTGTGACACAAATACCCATTAACTACCACTTGTAAGGCCTAGTTCAGGCATGCCAACTTGGCTATGGGCAAAAAGCCCCACATAACAGAAGCGTTCAACTTTACCAAAAAATGGGTGCTCTAAAAATAACGTCACACCCACCAGAGAACCCTCACTTTTTATCATTGACATTTCACCACTTGAAATACCATCCAGAATCATGATTCTGTCAACCGTCTCACCGGCGATGCTTCGTTCCCTATAAACCCCCCCCTCTTCAAGGGAGTATTTTACCGTCTGGAGGTTTTCTTCTCCAGGTGAAACGCTTGACACCAAAAAAGCAATTGCTTGTCCGCCTTCTGTAGCAGCAAGTTCTTCATTCTTAAGTAATCGAGGATTCATCAAAAATAGCTGATGAAAATCTTTCTCCCATAAAGACAGCCCTTGTTGTAAAAATGCCAGAGAACCAACATGCCCATCAATCAACTGGGAGGACTTACTCAACTCCCCAATGGATCGGTATGCAAACATTGACAGAAGGGTAAAAACAAATAGTGCTATCAACAATTCAACCAAGGTAAAGCCTTGATTCGAAGGGCCTAAAGCCTTAAAAGCTGTTTTTTTCACTGACTTTCTCCTTATCCACTCTTCTTGCATACAAAGCTTTCATTGCATTGATACAAGACAACACCGCCTCTTCAGTCCACAGGCATAACAATCACATAGATTCTTGCATAAAAGTAAGACTTTGCAACTAAAAAGCTTAAGGCGGGATACTACTGATTTTCAACTTCCATAGTTATCTATCATCAGTTAAGATTCGATCCATGTTATCATTTATCGGTATTGGTGCACAGAAAGCTGGGACTACTTGGCTATATGAGATGCTTAGGCAACACCCAGAAATTCACTTTCCAAACCAGAAAGAGCTACATTTCTGGAACCGTGACTACAATGGTCACAATGAAGCTTCTTACTTCAAGCTGTTTTCGCACCCTACAAATATAGAAGGAGAGATAACTCCCGCTTATGGACATTTACCACCAAACACCATAAAAAGAATCCATAATCAATACCCAGCTCTTAAACTGATATACATCATAAGGAACCCTATACAAAGGGCTTGGTCTTCGGCTTTGATGGCCATGAAGCGCTCAGAACTTGAGTTTGATGAAGTAAGCAATCAATGGTTTATTGACCACTTCAACTCACGCGGTTCTTTACAGAGAGGTGATTACGAGAGTTGCCTCAAAAATTGGCTAAATATTTTTGATAGAAAACAACTATTGATCCTAATGTATGAGGACATAGGGAAACATCCCGAAACGACCCTCAACCGATGCTGCTTGCATCTACAAGCAGAACCGTTCTCGAAAAAATTAATGGGCGATATGAATATTGAAAAAAAAGTTTTTTCGAGCGGAAACCACAGGCTCACACCGACGCTAAAGAGGGAGTTATTAAACATTTACTCCGAAAAAATAAAGTCATTAGAGTGTTATTTAGACACCAATCTTCAGCATTGGCTGAAATAAACAAATCTATAGCCTATCAGTATCAATATCGAAGTAGTCACAACACGTGTTGAACTTCTCTAGGCGATCGTTTAGCGAGAGGGAATCATAATTTGCATAATTATCAAGTGAATGGTGTGAATCTTGCAGGCGACCAGAACCCGCCCAGCTATCAAAAATAGCACCTATGTCCAGAGCAATACCACCCCTACTTTTTATCCAATGGCAATAAATTTTCCCCAGAACACCTGCTCCTACCAAAAACAAAGCACCAGGATATGGGACATATAAATTTTCTTCAATGGATTTAAAAAAGTCGGGATAATGCCTGTCAACAAAACCATCCGCATATTTCGCTTCTTGAGGTACAGAATAAAATTTTGTATTTTTTACTTGAAATACAGCCTCAATCTTCTGGCTAATATCACGCCCATTGATTAAACCAACAAAATCACGCTTAAACAAAATATCTCGATAAAATAGGCCAAATTGCAAATAACGATGCACTGCAGCATCACATATTAGACTGGTATCACTTGCCAGCCTATCTCTATTAATAACATCAAAAACATACTGATATGCCATTGCATTCCTTTGCTTAGCACGAGGTACTCCGATGACATCCGCACTCGATATAGATGCACGCAACTGTTCGGAAATTTGGATCAATGTTTCTAAATCAAAATCAGTGCGACCAAACCAAATATCCAGTGAAAAATCGAGTTCAGTTTTCGATATAAGCTCTGGGTATGCCAAAACCCGCCCCTCACCATCACCAAGGCGAACCATAGAAAAAGGCACCCCCTCCTCTATCGCTGAAACGATGCTACTCATAACTTCTAGCACACTACTATCAACAGCAAGCTCAGGTTCTTTCATCCTCTTATCATCTCAAGCTTATAACTTAAATAATATTTTTCAAACTCGTACTGTAATCGATCATGGGAGTCAAGCAATTCATTCAATAAGTCACGACACTGTGGCACTCTGTCCCTTAAGATCAGAAAATTATGATAGTGATTAAAAATCGCCACATCAGAATTTGCCGGAATAGAATTATATTTCTCTGGCAAACAACAATACTTGATACCCGCTCTTGCTATTGCTATAGGTAGAGATACCTGATCTAAAAACCTCAGCTCAAAAAAGATTTCTCTATTAAAAATAGCCTGTGCAGTCTTCAACCACAATGATGGCAACTCAGAGCCTTTTTGAACAGCCAAAAAACCTGCGTTAAAATACGGCAAAGATATTTGATGGGTACGTCCACACTCCACTCTCTCAATCGGAAGCTCCAAATCAAACTGATCATATAACTTCTTCCAACCTTCTTCCCCCTCACCTAAATGAGCCTTTCCCGCAACTCGGACTCCCACACCACAGCCCCGCATTTCTTGAACACCATAAAATGACTCATTGCAGAATATATCTGTATCTAGAAAAACCAGATAGTCTCCAATAGCAATTTTTGCTGCCTCCTCCAAGCAAGACAATTTATTACCGATTGCATAGGATTTTGTTATTTTATTTTTGATCTCAATCATTTTGACACCCTGCCGCTCCAGTTCCAGAAGCAACCAGGGCCTTAATTCACCATATTCCGAAGGCCAAGCAGCGATTAACTCATATCGACAGAAAAGATTTCTCCTCAAGGACATAACCAGCAACAAGGCCATAACTTCTATCACCCCTCTTTGACACACAAAACAGAAGCTATAACTTGTATTCCCACCTGAGCCAGAATTTTGATCTAACATAAATTATGTATTCTCTTCAAAGTATCGTTCAGTAGCATCAATAAAGCACACACAAATCATGAAAAAATCTCGTCCAATATAGCCAAAAATGTCAGTCTCTCGTTTTCCATGCTAGCACTGTTAGCTGTTTTCAATGCACTGGATAGTAATAGCTCACGTGCCCCTTTTTCCATAAACCACGCTTCTACCACGGCATCCACCATGCTTTGCTCAGTATAATCAGGCCTAATACAATTATTATTTGACAAACAAAACCCCCTATTTCCAACACAATCAGGACAAACTACCAATGTCCCCAAAGCCATGCCTTCAAGTGCAGGTAGATAAAAACCCTCAGATTTGTTGGGCAAGAAAAGCGTTACCTTCGCTCGCTTAACATAGGATAGATATTTATCACGAGGCAATAGTGATGTTAAAACTACTGGCTTAATATTTAATACACCCGATAATCTTTCAGCTAGATTTTCAGCCAGCCTAGGGTTTTTCAAACCCGCTATCAAGATCTGAATATCAGCATCCTGGCCTTCACTCACAAGAGATACATTTAAAGTATCTAAATCAAGCCCGTTACGATTAACAAAAATATCGCCATTTACCCTTCCAGTTGAAAGAATCGCATCGGCCACTTCCTGGCTGACACAGATACGGGTGGCAGGATAAGGTAGGAATTGATAAAGAGGATTACTAGGAATGGAGTGTCGAACATGCTGAATAAGATTAACTACTGGAACCGGAGGGTCTAACCGTTGGCTTTCACTTAAAGCAAGCCAGTCAAGGCCACCTAAAAACAATAGATCCGCCTTGCTAACATCCCAACGTTCCACGCACTGGGGGCGGTAAGAAAGCCAGGGATTATCTATCCAACTACTACGCTCCGTAAAAAAAATACTTGGAGTATATTTATTACTACTTTGGACGTAATTAAAATAATGCCAAACCTTGAGATGACCACCAGTAAGATACTCAAAGTCCCTATAGAATAGAATATTTCTCAGAGTCAACTAGCACCTCTTCACATCAGGCTAAATCAACTAGGTCTTTTGGGGAATAAAAATCCCAGTATGCACCTCTTGAGTTCAAAAGAAGTCTCAGTAACCTATCTTTTAGTTCTTGATTATATATTGGATTATTATTTTTCGACTGAAGCGGAAAGTTTAAACCTCGAGCCTCGGGCACCATCACAGAAAGAACACCACCATTACTTTCTATAACCTTCTCGTACCGAATGATATTCTCATCTGGCAGGTTATCACGGTACTGGGCAAAATACCAAGAAAGCAACATAAGTTGCCGTCGATAACGATCACTTTCACTGTCAAGACTGGATTTTAACGATGGATCACACAACTCTGCCGCAGGTGCACGCCCCAAGCTCACTTGCATATTAACCGTATTCCAGGATAACAATACCGACAACGGATTTCGAATGGTCGCATAGCAAGGGTAATGATCAACTAATTCTGACAGCATTCCTGAAAACAAACCTGGCTGCTTTATGATCAGATTCAGATCTTCATCCAATACCTTATCCACCACAAGCTGGGTTCCATCCAGTACGCGTTTACGTTTTCTCGTTAGTGGGTCAAAATCCCCACGAGGATTGTCAGGCACCTTCCCACCGGCGCTTTTGCTAGCAGCCACGCCATCAGTCAATAAAGAATGCCTCTGACGCTCAAAGAACTGAGAGATAAATTGAAGCTTATCAGAAAGGGCGTAGTGCTCTAGAACACCAGGATCAAAAATAGGCTCGTGCAATGCAACTGTATTCGCTAATTTATTAAGTAAATAACAAGTCAGCGTACTGCCGGATCTAGCAACACCGGCCAACACTATATTCCTTTTACCTTTCAGTTCCACGAGCAAACTACACCCCCTATGTAAAAAACAATCTAGCTCAAATGATCACCACTCAAGATACCTTGTGGCACATAATACCAATTATCATAAAACCACCCCCACCTCATATCAAAGTTTGACTCCTTTGGCGGCTCAGGCTCTTTTAAACCCTCCTCGACCACCATTTGGGTATTTGTATACTTAAATTTGCCTGAAACAGAGGCATACGGTTCAAATATACTGACGCCATCTTCCTCATTTAGAGAAAAGTCAAAAAATTTAATTTTACCTTGCATACCCAACCACTGATGTTTATCCATACGGAGCTGATAGACCGGATCGTGATACGCCCATGTATCCTCCCACTTCCCTTCAACCCTCAATTTCCAGAACTCTTTTACTCGCTGCCGAAGAAGCTGCTCTTTTTCAGCATCATTAATCTTATCAATAGCTATATCCGGAAAAATCACCCCATCCTTATTATAATCCAGCGCCTGAACCGTCGCCTCAGCCCTTGTTTTTAAAATCGGGATAAGCTGACTGTAATAGACCCAAAGTTTATCTTGAGAAACCTCAATTCCGACACCACTACTGTGAGCATAGCCCGGAATTGTTATATAATTGGGTCGGTCTGCTGAGGTCCAGCTTTTTCCATTATCATTACTATAATCCAAATAGATGGAGGGGATTATGTTGCGATAGTCTTCCCAGACCATGGCAAAATTACCGTCTGGTAGAGCGCGTAGAGCTTGGAATGCACTCTTTGAGTACGTCTGATCTTTTTTGCGCCGGTCAACACGATACACATCCGGCAACCATTCACGTTTCACTCTATCAAAGCGAACCACTTCAACACGCCAGATTTCACGCTGAGGCACAGCCGTGTAGGCAAACAGAACAACCTTATCATTACCCGCACCTGTTACCACACTAGTAACTTTGTGCTGTTCTGTTCCGGTAGCGATGCCTAAATTCTCCCAGGCACTCCCATCTCGCGTTGAATAAACGATCAAACCTTTCAAGCTTGAAATAGTTAAAAATCCTTCATCCCCCACGCTAAAAATCCCAACCTCAGGATTAACAGAGGAGTCGTGTCGCGCTATTTCTTTCTTGGGCTGCCAGCTTTTGCCAAAATCATTTGAATACCGGGCCATGAAACTAACAAACTGCTTCCCGTCCTCCAAAGTCAACTGCTGCCAAAATGCAACCAAACGACCACCCACTACCATGATTCGGGGCGTATGAGCGACATTCATTATTTTTTTATTTTGCTGCTCACTTTCTACCTCAGCATTTTCTTTCTCAGGAGTCTCTGCAAAATCCAGGCGCAAATCCTTCTTTAACCATGTTGCACCACCATCATTAGAGTAATTAAAATAGGCTTTGTAGCCACCGCCTCGCTCATCTTGATAAATAATGGCAATATTACCTGCATCATCATACTCAAGATCAATTTCAGGCAAAACCCCACCTTCACTGTTTATAATAGCGCGTTCTTTAAAAGACTTACCATAGTCATCTGAAACCCTGATAAACAGACGCTTTCCACCGGTAGGCTCATTACTTCCTTTGGAATAAACAAACTTCACCCACCATAGCGCATAAACGTACTTACCGTTTGACTCAAGCCATAAGTTCTGGACACCTGGCACATCATCCAGCGCAGTTTCTTTATCGCCCAAATTAAAAATAACTTTACCATTCAACACGTATAACTTGGCAAGCTTGTCATTAACAACTGCTAAAGAAGTTTTTCGAATTAATTGAACACGCTTAGACAAAAGAGGGCGTTCACCATCAATTTTAGGAAAATCCTTCTTAGCAGGTGCAGCAAGCTCAGACCCTTGTTCATCGGCAGCCAGACTAAGCTGAACAATGCTAAATAAACAAATCGCCAAAATAATCTTTTTTAACAAGCTCATAATTTACTAACAACATTTATTGACAATACATAATAAAAAAGAGTGAAGCAAAAGCTTCACTCTTTTATCAAGACGCTACAGCAGGCTTGAAACCAGCGCAGCAATGACCACAAATCGCCTTAGTAAGGACGATTTGCGTGATTAGCTCCAACAGTCAAATGACCACCGGTCTCGATGTTGAAGGCATTTAGCACACCGGTACCCGCAGTTAAGCTAACCGCACCAGCAGTTGCAGCAAGCGTAGTATTAAAATCATTGACATCACTTTGAACATTCATAGCTGCATTAATACCGTGCTCAGCCTTATAAGCAATAGCGCCAGATGCTTTGTACCTATATGCAGCCGTAACCAGAGGTGTCACGCTACGACGAGCCCAACCACCATTCCGGGTATTAGCTTCTTGGCCCGGAGTAAGAATGCCAGTCATTCCAATGGGTGCATTAGGGTTATCAAACATAGTTGCACCCAAACCACCAGCACCAGAACCACGACCAACAATTCCCATGCAGGTAACATTTACGTTTGCTTCACCACTAACACTTCTCTCATCATGGTCATAAGCACCGGTACTCATACCCAAAGGACCACGCGGCGAATCCTGCACAGCGCCACCCAAGGCAGGGCGGGTATTTTGACTGATAGCAACCGTTGCATCATAGACCGAGCCACTGTTACCAGTACCAGCGATACCGCTAACGCCAGCATTGGTCATATTATCACTGGTTACACTCACTAACCATTTAGTATTAACAATGTCGACGGGCATCCAGGCAAAGTCAATGGACTTCTTAGAGATAAAGCCGGATGCCATATCGCCACTGGTAGTAGATTTATGGTTATTCAACATTTTGGTGCTATAGACAAAACCATTGGCAAGATCTATAACATAAGAGAAACCAGACATATCACCATCATTACCCTTAGTTCCAGCAGGAGTGATATTTTGCTGATCATCGATCACCAGCATGCCGTAGAACGGCCCACCTGCTGGTAGAAATGCGGGAGCAGAGCCATCTGATCCAAGCGGAAATGCACCGGATGGAGAACCGTTATTCAGGTGACCATTAGCGTTAGCCCCACCTAATCCAGAAACATCCTGGAACATCATATCCCAGGAACTCATGCGACCATAGTTATCCTGAATATTACAGGCACGATTCAATTGGTACATATGCGCCGGAGTAGTACCTTTCTGAATCCAAGTGTAGTGCACCGGCCCCAAGTCACCAGCAAAGTTACCAAAGTTACCCTGTGATGCATTACCGTTACCACGAATCTTAAAACTCAGTACCGTCTCGTAAGCATGACCACCGGTGCCATCATCACTAGCAACCAACGGAACCAGCAAAGAGTCAGCCGAAACAACACCTGACAAAGTTAGAGTACTGGCCACAGCGACAGCAACGGCACTTTTCTTAAATAAATCTTTCATTATAACCTCACTTTTAAATTACTTAATGCGACCTAACACCAATCAAACGCCAAAAACAGGCGATCAAATGACATCTCGACCTACCGAAAATCATAGCGTACCTAATCAAGGTTGCCAAGCTATTTTGGCTTAACAACCGAAATACAGCGACTAGTCAAAAAATAACTTCCCCGGCAATTGCCAAAACCAGATACCAACCACTCAAGTTAAATTCCGAAGACCAACCCCAAACTTACAAGCAAGAAGTCATCGGAAGATCAACAGGAGCAAAGCCGACAATGATAATATACCCACCGTGGTAAACTTGCAACCCAAAATGTATCTATTCTACCACTTGACACCACCTAAAAAACAGCGGTCGATATTTATCGTTCGGTTTTAACAACGTGTACTATAGTATACTCGCAGCCATTCTTGTAAAAAAGCATGTATTTGGTACGAAACCACACCATGACAAACGGTATCTTTATAATGACAAAAAGCCAACACAAGCGCATGTATCTCGTTACTTTAGCTATTACAGCGGTGTTTTTTAACCTGGTCACTAGCTACTCCCGTGCACAAGGGTTGATGGATCCGCTGGATGAGCACGAGAAACATAGGACATTAAATATCCTGAGAGAACAAACTCAAGAACCAACACAATCCAGACCCCTGGCGCGTAAATCTGGAGAGAGCACCAAGGCGATAACAAGCCTTTCAAATGAAAAAATACTCCTCATAGAGCGCCACCAGGACAAAACCGTGCCTCACCAGCGGCAGATTTCTGTTTATGCTTACGATTACAACAAGAATAGAACAACTAGGTATTTGATAAACCTGAACTCGGGTCAGCTTGTCTCACAGGAATACTTACCCAAAACACAACTACCACTCATTCGAGAAGAACAAGACTTGGTTCAACAGATTATTTTTTCTGACCCGGAACAAGTAGAGTTGATCCAAAAAGAGTTCAAACGACTCACTAAAACGGAACTCCGCAATACCAACCAACTAAAACTCAGATCCTTCATATTTATAGCCCATAACTCCCCTGAACAACTGAATAAAGCCGCACAAAACTGCGGTGAACGCAGATGTGCACAGGTTTTATTGTACTTGCACGATGACACTACGGTTTTTGAGATTAGCCCCATAATTGATATATCTGCAGCAACCGTAATACAAAACATTACCTTCTAACAAAGGATACCTATTACGCCATGCCCCCTAAACTCATACCTGTATTTTTTTATTTTTTTTGGTGCAGCACACATGCCATGCCCACTCCTGATTCATGCGACCCCGAAGGTAAAATTCGAAAAAACTTCCGATCCGGCGCCAAGTGGAACTTATGCACTAAACTAAATGACCGCGAAGGCGTTGTCCTCTCACAGATATTCTATACCGCGCCAAATAAACCGGCTCGTCGAGTACTAGGTGAAGCCTCCCTCTCCGAAATACTGGTTACCGCAGACGCCAACTCCAGCCGTCCACTTTACTCGGTCGTTGATAAAGGTCTGGGCAAATCAAACATTCAGGAGCTTTCATCTGAAAGTTGCCAAAATGGCAAGATACGAAGCCTGAATGGAAAGAAAATACTATGTCGAACCACAGATATTTATCCTAACCACTATAGATCAACCACACACCGGCAAGGACAATACTTTGACCTGCACAGTAACACCCAACTAACTAATTACAACTATACTGTACGCTGGCGCTTCTATGAAAATGGCATTATCGAACCATCACTGGGTACAAGCGGTAGCATTCCAAATCACAGTCCCAAAGGTAATAACGGATTCACCATTCATGCCATATGGCGCCTTGACTTTGATATCGGCAGCAACCCTGCAAATGATGTTGCAGAAGAGATAACCAGCACACCCAGTCAAAATAGACTGACAAAAACGAAGAACATCAAAGTACTTAAACAAGAGAGTGGCAGTAAAACCGACCCTGAAACAAAAAAATTCTGGCGAGTCCGTGATGGAAACACAAAAAATACAAACGACCGGTTCATTTCCTATGAAATCGCTCCTTCGCTCTACAATCATAGTCGCGGAAACGTACGTGAACAACCGTGGCTCGATAATGACATATACTTCACACGCCACCACCCCTGTGAACGTCATCCCGCAAAAAACCATCTGCCACACCCAGGTTGTTCTTTCAACGCTATCAATTACGTCAGTAACAAGGAAAAAATTGATAACGCAGATATTGTTGTATGGTACAAACAAAGCCAACATCATATCCCCAGAAATGAGGACACCCCATACTTTGCGACTATCTGGAATACATTCCAGCTAGTACCCCGAGACTGGCATGCACAAAACCCATTCTAAAAAGAGCGCCCCCATGTTACAGAATAGTATGATCCTGATACTGACGATAATATTTTTGAGCACACTACCTACAACGACCGCTCAAGCGGCAGAACATTGCGCAGATAAGTTCCACGTAAATGTGACGCTTCCAAATCAATCCAAATGGGATTTATGCTGGGAGCCACGCAGGCGTGAAGGAATAACACTCCACCATGTATATTACACCCCCCGCGACAATGGTCAGCGCAGAATGATCCTCTATCAGGCTGCCCTAGCTCAGGTGCATGTCCCCTATGATGATAACGGTATTCGATTTCACGATATTACTGATTATGGCTTCGGTGGATACTACCAACAGGATATAAAACAGTCTGAGTGTAAACAAGGTAAGCTCTTAAAAACAGATGGTAAAAACATGATTTGCCAATTTACTAAAGTAACTGGTAACTCATACCACTCGAACTCCAAACAAGAAAAAACGCACAGCCTGACACTCTTTAGCATCTCAAAAGTATCTGACTATACTTACATTCCCTATTGGGAGTTTACAGATGGTGGACAAATCAATGTTTCTATTGAGGCGACTGGCACGCTGCAACGCCTTGGCAATGCTGACTCAGAAAAACATGGCTGGCTTCTGAGTGAAAACAAAGTAGGGCTATCACACCTACATAATTTCTACTGGAGGCTAGATTTTGACCTCAACAATACACCAAAAGATGATTATGTCGAAGAGATCAATTTCAACAAAAAAAATAAGGCGATGGAGAAAACAACACGACGATTACAAAAAGAAGCGGCACGCTCAGTAAACCCAGCTACGCTTCGTACTTGGGTAATTAATGACGCAAATCTAAAAAATACCAATGGCACCTATAAAGGCTATGAAATTCAGCTAAATCAGTCAAACCACCGAGACACAGGACCAGCAACAGAGGGCTTCACACATAACGATTTTTATGTCACCCAGTCAAAGAACTGCGAGGTATTTGCCTCACATAATGGAATAGTGGGTGGCTGCGCTGATGACCTTGCAAAATTTGTAAACAACCAGACACTGGTCAATCAGGACATAGTCATTTGGACAAGTGTTTCATTTTACCATGTTCCCCGATCAGAGGACATCCCCAATATGGATACTCATCGAAGTGGATTCAGCATTGTGCCAATCAACTGGCACGATGCCAAATAGTTAAATGACCTCCGGCAAAGCCGGAGGCTTATTGGATGACGCCCTCTAAGGGCTAAAGTAAGCGCCCAAGGCGCAACCGTTCTTGCTGTTCATC
>PDWI01004620.1_pt1 | contig 19326 bp, 19 predicted proteins | sample 1430891 | NCBI WGS metagenome assembly PDWI01 (sample SAMN01162508, study PRJNA174530) | Oral metagenome, whole genome shotgun sequencing project. | biome: Marine environment; feature: Marine mammal; material: Swab sample of the gingival sulcus; isolation source: swab sample of gingival sulcus...
AACACGGATTTAGTAGCAAAAGCCGTAAGATTATCACGTTGTCGCTATCGCTCCGCCTCATAATGACACGACTTTCCCCGCGTTGTCATACAGAGGAACGCAGTGACGTAGGTATCTTAACGTGGGAATTCAACCGAATAGTTACTAATCAACAATAATTGGGTAAAGGATAGCTAATAGGAGGTAAATTTGAGTGAAAAGGTGAATTTTAAAGGCACAATTAATGGCATAATTTTACAATTTGACCCAAGTTTGTCTTTTGAACAATTGTATCAAGCAATAGAAAAGAAATTAATAGCTGCTAATCGTTTTTTTGAAGGCTCACACATAATTGGTATTGAAGGTGGAAGTTTTAATGAAGACGAAGAATTTAAGTTAGCTAGATTGTTTCGCGATAAAGGTGGAATGAAACTTTTATCTTTAGAAAAAGTGGATAGAATTAAGCCGAAAACAACGACGAAACAAGTTAAAAAATTAAAAGAAGAGAAAAAAGTTAACACTAATAAACTTAAATCTGTTGCAGTAGCTGAAAAAGCTGATTTGAATGATACTAAATCTAATAAATTGCTTGAGAAAACTAGCGTTAAACAAGAATCAGATTTAGGAGAAACAATATTTCATAGAGGAACATTGCGTTCTGGTAGCATACTTCGTTCTAATGGACATATTGTACTCTTGGGTGACGCTAATGCGGGTTCTGAACTAGTAGCAAGAGGTAATATTTTGGTATTGGGCAGACTTAGAGGGTTTGCTCATGCGGGCTCGGCTGGTGATGAAAGCGCCTATATTGTAGCGGGTAAATTACAACCGACGCAGATAAGGATAGCGACACATATTACTAGACCGCCAGATGATACTAATTTAGAAAGTACATATACGGAAATTGCAGCAATAAAAGATGGAAAAATCATTATTGAACCTTTTAAATAGGTGAGTAATTAGTTGTTTTAAGAAATTTTTCCACGTTGTCATCTAGCTTGCATACACGAGCAACGTAGCGAAGCGAAGTGACCAGTGCGTTGAGGAGCCAAAGGCGACGTAGGGCTCTTAGCGTGGAAATAATATTAAAAAGTTATAAATGGAGGAAATTATGGGTGAAGTTATTGTAATTACATCGGGTAAAGGTGGCGTTGGAAAAACCACTACCAGTGCCAATATTGGTACTGGCTTGGCAGTGCGAGGAAAAAGCGTTGTCGTTATTGATGCTGATATTGGGCTTAGAAATTTAGATGTCGTTATGGGTTTGGAAAATCGTATCGTCTTTGATATTGTCGATGTTGTCGGCGGTGTTTGTAAACTTAGACAAGCTTTAATTAAAGATAAGCGAAATGAAAATCTTTATCTTTTGCCAGCAGCACAAACGAAGGATAAAACAGCGGTTAGTCAACAACAGATGAAAGATTTGTGTTTGGCATTAAAAAAAGATTATGATTACGTGATTATTGATTGTCCTGCTGGTATAGAGCAAGGCTTTAAGAATGCTATTGCTGGTGCAGATAGGGCTATTGTTGTTACGACACCAGAGGTGTCTGCTGTGCGTGATGCTGATAGAATTATTGGTCTTTTGGAAGCGGCAGAACTTTACGAACCAACATTAATTGTCAATCGTTTACGCGTTGACTTGGTAAGACGTGGTGATATGCTCAATATTGAAGATATGAAAGAAATTTTAGCAATTGATTTACTTGGTGTAGTACCTGACGATGAACAAATTGTCATTACAACGAATAGAGGCGAACCAGCAGTTTTAAGTGATAATTCTTTGGCTGGTAAAGCATACAATAATATCGTTGCTAGAATATTAGGTGAGGATGTTCCATTGATGGATTTAGAAACAGATGCTGGTTTTATGGCTAAACTAAAAAAGCTATTTGGTAGAGCATAAAGGGGGACATTGTGGCATTTGATTTATTAAAATGGTTTAAAGGTAATAAAGATGATAGCAAGGATATTGCCAAAGATAGATTGAAATTAGTATTGGTTCATGATAGAAATAATACGACACCAGAATTTTTGGAGATGGTAAAAGAAGATATTATGAAAGTCTTAATGTCTTATATGGATATAGATGAGGAACATATCGATGTTAAAATCACGAAAACAGTGGATGATGCGACTGGCAAACCAGCATTGGTAGCAAATATTCCTATTTTAAATATGAAACGTAAATCAGTAGATACGGTAGCTAAGAAGGCTGATTGATAATTCATGTTTAAATTAAATAAAATTATTGATTTAAGATTATTTGCCATTTTACTTGCTTTGGTAGGAATAGGTTTTGTGGTCATTGCCAGCGCGACGGGTTTGGAAGCTTTTGGTGAAATTAATCGTAAATTATTAACGCAGATGCTTAGTTTTGGTATAGGCTTTATCATGATGGCGGTACTTATTATTATCGATTATCATATTTGGGGTAAATTTTGGTGGTTGATTTATTTACTGGCAATTATTGCTCTGTTAATGGTTTATATACCTGGACTAGGGGTTACACATTATAATGCGAGAAGTTGGATTAATCTCGGTTTTATGGATTTTCAAACATCAGAAATTGCAAAGATTGGTTTTATTATTTCTTTTGCTAAATTGTTGGAATTGCGAAAGGGAAAATTAAATAACCCTTTAGAGCTGCTTTCACCTATATTGATGATAGCGCCAATAATTTATTTGTTAAAAGAACAACCTGATTTGGGGACAATGTTAGTTTTTGTCTTTATTTTTCTCGGTATGATTTTTGTTGCTGGAATAAATATAAAAATAGTTGTATTATCGGTGATTTCTGCTGTTGTAGCAGCGCCGTTTATATATAATAGTTTGTCGCCTTATCAGCGTAATCGAATTACATCGTTTTTATACCCTAATGACCCGACGCAGGATAGTTATTGGCAATTGTTGATGAGTCGTTTAACGATCGGTTCTGGCGGCTTAAAGGGACAGGGTTTATTTCAAGGAAGTTTTAGTGATAATAATTTTTTGCCAGTACAAGAATCGGATTTTATTTTTGCCGTTTTGGTAGAAGAACTCGGTTTTATTGGAGGAGTAGTGGTAATTTTGTTATTTTTATTATTTTTTACGCGCCTAATTCATATCGCTTTTATTGCCGATGATGATTTTGGTACGAATATAGTTATTGGTGTGCTTTTTATGTTTGGTTTTCATGTTTTTCAAAATATAGGGATGACAATGGGCTTAATGCCCGTGACAGGCGTCCCGCTACCATTTATAAGCTACGGTGGTAGCTCGCTCTTGATTAATATGATTAGCATAGGTTTAGTAATGAGTGTTTACTTACATCGTCCGATTAAAAATGACGATATAGTTAATATATGATAATTTGCAAATTATTATTGTGAGGACAAAAGCCGTAAGATTCCTACGTCGGACTGGTGTCCTCCTCTAAATGACACAGCGGATTAACTAAATAGTTTAATAATAGAGAGATAGGGAGTAATATTGAAATTAGATAGAATTTTAAAGCGCGTTGAAAAACCAACGCGTTATATTGGGGGAGAAATAAATTCCGTAGTAAAAGACCATAATAAAGTTGCCGTTAAATACCTACATGCGTTTCCTGATGTGTACGAAGTAGGTATTTCGCATATTGGTTCACAAATACTTTACGGGGTGGTAAATGACCATCCCGATTTAGCATGTGAAAGAGTCTATGCCGTTTGGGAAGATATGGAAGAACAGTTGATTAGTAATAATATTCCGATTTTCAGTTTAGAAACGAAAACACCGCTTACTGACTTTGATGTAGTCGGTTTTACACTTCAATATGAAATGAGCTATACTAATATTTTAAATATGCTAAAACTTGGCGGTGTAGAGCCAGCTAAGGCTAAGCGTGAAAACGCGCCTTTAATACTCGCGGGTGGTCCTTGTGCTTATAATCCTGAGCCACTGGTCGATGTTGTCGATTTATTTTTATTAGGGGAAGGAGAAAATCAATTACCGCATTTTTTAGAGTATTATCGCGATTATTATCATCGTTTAGATAGACGAGAATTTTTAATTGGGGCGACGGCAATTCAAGGGGTCTATGTACCAGAATTATACGACGTTGAGTATAATGATGATGGTACGATTAAAAGTTTTACGCCTAATGATATTAGAGTACCAAAAAGAGTGGTTAAACAGCATATTCCCAATATGGATGATGTTTATTATCCTAATAATATGATTGTGCCATTCGGTGATGCTGTACATAATAGAGCCGTAGTAGAGATTTTTCGCGGCTGTACTGCTGGTTGCCGTTTTTGTCAAGCGGGGATGATTTATCGTCCTGTGAGAGAAAAAAGCAAGGAAAAAGTAGTAGAAACAGTGGAAAAAGTTTTGGCAGAAACGGGCTACGAAGAAGTATCCTTAATGAGTTTATCGACGCTAGACCATAGTGAGATTGAAGAAATCATCAGCACCTTAATTGCCAGACAAGAAGAAGAAAAAGTTGGTGTTTCTTTACCTTCCTTGCGATTGGATTCTTTTTCTATTGATGTGTTAACGGAAATTCAAAAAGTGAGAAAAACGGGACTTACCTTTGCTCCTGAGGCTGGTACGCAGCGTATGCGCGATGTTATTAATAAGGGTGTAACCGATGAGGATATTAATGAAACTATGCGTGACGTCTTTACTAAAGGCTGGGATAGAGTCAAACTTTACTTTATGCTAGGATTACCGACAGAAACGCGTGAAGATGTCGACGGGATTAGAGAGATAGCGCGAAGGCTTGCTTATATGTATAAGCAGATTACCACAGGACAAAAACGAAAAGGACTGTCGATTACCGTGTCAACCTCTGTCTTTGTGCCTAAACCTTTTACCCCTTTTCAGTGGTTTGGACAGGTCGACAGTGAAACGGTAACTGCTCATCAAGCGTATTTGGTCGATGCCTTACGTAAAGGGCCAATCAGTTATAAATATCACGATATGGGAACGAGTCATATAGAGGCAGTTTTTGCTCGTGGGGATAGAAAACTCGGCAAGGCACTGCTTTTAGCTAGTGAACGCGGGTTTAAATTTGACGGTTGGGATCAGTATTTTGATTATCAAAAGTGGCTCGATGTCTTTGCTGACACGGGTATAGATGTTGAATTTTATGCTAATCGAGAACGTCCTTTTGATGAAATCTTACCATGGGATTTTATCGATATTGGTGTCGATAAAGCTTATTTAAAACGCGAGTGGGATAGAGCAGTAGAGGCGAAAACAACGAAGGATTGCCGTAAAGGCTGTGTTAAATGTGGTATTAATACGGGCGCTGTTGCGGGGTTGTGCGGATGATTATCAGATTAGTATATACGAAAAAAGGGATGATGAAATTCTTAGGTCATCTCGATTTATTGCGCTTTTTTGAGCGCGCCTTTAGACGACTGCGACTACCATTAGCTTTTTCACAAGGCTATAATCCGCATGCTAAGCTTAAATTTGGTGGGCCTCTTTCTGTCGGTGTTGCCAGTGAATACGAAGTAATGGAAGTAACATTGGATAGTGAAGTGGATATAGAGCAGTTTATTGTGGAGTTTAATCAAATTTCACCAGAAGGTATTAAAATAAAGGACTATAAGCTTACAGAACAGACAGAATCCTTAATGCATGCCTTGGCGCTTTCGACTTATCAGCTTACACTGCCTCGAGATTATGATTTGCTAGAACGTTATCAAAATACGGAAGAAATTATACTGGAGAAACGCAATAAAAGGCGAAAACTCGTTAAAAAAGATTTAAAACAATTTATTCATCGTTTTGAAAAAGACGAGAGTGATGAGAGTGGGCTTAGTTATTTATTAGCGATTAAAAGTTTAGAAAGCGGTAGTGCAAAACCAGTTGATATTGTGAGTATTTTATTAGCAGACTGCGAGGATTTTATCAAAGAAGATATCGATGTGCTTAGAACGGGCATGTATTTTTTGAATACAGACGGTGAATATCAAGAATTGTTGGAATTATAAATAGCGATTATCAACAATCATTCTCAAGCCGTGTCATTCAGAGGAGGAGTGTTAACGACGACGTAGGAATCTTAGTGCGGATGGCTAACCTTTGTCATACAAAACCGATAAAATATTTTAATTTCGGGAACCAACGCTTTGGAGCATAATAGTAATGTTTTCTCCTTTTCGCCTAACGCACCGGGCGTGTCGTCCGTGACCGCTCGGATGCTTTCGTAGCCTCCTGCTACTCACACGGCAAAAACTCGAAAACATCTTAAAGACATGCTCGTCGCTTATGACGTTCACCGAAATCAAAATATATTTATATATATATTATTTTATTAAAAGAATTATTGTTGACAATCGCTAGTGTTATCCGTATCCCCGCGCTGTCATTCAGAGGAGGAGTGTTAACGACGACGTAGGAATCTTAGCGCGGATGGCTAACCTTTGTCATACAAACCGATAAAATATTTTATACATATATTATTTTATTAAAAGAATTATTATTGACAATCGTTAGTGTTATCCGTATCCCCGCGCTGTCATTCAGAGGAGGAGTGTTAACGACGACGTAGGAATCTTAGCGCGAGTAGCAAGGTGTACTTATGCAAAAAAAACAAATTTTTCACAAAGGACTCTATTATAATTATTTTATTGAATTTGATGGCGAGGATGTATCTCGAATTGAGCTACTGTTCAAGGATGCCGTGCGTTTGGGTGAGGTGTATCTCGGCATTATTCAGTATTACGATAAAAGGCAACGAGCTTATTTTGTCAATCTCGGTAAGGAAGAGGTTTATTTAAAAAAACCGAAAAAGGATTTGGCTTTGAAAGCAGGCGATAATGTTATTGTTGAAGTAACTACCGAAAGAATTAAAGCCAAAAAAGCGACGGTTAGTTTAGCTATTAGCAATGAGGATTTAATCTTAGCTAAGGGCATAGAACTTAATCCCGCGCATTATAGTAGACCACAGCTACTTTTTAGTCCTTACGATTTGCAATCTAATGATAAAGATAAGACGATTAATTATCAAGAGTTTAAGATAAAAAAGTTTAGTAATAATCTTTTTTATTATTGTGATTTAATTAACGAACTAAAACGCTTATTACCAGCGGTTGTAGAGACGAAACGTGGAGCGATTTTTAGAGTTGAAGAGTTAGAGACCTTGACGGCTATCGATGTCGATGCGGGAAGTTTTAAAGCAAGTGGTAATTTTGCCTATCAATTAAATACTTATGTTGCACCTTTAATTATTGCTAAATTAAATCAATTAGCAATAAGTGGTACAGTGTTGATTGATTTTGTTAATATGAATAAGTTAGATAGCAAGAATTTTTTAGAAAAATTTAAACTATTCGCGCCCGATTTTAACTGTAAGGGATTTACCAAAACGGGTTTATTAGAACTAGCGATTAGCAAAAGAAAACGCTCTTTATGGCAGAGTGTGATTGAGCGCGACGGTTTAAATTATAATATTAAAACGGAGATAAGGATAGATTATCAACTCGATAAAATGGTTTATGATTATTTGACCACAGGGGAAAAAGAGCATCGATTAAAAGTGCCCTTTAGTTATGTAGCGAGCGTTAAAAAATTGATTAATGATAGTAATTATTTCGCGAATTATCCGGATTTAGAGATTGGAATTTATAGTTAAAGTTTTATTGTTTTTTTACGATATAGTTAATAACTACGATTAAAACGATTACAGAAAGATAATTATTTAATCGAGTGGTAAAAGTCGTGTCATTCAGAGGACGAACGAAGTGAGGACGTAGGAATCTTACGACTTTTACTATTAACCCCACGTTAAGATACCTACGTCGTCGCTAAAGCTCCTTCTCTGTATGACAACGTGGGATGCCCGAATAGTTATGAATTAGAACGATAAAAGAAAGATATTTATGAAAACGATAAAAAAATTATATTATTTTTTCATTATTTTAGCTATAGCAGTCCTTGGTATAGCTTTTGTAACTGTATTAGTTAATATTTCCATATTATCTTCTAATAAGATGGAGCTTAATGAACCTTATAAGTTTGATGATTATGTTGAAGTTATTATGGAAGATGGAAGGCAATATCAGTCGAAAATCCCATTAGTTATAGAAACGACGCAATCATTTAAAATAGTGCTTAATATGGAAAATATAGGAATTATAGACGATAAAACCTTATCTTTTATATCAAAAGATACTATTATTAACTGTGAAGTTGATGATAATGTGATTTATAGGAATATTGCTAATATGCATGAATCATATTATAATGATGCTAATACGATATATTTAATTGATTTACCTAAAAAAGTTAATGATAATATTATTACTTTATATTATGAAAATACAAAAGATTTTTTAACAACTTTTGAACTAAAAGATATTAAAGTTGGGAAAAGAGCGGACATTATTTCGTATTATTTTTTAGTTGAGAATTTTTTTGAATTGTTGCTTTTTGTATTCCTTTTGATATTTGCAGTTACTGTTCTTGGCGTAAGTTTAAAATTAAAACGTAGAGAAGTTGTTGAAAAATATTTTATTTATATGGGCTTATTGGCGTTAGTAGTTGCTTTTTATATTATATCCTTGTTGCCAATCAGTTATTTTATTTATCAAAAATATGGAATAATTTTAAATTTGATTAAATATGCCAGTATTATGCTTATTCCAATATTAGCTTTAAAGACAACGATGTTGATAGTTGAACAGAAGTTCAAAAAGTACATGGATTTATTGATTGTAATTGCTTCAATAAATATAATCGTGCAGCAATTATGTTTATATTTTAAGAAATTTAGTTTTTCAGAAATGCTAGTGTATTCCATTATTATCTTAATTGTTTCTATTGTTGTCATTGTGATATCTTTTGTTTCTGCGAAAAGTGTAATAGAGGAAAAGTTAAATAAATTCATATTGATAATGTTGTCATTGCTGTTAGGGATATTATATCAGATGGTTGATTTACTATTAAATGGTATTATGACTACTTCTCTATTTTTTGAAATAACTGTTTTCATATCTTTTTCTGCGCAATTTATTCAATTTTTTAATATATATATCAGTTACCGTGAAGATAAAATACGAGCCGATATATATAAAAAGCTTGCATATACAGATAAATTTACTGATGTAGGAAATAGAGCAGCTTTTGACGAGAATAGAGCTGTTTATCAGCAAATTGATAGCAACTTTTTTGTGATAATAATGGATATCGATAACCTCAAATACATTAATGATAATTATGGTCATAAGTATGGTGATAGTATTATCAAAATGTTAGCAGAAAAATTAAAATCTGGTTTTGACTCACGATATAAAAAAGATATTTATAGAATAGGTGGCGATGAATTTTGTATTATTTATTACGCGCCTAATGATATAGATATAGACGGGATGTTAGAACAGATAACAGAGGAATACGATCTTAGTAGTATAGATAATGGTGTTAGTAATTATAGTTTATCTTATGGTTATAAGTATTATGATGGGGCAAATGGCGCCTCATTTGATAGGGTTTTACATTTAGCTGATCAGGCGATGTATCATAAAAAATCAAAGAAAAAAAATAATCGTATAAGAAAAGTTATTGATTTATAAAGTGACTATTCAGCTCGCGTTGTCATACAGAGGAGGACGATAGTCCGACGTAGGTATTTTAACGCGAGATTGAATAGTTATATTGTTGATTATTGTAATCTCGTTGGAACAAGTGGGACTTCTATTTTGCCGTCCATGATATCTTGTTTATATTTTTCTATGGTTTCTAGCCATTCTTTTTTTAGATTGGGATTATTTTCTGGTAAACTAATGATACCATCTTCTAAACCAAAAGCTTTAATTTCAGGGGTGAACGTATTATCGGCAATATCTTTGATTGTTTCATAAGTTAAAATATCGATATTTTTCATCATTGACGTTAGGATAACAGATTTATTATCTTGATAAATTCCCTCATCATATTGGTCTTTATCGACGCCGATAATCCAAGCTTCTTTTCCTGCTAAAGCTCTCTTTTTAGCAACTTCAATTGATCCTGTTCCCGTATAACCTGCTACATTATAAATGACTTTTATACCTTCATCATACATTTTTTGGGCGATTTTTTTGCCTTTAGACGGGTTGGTGAAATCGCCTGCATAGATGCTAACTAACTCTAAGTTTGGGTTAATAGCTTTGATTCCTGCTTCATATCCCGCTTCGAATTCATGTAGGAGCTCAATTTCTTGTCCACCTAAAAAACCGACTTTATTAGCGCCTAATTCTTCACTTTTAAGGGCGGCGATGATGCCGACTAGATAGCTACCGACATTAGTTTTGAAACTTGCTGAGAGCACATTTTTGCCATCACTAACAGCATCGATTAATAATATTTTTTGTTCGGGGTATTTTTCTGCTATTCTATTAACTGGTTCTTGGAAATAATAACCAGGAGCTATTATTAAATCGACTTTTTGGTCAGCGTAGCGAGCTAAATTTATCGTATAATCATCAGCTGTTGGTGCGTTGAGATAGCTGTAATTTTTTGCGGGCAAATCAAACTCTTCTGCATATCTTTTTACCCCTTCCCAAGCATTTTGGTTATACGACTTATCATTAATACCACTAACCCCAACGACAAAGCCTAATTGTAGTTTTTCTTCAGAACTACAAGCTATTAGTCCTGAAATAATTGTTAATAAAAATAAAGTTAAAACAGTTTTTTTCATGCTTACTCCAATTCTAATTTTTATTCAAAATAATTAATTAAACTGCCTAGTCCTTCAATTTCACACTTAATAACATCGCCTGATTGCAAGAATTTAAAGGGTTTAAATCCTAATCCTACGCCAGCAGGTGTACCAGTGAGGATAATATCGCCTTTTTTTAGCGTTAAACCTTTTGATAATTGAACGATTATTTCCTCTATATCAAAAATCATTTGGCTGGTATTGCTATTTTGTCTGAGTTCGTCGTTGACCCAGCATTTTATATCGAGTTTATCGGGATTGTCTACTGCGGAATGGTGAACCAAATATGGACCTAAAGGACAAAAACCATCTAAGCTTTTTCCTTTAAACCATTGCCCATGTTTTCTTTGAATATTACGCGCGGAAACATCATTGGCTATCATATAACCAAAGATGTGCTCAGACGCATTTTCTTTTGTAATATCTTTACCGTCTTTACCGATGACAACAGCTAGTTCAACTTCATAATCTACCTTATCAGTAATTGTTTGGTGATTGGGAATCGTATCTAAGTGCGCTATTGCTGGACTTGCTAGTTTGCTAAAGAATACAGGGAATTTTGGAATATTATTATCAGAACCAGCTAATCCTTGTGTTTCTTTTGCGTGGTCTAAATAATTTTTTCCTAAACAAAAAAGCGCGCGTTTTGGATATTCTATTGGTGCAAGTAACTTAACGGACTCTAGGGATTTTTTTTCTTTTGTATCTTCTTCTATAATTTGTTTTAATTCTATTAATTTACTTTCACCTTGCGAGATAAATTCGTTTAAATCACCGAAAATGCTGTTTAAGGTGGCGTTTATATCATAAAAATAATTTTCATCTTTAGCTAATACACCGATTTTTTTGGCTGTATTCTCTTGATAGTATATAAATTTCATTGTTTACTCCTTCCATTACTTCACTATACACTAAATTGCACTTTGTAGTCAATAGCTTAATACGTAAAAATACAACTATTTAAGATTAGTATTAACGTGTTTTAGTATCAAAAGCCCTAAGATACTCACGTCGCTTTGCTCCTCTGTATGACAACGCGGATTGATTTGGATAGTTACAAAAAAATTATAGATTAAAAAGCGCGAAAAAAGTGTATAAATATTTAGGAGCGAAGAAAGGAGTACTATGTATTTTGAAGATTACGTTATCGGCACAGAGTATCCACTAGAGGAAATCAATTTTGTTGCCGAGGAAATGATAGAGTTTGCAGAGAAGTATGATCAACGTCCATTTCATTTAAGTGCTGAAGGCGCAAAAGGAACGATTTTTAAAGGCCTTGCAGCTTCTGGATTACATACTTTGGTTAGTTGTTGGGGGCGTTGGACGAATAGCAAAATTGATCAAGAAGGGTTGATCTGCGGGATAGAAATCGTTTGGAATAAGTGGTTAAAACCAGTTTATGCTGGTGATACGCTTGTACCCAAGGTTATTATTAAAGAAAAAATTCCTACTAGTAGTAGAGAACGTGGTATTGTTAAGTTTAATTTGTTAGCGTATAATCAAGATGGAGAACTTGCTATGGATTCTGCTATTAATATTTTTATTAAAAAAAGGAAGAATTAAAAATTGCCAGTTTAGGAGTTAGCTTCTAAACTGGCAATTTTATTTTTTTATTCGATGGTAAATTTATTTACTTCATCTTGTAATGTAGTTGCAATTTCTGCTAATTGCGTGCTGGCATCAGAAATATTGTTAATTGATATAACTTGTGTTTCAACTGCGGCAGCTGCTTCTTCTGTAGAGGCTGCATTTTCTTCAGCGATAGCGGATAGGTTTTGAATTACATCGACAATTTCTGTATTCTTATTTTCAATTAAACTTGAATTTTCTTGAAGTGTATTTACTATCTCTTTACTTCTTTCAACAGCTTCTTCAATTTGATTGAATTTTTCTTCTGTTTCTTTGTTTTGTTTTTCTTGTCTCTCTACTATTTCTGCTGCTGTTTGCATACGATTAACAGCATTTTGTGATTTTTCTTTTAATCCATCAATAATTTTTTTGATTTCTTCAGTAAATTTTGTCGAATCTTCTGCAAGTTTTCTGATTTCTTCAGCGACAACGGCAAAACCTCTACCCGCCTCACCAGCTCTTGCTGCCTCTATTGCTGCATTAAGAGCTAAGAGATTGGTTTGGTCAGCAATCGATTGTATCATTTCGCTGGCATTAGAAATCGCTTCTGCGCTTTCATTCGTTTCGACGATGATTTGATTAATATAAGATGATTCGTTTTTATTTTCAGCACTTAATTTTGATAAATCTTCTAGGGCGCTTTTCCCTTCATTTTTTTTGTCATCAATATCTTCGGTAGCTTTTTTTAACTCATGTAATATTTCAATCATACCACGTAAGAGTTGAGAACTTTCTTCTATGCTTTCAGTTGCCCTTACTGTATCATGTGCTTGAGCAGTTGCCCCTTCGGCTATGCTAGCAACGGCAGATTTAACATCTTCTGCTGATTCGTTTGTACTTTGAGATGTAGCAGTTAATTCCTCTGATGTAGCAGCTGTGTTATTTGCATTTTCGGTAATGTTTCTAATAATTTGCCTTAAATTACCTACCATTTTACTGATGGAACGGATAATGCTACCGATTTCATCATTTTTGTTTATGTAGGAGGCTATCGCTTCTCTTTCTTCGCTTGTATCGAGATTATAATGTGCCATTTTATCCATTGCGCTTTGGATGTGACTTAAAGGCTTGGTTACCATATTTTTTACTAATATCATAATGATTACTAAAATTATAATCATGATCAATAAATAAATGGCTACAGTAATGAAAATATGCATAATTGAATCTTTAAAAAAGTCATCAGTTGCAGTTGATGATTGCATTATCCAAACTTGCTCTGTACCTGCAATTTTAATTGGTGAAAATGTATAAAAGTTTTTTATACCAGTCGTTTTTGATGTACTTACAGAGTAAGTTGATTCGCCAGCTTGCGCTTTATCAAAGTTTTTTTGCCAATCTGGATGCATTTTGATAACGTTTTTCATCACATTGTCAGGTTTTTTACTGTGAAGCATAATGTTACCATTATTGTCATTAGCAAAAAAGTAAGTGCTGTTAAAATGTCCATGATGCGCTTTGATTTTTTCCTGTAAATGATTGAGTTCAAATCCTATTAATATAATTCCAATTATTTTATTATTTTCTTTGATCGGAACAGTATAATTAAGCGTTAAGACTTTTTTGCCATCTAAATCATCAAATTTCGGTTGACTAATATTGTGTTTGCCAGCAGCGACTGCTTCTGTATAGAAAAGGTTTTTGTCGGGGTTATCAATATTATCTGATGTCGCTTCTACTATTTGATTACCTTCTCTATAAGCGATAAGAGCCATCCTACCTTTGCTATTGCCGTATTTACTAGCTTTATTTTCGGCATCTTTGTTATCAAAGGCATTCGGTTCAAAGTATACTCCAGCCACTAAAATGTTTTCATCATTTTCAATGATGGATTTAATATTTTGTGCAATTTGTTGGCGGCTTCGTTTTTCTTTAGGAATAGTAAGTTGATTTTGTGTAACGTTAAATAATGCCTGAGTATCAGATTCAATTTTTAGTAAAGTTTTTTCGATTTCTACTGAAAAAACTTTAGCCTCGTTGATTGTAACTTTTTTTGCGTTTTTAACATCGGTTTGATAGTTGGTGTATACAGTATAAGCAGTTAGTGCACCAAATAGTACAAACAGCACTATAAATACGACTAAATTTAATTTAAAACTAATACTCCGTTTTTTTTCTTTTTTATTTGTTGAGTTCATAATATCCCCCTTTTACTTTTATTCCTTTTGTTTAAACTAATACCTATTTATTAATATTCTCCTCCCCGCAGTGAATATCATTATACTAAGTAAAACTTATGGTATATATCGGTAAAATTTATAAATTACTTAGTGTTTTATTCGGGTTTTATAAGTTTTATTTTTTTTACATCCATTATTGCTTTTAATGAACTGGTTTTATTCTGTTTATTTTGATATAGTTGAGTGAATTCCTAGTAAAGTGGTATAGTATATAATAAGGTGAATATAAGGAGGCTACATGAAAGAACATATCAGTAATTTTGATGAAGGAAAAATAAAAGAGGCGGTTAGGATAAAACAGTCATATATCGATGGCGAAATTTCTATGGAAATGGCGCAGGCGCAAATGAAAGCGCATATTGGTTCTATTAAATCGTCAGAACTTGCCTATATTGAACAGTATTTTCAAGAAGAAGTGGATGATGAATGTATTAAAGAAGATTTGCATAGAATGATGGCGATTTATGATGATGTATTAGAGCCTGATGGCGATGAAAAATTATTTGCTGGGCATCCAATTCAAAATTATATTGATGAAAATAATGCGATTAGAAAAGTGTTGGTAGAAATTGAGGAGTTGCTCCCTAAAAAATACATTAAAAATCAATGGGCGGAATTGTTGGAAAAGCTTAATTTGTATAAAGTGCATTTTAGTCGTAAGCAGAATCAGCTTTATACAGCGCTAGAGCATAAAGGTTTTACTAGACCGACGACGACAATGTGGCTATATGATAATGCGGTTAGAGATGCGATTACAGATTTAACAGCAACGATATTGGAAAGTGAAGATTTAGACGAGGCAAAGACGAAATATCAAGAATTTAAAGAAATGATTGACGATTTAATGGATAAAGAAGAGACGATACTTTATCCGACTTCACTTGATATGATAGAGCAAGCGGAATTTGCTGAAATGGTGTCGGGGGATAAGGAAATCGGCTATTGTTTAATTGAGCCGATAATCGATTTTGATAAACATAAAAATTTTATTGTAGAAGAAAAGAAGCTTGAAGCAGAGCCAGCAGTTGCTGGTGACTTGGCAAGTGAACTGGCTGCGGTGTTGGCAAAACACAACGTGAATGCTTGGAATGCCGATACCAAAATGGAAGTTAAGCAAGGTCTAATGAGTTTAAATCAAATCAATCTTGTTTTTCAGCATTTACCAGTGGATTTATCCTATGTCGATGAAAATGAAATCGTTGCCTTTTATAGTGATACCAAACACAGGGTATTCCCGCGCAGTAAAGGGGTTATCGGCAGAGATGTCAAAAATTGTCATCCAAAGAACTCTGTTGATGTCGTTGAGGAAATTATTGAAAAATTCCGTAGCGGTGAACAAGATGAGGCAGAATTTTGGATTAATAAGCCGAATTTATTTATCTACATTAAATACGTCGCGGTGAGAGATGACAAGGGTAATTTCAAGGGTGTGCTGGAAATGATGCAAGATTGCACGAGAATACGTGCCTTTGAGGGTAGCCGTACACTTTTAAATTGGGATAATGAATCGAAGGCTGAAAAAGCAGAACAAAGCGAAGAACAACCCGTTTCGGCAGAGGGTAAAATTACGAGTTTAACGCCAGAAACAAAAGTAATGGATGTGCTAGGTCAATATCCTGGTTTAAAAGAATATATGATGAGTAAGACAGATAAATTTAAAATGATGAATTCACCGATGTTTAAAGTCGTTGGCAAAGTCGCAACGGCAGAAATGGTCAGTGAACGTACGGGCATACCGTTTGAACGATTACAAAAAGAATTTAAAATTTATTTAGATAATTTGGAGGATTAAGATGTCAGAATATGTGCGATGTTGAAGAAAAATTCATAGCTGAACCCGGCAATGTCGTTAACTTTGATGGCACAAATTTTATTAGCGGTAAAATGCTAGAAGATACAGAAGTCTTTATTACCTTAATTAAGCAGTAAAAGCAATAAGAGCGAAAGCATCCAAACCATATTGATTGTGGTGTGGGTGCTTTTTATTTTGCTTCACGCTGTCATTCAGAGCCGAAGGCGTAGGAATCTTAGCGTAGATTCTAAGCCGTGTCATTCAGAGGCGGAGCGTAAGCGACAACGTAGGAATCTTAGCGTGGGATTCTAAGCCGTGTCATTCAGAGGCGGAGCGTAAGCGACAACGTAGGAATCTTAATGCGGATTCCAAGTCGTGTCATTCAGAGGAACGCAGTGACGTAGGAATCTTACGGCTTGCTTAATAGATATTTTAGCCTTTATCATTGCGAGGAGCAGGGCGACGTGGCAATCTTAACGCGAAAAATTTAATATTACTTAATTTGAATATTATTATAAAATATGATATAATATTATATAATAATATGAAAAGAGGTATTTATGAAATATACTAATTTAAGTGCAAGGGTAGATGTAAATGATAAAAAAAATTTTGAAATTTTTTGCGAAAATACAGGACTCAATGTATCTGTTGCTGTTAATTTATTTATCAAAGCTGTTTTAAGGGAAAATAAATTACCTTTTGAAATTGTCGCCGACCCTTTTTATAGTGAGAGTAATATAAGTGCTTTAAAAGAAAGCATTGTCCAAGCTGAGCAAGGAAAAGTTGTAGTTAAGACTATAGATGAATTATTGGAAATGGAAAATGAGTAAAATATCATTTACAGAAAACGCTTGGGACGACTATCTTTATTGGCAACAGCAAGAAAAAAACACTAAAACGAATTAATAAATTATTGCAAGCGATTGATAGGGATAAATATATAGGAATAGGTAAACCTGAGGCATTAAAAAATGATTTATCTGGTTATTGGAGCAGACGAATAGATGATACCAACAGATTGGTATATAAAATTATTAAAGATGATTTTATAGAAATTTATTAATGCAAAGGTCATTATTAAAATAAATGACAACTATTCACTCAAGCTAAATGTCACAGTTTTACTACTTAATGGAATAGTAACAAATAAAGGGGTGCATATATTGAAATTATATCACGGCAGTAATGTCATAGTAAGTGAACCTAGAATAATAGTTTCTAATCGTAATCTCGATTTTGGTGTTGGTTTTTATACTACGGCTAGCGAAGAACAGGCAATTAATTGGGCGAAAAGACAAGCAAAACGAATGAAACAAGGGAAAGCGACAGTTTCTGTATATCAATGGCAACAAGAAAAACTGGTTGAATTAAATATTTTACGTTTTGAGAAAGCAAATGCTCAGTGGTTAGAATTTGTCGCTCAGAATAGACAAGGTATTTATCAAGGCGAAATGTATGATATAGTTATTGGCGCAGTTGCAAATGATAGAACAATGCGCGTAATTAGTGATTATATTAGTGGTGAACTCGATATAGAAACGAGTTTATTACTTTTAAAACCGCAAGTTTTAGATAATCAATATGTGTTTCTTAATGCTAAGGCATTAGGTTCATTACAATTTGAAGGAGCAAATTATTATGAATAAAATCACCAGTGCCAGTAATTTATATCATACAGAATCGGAATTAGTGGAATTAATTGCAAAGAGTAGAAATATATCTAACTTAGATGCGCTGAGATTATTTTTGTCGTCAGAGACACATAAAATGTTACTTGATGACGAGCTGAAAATGTGGTATTTTGCACCTTTAGCATTATTTGATATTTGGGAAAATGAAGTTCGCACAGGTGACCCGCGTAATTCATTCTATTTAAGGGGGGATGAAATTGTCTAAAGAATTTAAGTTTTTTGTTTATTTATTAGAATCTTATGCAGTATATAAAAATACAACAGCCGATAAGATATTGGCTATATTAGATGAAAAACAGCTAACAAATTTTGTCTACGATATGTACTATATTTACCATCAAGAAGCCTTAAAATAGAGAGGTACTTATGAGTAAACTTTCCTTTAAAACATTTTGTATAGAACATTATGCAGAGTACACAAATCAAGCTGGTAATGAAATATATCAAGAGTTTAAACGCGCTGGATTGCTTAATTTATTGGATGAAGATTATGATGATTTGCATGGCATGAGCATAGAATGGTTACTACAATATTTTGATAGATATTTGGGAGTTGAAAAAGAAACACATAGTACGGTTAGAGCTTTAATCTTACCAGATATAATAAAATATATCGCAGAAGAATTTGATTGGACAGAAGATGAGGCGCTAGATAGATTTTATAATTCGCGTTTAGCAATTTCCTTTGCTGATGATGAAATGGGCTTATACGGACAATCCCCTTTATTTATAGCTAGTTTATTCAGACAAGAAATGGCGATTAAATCAAAAATCTAAATTAAGGAGCTTAATTTGGCTAATGAATTTGATTTAGGAATATATTTATTAGATTTTTATGATCAGCATTACTCGATAATTAATTTGATTATCGTTTTAGTTATTATTAGTTTATTTATATTGTATAAAATATGGTCTATAATAGATTTAATATTTGCCTTATTAAAAATGGATAATATAGATTTAAGAACTGTATTTAAAAAAGATGAAAATGTTGATTACGAAAAAAATTTTTATAGCCAAAACAAGAAAATGAATTATCGGCAGTTGAATAATAATAGAGTTAAGTATAATAAAAGTCGAAGGAATATTAACGATAAAAGCGCACCATTTTGGATAGATGACTAGAAGATAAAAACTAAATGTGATAAATATAAATAATAATCAAATAAAGTATTGACAAAACGAGATTACTAGTGTAAACTTAAATTAAGTTACAATTGTAATCTCGTTTATGTTTTTTGAATTATTGCTTGCATTGTTATTTAAGGTGACGAAGTGGGGACTGACCCTAATGCGTCAGTGGTTTTCAGACGCAGTATGGGTCTGTCCCCAATGCGTCACATTGTAAGGAGTCAATATGAAAAAAAGAGAAAT
>PDWI01005111.1_pt1 | contig 19320 bp, 9 predicted proteins | sample 1430891 | NCBI WGS metagenome assembly PDWI01 (sample SAMN01162508, study PRJNA174530) | Oral metagenome, whole genome shotgun sequencing project. | biome: Marine environment; feature: Marine mammal; material: Swab sample of the gingival sulcus; isolation source: swab sample of gingival sulcus...
AAAATGCGAGATATCATCTTTATTAATCAACTGCCCACACAAGCCATTATCGGCATTCACGACTTTGAGCAAGCCGCCCCCCAAAAACTGATTGTCAGCATCGAATTGGGCACCGATATTGCCCGGGCAGCAGACAGCGATGACATAGCGTGCGCCCTCGATTACGATGCCATTAGCCGCTTTATCGACGAAACTGTTCGAGCCTCGCGTTTTGGTCTCTTGGAAAGACTTGCCGAACATCTAATCACTTCGCTGTTTGCAACTTTTGAGATGGAGAGCATTAAACTAACTATACAAAAGCCCGGGGCGATCAGTTATACACAGCAGGTCGGATTAACCATTTACAGAGAGCGCAGCTAATGCCAACGATACAGGCAAGAACGGAAATTCTACTGGGGCAAACTGCCGTCAATGCACTAAAAAGCAAACATGTGTTAATTGCCGGTATTGGCGGCGTCGGCGGCTATGTTGCCGAAAACTTGGCCAGAGCCGGCATCGGTGAACTCACCCTGCTCGATCGCGATGTGGTGGCGATGTCCAATATCAACCGCCAAATTGTCGCCTTGCAATCGACCCTGGGGCAGAAAAAAACCACAGTAATGAAAGCCCGCATCGCCGATATCGACCCCAATATTCGCGTCAACGTTATCGATGCCTTTATGTCTACGGAGACGGCCGAACAAACCGTGCTGTCGGGTGAGTATGACTTTATTGCCGACTGTATAGACACCATCGCCTGCAAGGCCCAATTGGTAATTGAGGCACAAAAACACCGCATTCCCGTGATGTCGGCCATGGGCGCCGGCAATCGCATCGACGTCACGCGGGCGCGGGTGGCTAAACTGAAGCAAACGCAGGGCTGCCCGCTGGCCCGCGAAATGCGCCGCAAACTGCGCGCACTGGGCGGAAATTTGGCCTATCCTGTCGTTTACACCGACGAACCTAGGCGCCCACCCTATGTTGAAAACCCAAATGCCGAAACCTACCGCGAAAAAGCCACCAACGGCACGATTTCCTATATGCCCGCCATCTTCGGTGTGTTACTAGCCGGTGAAATCGTCAAGCAGCTATTGCCGAAAAGTTAACGGGCAGAATAAACCACATAAAGCCAATCTTTTCAATGGCTTTAAATAATCATTAGCTAATACGCCGCAATCGCCAAAAAACAGTAAATTACTGCATTTACACCATTTCCCACCGATACCTGATACCCGACCACTGACGCCCGAATACTAGTCTTAGCTAATTGATGTTATTCGAACCTATAATGTCATCAAGAAAATATTTATCCAATGTGTCTCACTAGCCTTAGCTAATTGATGTTATTCGAACAGGTTAAAAAAGTTGCTGTTGGGCGTAACAAGGAGTCTCACTAGCCTTAGCTAATTGCTGTTATTCGAACGAAAGATTGTCATTGTAGCGAATAAATGCACAACGTCTCACTAGCCTTAGCTAATTGATGTTATTCGAACGTCAATTGACGATAGTGCAGGTGGCGGCAATACGTCTCACTAGCCTTAGCTAATTGATGTTATTCGAACTCACTCTCTAAAATATAGGAGAAAATAAATGTGTCTCACTAGCCTTAGCTAATTGATGTTATTCGAACCAAAATACCCAGCAACAAACGTGAACGGGAAAGGGTCTCACTAGCCTTAGCTAATTGATGTTATTCGAACGAAAAATAATCAACAAAAAATAAAAGGCCAAGTGTCTCACTAGCCTTAGCTAATTGATGTTATTCGAACATATTGAATCAAGAAGCACTTCCACCTTTAAATTGTCTCACTAGCCTTAGCTAATTGATGTTATTCGAACAATTTGAACTTCAGATTGATGTTTTTACTTCAACGTCTCACTAGCCTTAGCTAATTGATGTTATTCGAACACATTACTTAACTCATCTTAACTAACGCGCACAGGTCTCACTAGCCTTAGCTAATTGATGTTATTCGAACGTAGAAGAATCATTTTCACAATCTCAAAAGATGAAGTCTCACTAGCCTTAGCTAATTGATGTTATTCGAACGGAGACAGCAAATGAAAGTATTTGAAGTGAAAAGGTCTCACTAGCCTTAGCTAATTGATGTTATTCGAACCCTGATGATGATATTTATAAGTATGTTCGGCTTAGTCTCACTAGCCTTAGCTAATTGATGTTATTCGAACAAATAATGAACGCACAAGAAAAAATTTTGGTTGGTCTCACTAGCCTTAGCTAATTGATGTTATTCGAACGTATTAAAAGGATTATTTTTAATTACTCTTCTGGTCTCACTAGCCTTAGCTAATTGATGTTATTCGAACGGCCAAAAGTCGCAGATGAAGTACAAACAGGTACGTCTCACTAGCCTTAGCTAATTGATGTTATTCGAACTGAATCTGTCGGGGAGGGAAAGCTTGGTTGGAAAGCGTCTCACTAGCCTTAGCTAATTGATGTTATTCGAACCCCGAAGACGACTTACAAATGCAGGTTGCCCAGGTCTCACTAGCCTTAGCTAATTGATGTTATTCGAACATTAAAACCCGTTAGTCCAAAGCAGTTTACCGCAGTCTCACTAGCCTTAGCTAATTGATGTTATTCGAACACAGAAAAAAGTGCCGAAAAATATAAACACACAGTCTCACTAGCCTTAGCTAATTGATGTTATTCGAACAAGATTAAAAGAAAAAGAAGAGAAAGTTCTTCTTGTCTCACTAGCCTTAGCTAATTGATGTTATTCGAACTTTACAGGAGAATATAAGTGAGAAGTTTAAAAAGTCTCACTAGCCTTAGCTAATTGATGTTATTCGAACTGTAGAAGTTAAGGGTTTAAGATTTGTGGGTGAGTCTCACTAGCCTTAGCTAATTGATGTTATTCGAACTTTATTATGTATGTTAAGCTAGGTCTTGATATGTCTCACTAGCCTTAGCTAATTGATGTTATTCGAACACAAAAATAAAATTTTTGGAGGAAGTTGAAAATCGTCTCACTAGCCTTAGCTAATTGATGTTATTCGAACAGCACCTTCCACAGCCCTTACCACACTTAGACGCAAACCAGCCAATCGGAAGACCGCTTGGAATATCGCGCCAAATTGTTTGATATTTCTTTATGCTTTAACCAAAATCCTGCTAATTTGCTGATTTTTAAAGAACGGAGAAACACCTGGCTGTTTCAACATTCCATTATAGCACTTTATAGCTTGGAAAATCCATGATTTTTGCCTTATCCAGCGCAATGGCGTGCTGTAAATCTTTGCGCGATAAGCGATAAAAACGAATATTGGCGGGGTCATCAAATTGTTGACAGTAAGCCTGCAGTTTTTCTGTCAATCGATTTAATTCTTTGACGGAAAGGGCTAATTCAAACACCGAACCCTGAATGCGATAACCGTGACACAGTAGCGCTTTGACGACTTTGCGCCTGAGTTTATCATTTTGCACATCAAAACAAGCTAAATAAAAATAAACAGCCATAAATACTATATGAATACTATCCCGGTTTAGCGATACTTATAGGCCTCAAAATCACTGCCCTTTGTTAGGGCATTCATTAAACTTAGGTTTTGCTTGTGCAATTGCCCGTATAAATTGACTACCGTCGGTTCACTGCCTTCGCCGAGATCTTGCAGTGGCCTTTGAAAGCGGTCGTTGATTTCCTCGAAATAGCGTTTTAAAGCATCATCGTGAAAACGACAGTCGTATTGACCGTATGCAAAATCATCGGGGGTTAAAATACCAGTATTGACCAGTTTCCAGCAGCTTTGCTCGATCACATGGCGAAACGGCTCCATCAAATCGGAGGCCAGTGCGGCGTGGCCGGGTTTATCCCGGTGATAAAAGCCGATATCCGGATGCAAGCCATCGGCTGTTAACATCGCTTGAGTATGTGCATAGAGGAGGCTATAACCCAATGACAGCATGGCATTAATCGGATCGCGCGGTGGGCGGCGATTGCGCCCGACAAATTGCCACTTCTCATCAATCAAGGCGCGCATTTGACGATAATAGGCACGCGTCACATAACCCTCTATACCCAATAGCTGATTGTCGTTGCGAGCGTACTGTGCCTGCTGTTGCAAACGGTCTAGTGTTAACCGACAGTTTTGCGTTTTATCGGCTGATTTTTGCCGAAGCACTTCTTTGATATGGCGAATTCGGGCGATAACAATGGTTTTGGCGATGGCCAATGCTTTTTCTTTGCTGATCGCTAATTGGGCTTTAATCACGCTCAGGCGATTTTTTTGCCAGCGCTGACTGAGTGTTGCCCCCAAATAATCGCCCGATGTGGCAATAAAATGTACGGCAACCTCGTTTTTCATCGCGTGTTTGAGTGCCGGGGTGGTAATATGCTGGGTGCCAATCAAGGCCAGCGAGTGCAAGGTTGTCCACGGTTGATGGTGGACCAAACGGTCAGCGTCGTAAACTTGCAGGTGCCCGCGTAGCGAGCTGATTTTTTTGACACTACCGGAAATAGTTAATACCGTGCCCTGAGAGGCAATACCCAAACGCATGGCCTCATCTACCAACAGCGGTTTATCGGCGGTTTTATGAGGGGATTTGCGGCCTTGGTCAGTAACAGCGGTTAATCGTTCTATCGTCTGTTGTTCATCAGCTGCTTGGTATTGACGGCTTAACAACAGCGGCAAATGGGTATTCAGGGTTGACGGCAGGCGCGCTGATTGTTTACCGCTGTGCCGTGTTGTGGTTTTTTCCGGTTGTTTGGTTGGTTGTTGATTTGGCAGATTTGACAGTGCTTCACTTTCCGGCTGGCTTAGATCGATAGCGTTGCCTTGTTGAAAATATAACCCCAAAAAAACATAACTGTCATCGTCATCATGGCAGGCGGTTTTTTCTCGTTTGAGCTGTAAATTCAGCTCGGCGAGGGAACGCACGGCTTCGCGCTCTGCCTCGGCAAGTTGCTGTGGCTGGCGTGCCAAAATCACAAAATCATCGGCATAGGTGACAATTTTTAATCCCTTGGACTCGACATCTTGAATAAAATCGTCCAGCAATAAATTGGCCAGCATCGGGCTGACCGGTGATCCCTGCGGCAAGCCCTGGTTGCGCTCAACATTACCTACCGGGGTAAAAATCGGTGCTTTTACCCAAGCCATTAGCCGTTCAATCAGCCCATGTTGGCGAAATAACGCTCGCAGGCGAATTTCAACGTCCTGCCAATCGACTGCCGGGAAAAAATCTTCAACATCCGATTCAAAAACATAGCGATAGCCCTGATGATAATACTGGCGGATTTGCCCGGCCGCGGTAAAACGCGAACGGCCACTGCGATAACCGTGGCTGCTGTGTTGCAAATACTGATGCAGTGCCGGTTGCAGAAGTTGACTGATACAGCTTTGTGCCACTCTGTCAATAAACGAGGGGATACTCAATAAACGCGTTGTGCCGTCCTTTTTGGGAATCGCAGTTAATTCCAACGGTGAGGCGCTATCGGATTCAATAATTTCGCTAATCACCCTGATTTGTTTGGCGGTTGGATGCTGTTGAGTCTGTTTGGCAAGCCGGGCACGATGCTGATAACAACTGCGAATATGGGCATTATCCAGTGCCTGTTTTAAAAAACTTTCGTCCGGTTGCAGCGGCGTTTGTACATTTGGGCGCTGCCCGTCCAGCGTTTCCAGCTGATAGCGCCCCAGGCCAAAGGTGGTATTCATACCAATACCGCAGTAACCCCCTAAAATCAGCGCCGCTAGATGGTCGTCAGTCAAGCGTTTATCCGCCGGCAACTGCATCAGCCCTACGCTGCCGTTGAGCGGTTTCCAGTAGCCTTTTTTGTTTTTCTTGGTATTGAGATTGGATTTGCGGTAGCCGTCTTTGATAGAAAAAATATGCTGACGACTAAAGGCAATATCCAACTCGTCCAGAATGACGGTGCAAGTTTTGCCCTGAGCGCGAGCAAGGTTTTGTAGGCTGTCAGCGCAAGATTTGATAAACGTATTCGCCGTCAGCGTCTGTGGATTGCGACATAATTTTGGCGTGCCATGTTCGTCTTTGCGATAAATACCCAGCGGCGACAGGGTGCGAATAATCAGCCCCTTTTCATGAGCGGCAGAGCGCCACAGATCAAGCTCGCACAATAGTGTTTGCTCAGTATAAGGGGTTAATAAATCGGTATTTTCCCGCTGGCGAAAGCGGTCGTAAAAACCGACAAAACGCATTTGTTTACCAAACGGAGCGTGCTTGGGAATATTTCTCGGCACGCTGTCGGGCAGCTTTTGCAATTGCTTGAGCAAATGCGTCAGCAGCGGCAAGCCCGATTCATACACGGTTATCCCACAGCGATAGACATCGCCGCTACGATATTGCGTCTGCCCGTCTTCGCAGCTTTCAATCGCCCATTTTCCATGATAATCAATTTGATAATTTTGCCCCAATAAATGACGAAAAAAAGCCGCCAACTGGGCCCGATGAAAAAACGGCAACCGCGTATCCGCCTCGAACATTAAGGCAATCTCAACGCTGTAAAAAGGCAGAATGGCGGATAGATTGGGGTTGGTCATTGCTTAATTTCAATTACGTTTTTTTGTACGGTTTAATAACCAGAGTTTTCTTTGCAAGGTTGTGGGAATATTTGTTTTCACCATGCCATTCAAATAGTTCTTCCTCCAGTGCCGTGACCTTGCCATCTCTCAGTTGAGTAAATTGACTTTCTTTGGCAATTTCTTTTGTACCATCTGCATTGCGTATGAAATTACCATTTCTGTCTTTTTTATACTTAGTTTTAAAACTAGAAATAGGATAATTCAATAATCCTTGTGAAATGGGGATGGGTTTACCCAAATGCTGTAAACGCTCCAAAGCCACTTTATCCACATAATTGCCTAAATCATCACCTTTTAACAGTGGAATAATTTGATTTACTTTTTTATCATCAAGCAATTTCACCGATAAAACATTTAACTTTACTGACCCTAACCCCAGGGGTTTACCCAACCCGAGTTTATGATGGAAAGTTTTTGGACTTTTGCTAGCCTGATATTTTTCGGGATTTAATGATAAGATCAATAGTTTTAATTCATCTTCATTAAGGTTATGAAAATGGATATCAAATTCGGTCTTTTGATCAGCCTTAATAGGCTTACACTGTATCCGGATATCTTCGCTTGGATCATTGGCTTCTCGAACAACTAAGGACTCATAAGCATAAGAAGAATTGCCGTCATCGACTTCAAATTTCACGTTATTCTGTCTTAAATAGTGCTTGCGACCGTTAAATTTAAATTTTGTCTTACCATTATCTTGATAACTATGGAAATACAAATTAGGTGACGGCAGTTTAGGCGTATTGAGAATTTTAAGCGTAATTTTTTGACGTGTCTCTAATTTTTTATCCTTACTACCTATCAGTACGGCATCCGTAAAACGCAAACGCGAAGCAAGATTCCTTTGGTTGCCTTTTTGACCCTCTTCAACAACACCCAGTAAAGCCTCCGTAGGGGTAAGAAAATTGGTATTGTTTGGTTCTCCCCAAGGTAATGAATCGTTGGGCAAACCTTGATAAGTCGTTTTAGTATCAAAGAATTTTCGCCAAATGGCAGAATAACTTAAATCTGTTACTTCTGTGCCATCTTTGTTGACATCAAAATAAACAATTTGTCCGTCGGCTAACTGAAAGTTGTACCCGTCAGGACGAGCTACTGATTTCCCATCTGCACCTAAACGTTCATGTGCTTCTGTCAATACTGCATTAAAATTTTCAACAATACTTTTAGGTATTTCAAGAGGATTTCTTGAGGTAAATACTTCTGGAATGGCAATATCATGCTTATAATTTACAGGAGTGTTTCCGTGCCAATTCATAACTCTTACAGTTGCTTGATGGCTATTTCCACGATAATTTACCCATTGACCTAGCAACAAGCCTCGCCTTCTATAAAAATTCCTATTGTTAATATTGCTTGATACAATTGTTTGGTTTGTAAAAGGCGAAGCATATCTAATTATTTGGCCATGCCTATTTATATTATTTCTAGGTTTTATAACCACACATTCTGATAATGGAATACCATTAAAAACTCTTTGCCATTTACTTGTTTCGCTACCATCTCTACCAAAAGACAATTTTCCGCCGTATAATCTCGCATGTGGTAGCGTGAGCGGAATTAGTGAATAACTGTCATCTATGGCATCATACTTTATTCTCCCCAAAGCTGATAATGCTTTATTTGGTGGTTTCCTGACAATATATTCATGATTCTCCACCACCCGCAAACGTGATTGGCTAATGGTTTCCATGACTGAGCCAATCATGCCGCGAAGTGATGAGGCTGGAAATGCCAACTGACCATTTCGGGTATAGTGATAATACAATGTGGGCTGTGTCGTTCCCTGATCCTTTTTTTCCGCCCCAACAAAAACATCAGTCATGGTGGTTAGGCGACAGGTTAGCACACCGCTATAACAATCAGGCAAATTAATATCATGGCGGATATTGCCAGTGGGATAGCCTCCCGTTGGATATTGTCGTGCTTCCGATGTCGATGTTCTTATATCACCAATTTTCACCATGGCATAGGGGTTAATAACGGCTTTTAAATTCGAATGATGTATTTCTTCAGGCTCATTTTTGCTGTTATTCTCTGTTTCTGATGAACTATCTAATTTCCCGGCGAATACCTCTGTTAAGATTTTTTTGGTGGCACCGCGCTTCCCATTAACCTCTACATCAACAGATAACAAACCAAATCCACGGGCTTTATCACCCCCCAACCATATACCAACTTCGCTAAAATACTGTACAACTTCTGCAAGTAAGGCTTTTTGCTCTTCACCCTGTTCCTTGTCAAAATCGCGATGTTGGTAAATATTGCAGGTAAAAGTTAACCCTGTTTTTAAGGCTTCAACACTAAAAACGCTTTTACTGCCCTGCCCTTGGCAAGCCGCACCGGTAATGCGGTCAATGGGAACTTGGGTTTGTAGATGCGCCACACCAGTGTTATTGAGGACGGCATCTCTAAAACGCAGGCAAGACGACTGTTGTTCACCGCCAAAGAGTTGATCAATAAATTGATCAGCTTCGTTAAGTGCTGCATCAATGTCGCTTTCACTGTACTCTCCACTACCCAATAATGCTGTGGCCTTGCGTTTTCGGGCTTCCGCACGAAATGCCCCCGCCAATGTTTTGGCTGGGATAATCACTTGACCTGCAGTATTTAGCGTATAGTGTTTCTTGGGCGCACCGTCATTCTTATCATTTAGATTTAGCTGATTAATATCGTTAATTAATAGAGGTTGTTTGGTGATTAGCGTTAGTGAATATAACTGTGTAAGTTCTTTAGGCGTACAGACTTCCTTCGGTTGAGTTTTTTTATCATCGTGAACAGGGATGACCGTATCGTTTAAAATATAGTCTTTTAGGGTATTTGTCTCTTCGTCGTTTGAAATGCAACCTTTAATGCACGAGCATTGAATACGAATATCGCTGAGATATGTCATACCCCACGATTTACTTTTATTGGCGGCAATGGGAAATGCTTCATTGTTTTGCCATAGATTCAGTAGTTTTTTTAGCGTCTCTAACTCTTTCTCACTCAAGTAATACGCTTCTAATTCCAGCTGAAAAACCGAGCCAATGGGGTGTTGCTCAACGTGGTATAAGTGCTGATGATAAGATGTGCCAATGCGGTCATCAATGCGTGTATGAGCGGTGATTAAAGTTCGGCGTTTGGGATGCCAACCATTTTCAAACTCAACGCCTTCTGGAAAATTGTTTTTTACTGCTGCTCCTGATTTTTCTGAAACTTTAGGGTGATTTTTTTGCCGATAAGCCGGGGAAATCGATAATTTTCCACCTTGTCTGTCGGTGCTTGTTTTTTCTGCCCCGAGTAAAGTTTTTTTCTCATCATCATTAAGGAAGTTATCGGCCAAACGACGAATAAAGCCATTGATGGTGTTAGCGGGAATATAAAAATCAGTCTCCGAAATATCCTCATTCTTGTCACCGCGATGGGTACACTGGCGGTATTTAGGCTTATCTTTCTTATTTTCGTCCTCACTTGCTTCGGTATTATCGTTAAAGTTCTTTTGCCGTTCTTTTTCTTCAATTTCTTTCGGTGGTTCCATACCACCAACATGCAATTCAGATAGACAAAAAATATTGGCAGTGACGCTGACTTTATAATAGGTGATTGCTTCGCTCATTGATCTACTCTCCTGTCATTTTAATGATTACTTGCCCATAGCCATTGGCACGCGTCCACGGGGTTCTGAGTTTTTTATTTTTTGCTTTAGTTTTTAACCAAGGGTTACTGAACTTTTTTTCACTGCGGTCACTCAGTTGTGGAAGACCTAGGTGCCGCCATTGTGCCACCACTTTTTCAATTTGTTTTTTGTCTTTGTTATCGAATGAAAAAACAAAAATACTGCCCTCTCGGCTCATAATTTCAGGCTGATAATATTCCTTATTATCGTCAGCCTCAATATTTTTCATACGATTAAACAAGTATTTCGCCCAGACTGTGCCCCCCTGAAAAAACTGTTGTGCAAAGTGTTTTTCTAAGGTTACACTAAACGGCCGAATTTCGGTGTCTCCGTGTTTCTTTAAAACTTTCACGGTTCTTTTTATTAATTGATTAAAACCGTCTTCATAACAATCTGATAGCCACTCGTAGGGTGGTTTATCTGTATTTCTCTTTTGTAACAAGTTTTTTATCCTTTCGATGAGTTTTTTTGATTTTTCCGTATCATTAGGATATTGATTGTTTTTCTTCGCGTCTTCTAGCGCATCGCTTAATATTTTATGACTGAATAACCGTGCCGGTGTTTGCAAGCATATCACCAGTAATTCTTGATTTTGTTTTTTGATAGAAAACTCGGGTATCTCTCCATAGTCGTAACCTTTAACCTTTAAGCCTGAAACCTTTGCTGGTGTTGCCTTTCTTCCCAAACGCGATAAACCGTGATCTCGCAATAGTTTTTGTAATGCGCTTATTGCTGTCCTATCGGTTTCCGTTAAATCTTTGGCAAAATGAATATTAAACAGCCAATAAACATTGTCATTAGGAGGTAGCGTTTCTTCTAAAAACAAATGCTCCTCCTCACTGGCATGAATTTCTTTATCGTGTTTATGTCTGACCCTGAGCGTTTTAGGGACGTCAGCCCAGCCGCATTTTTCACGTATTTCTTCGTGCTGACTGTTTTTCCAGTCGGGCTTAAAAATAGGCACATCATTGCTATTGTCAAACAGATAATTTTTTAGGCCATCATTGCCTTGTGTAAAACCAAGGCTTAGCGGAGGAATAACGGGGCGATCAAGCTGCTCGCGCAGAGCTGACCAGCGAGGAAGTGCATGGGTGACTGTGGCTTTGTCTAGGAGTGCTTCAATGGCGGTTCGTTCATTTCCATTGGCTAGTTGAGAGAGATTAATTAATGCAGCTTTTAATGCCGCCCCGGGAATATAAGATTCAGTAGCCACCGTATCTTTCTGGTTGCGATGGGGTTTAATAAAACACATATCCCACAGAGGTTGTAAAGCAATGCCAAGTATTTTGCTATCACCCATACTTTTTAACTCAACATTTGATGACATGGCCATCGGATCTTCCTTAACACATACGCCTGCCAAACGTCCAAAGCCAATGCGTTTATTACTACCTAAGGCGGGAATTAATGATAGGGCATTTTCCAGTCGCTCTTCAATATTTTGAACCAAGTCTTTTTCCTTAATACCACTAAGATAAATATTTCCCGTAAACTCCAGCGTATTATCAGAATTGTTTGATACTACAACCTCTTCAAAAACCAAACTACCGGTATCAACAACGCCGGTATCTTTATCCAGGCTAATACGTTGTTCCACCTTGAATTTAAAGTCTTTTTCACAAATCCAGTTTGGAGAAAAGTGAAAACAAGAACGTTTTGTATTGTGCTCATAATCTATGTCAGTTTCTGAAAATGTAGTATTTTTATCCGCACTTTGGTTATTCTCACCATTGACATCATCTATTTTGGTTTCTAATAGTTCTGAGCCTGAGACATCGTCTTCCTTTTTAGGTGACTTAAGCAGTAGCTCTAATTCACTAATCTTGGCTCGTTCAAGGACTTCATTCAAATGCCCTTTTACTAAGCTACCGGGAATAACAGGGCATAGACGCCCAGCATTCTTACTATATGCTAACAACGGCTGTGCATCCAAACCGACTTTTATCGCTCCTGTGGCTTTGGTTAAAAACGGGGCTTTAATGGTGAAAGTGACGGTATAGCTTTTCATGCGGTTTCCTCCGTACTTATTTTTTATCGGCATTTGTGTCTTTTTTAGGTTTGTCTTCAATGCCAATATGATGTAGATAATCCAGATATTCAATAAATAATATTAAGGGCTGTAAGGTGTGATTGAGTTTTAAATAGCATTCATATTTTTTAAATTCACCCTGATTATTTTCTTCACATTTTTGTGGCAACTGTGAATATTCGATGTTGAGTATATTGAGATATTTTTTACTTAGTGCTTTAAAGCGCTTTGCTGCAGGGCTTACCGCTTCAATTTTTTTATCACTGTTAACTTCTTTGTCTTGTTGACTGTTATCACTATCATTTAGAATACTAATAAAATTATTGTAGATTCTGATTTCCTGTGTTTTATTGCGATTTTTACATTGCTGGTCCATATCAATTAACAATCGGCGTAGGCGTGAGATATTGAGTTCAGGTTTTAGTGAACCCTTATCGGTTATCTCCTCTGCTTCTTGATATTCAAAGGGCAACCATGCCTTGCCTAGATTGCCGTAATGTTTTTGCCAATAATCCGGTAAAGACTCAGTCAAATATTCTTCTGATTCCAATACAACGATATTATAAAGGTTGCGCTGACGAGAAAAGCGCTTGGCGACTTCAGCCGCTTCAATAGCGATGTTTTTCACTCGATCAATACGAGTTTTATGCGAACAAATCACCATACCACCGGCATGGGTAAGTGTTTTACCGTTGGATTTTAAACCCTGTTGTGTTTCATAAAACAAGTTAAGCACCTGGAAAGCTGCCCAAGCGGGCACAACCAATAAGAGCTCATCACCACCCCATTCGAGGGTTTCCAACTTAACGCGTTTTACTTCCTTAGTACCTTTATCACCGTCTTGATTTTTAGGAGAGGCTTGATTTTTATCATCATAATCGTACATCAAAGGTAGTTTGTCATCGACGATATCTACAATGAGTTTTTTAAGGAATCTGGCACGATACTTGCGAATTTCTTTATCAAATGTGTTAAACGCTTCACTAGTTAATTGATTTTTAATTTTGGAAAAGCCGTTGCCATCAAAATACAGTACTGCCATCTTGGCCTTGGTATTATCAATTAGCCCTGATAATTCACCTTCGCTTTTGGGGAGTGTACTTAACTGTTCAAAATCGTTGGTAAAGGTAATATCTGTTGTCTTTCTTTTTTCAGTTAATTTCTTTGCACTCTCTTCATCTTCCTCATTAATTCCAGAATATTTTTCTATTTCACTAATAACAAAATCATGCTTTGCATTTTTACCATATTCAAAAAATGCTTTCGATATCGTACTTACCTTATAAGTTTTTTTATTTTTATCTACAATGGTATCGGCAGGTAGAACGCCATCATCCGTACAAATATTCTTAGCCTTTAACTGATAAAGTTGCTCTATCGGATAACTGGGATAATTCATCAATTGCTGCAAACGGATATCGCGAGTAATACTATCCAGTGCGTTTTTAAAACCGTCTTTATCATCGTTTTCTAATTCGGCATAGCTAACCAATAACCCCAAATAAGGGGCGAGTGACGGTATGGTCGGTTCATCCCCCCCCCCTTTTTTATTATCTGCAAAGGGGTAAACGACCAAAAAATAGGCAATTTTTTCTTTTAATGTTTGAATAAATTTTTTACCACACTGATTTAATCGAAAAATACCAACCGAACCACCAACACTGATAGTTTCTATTGTGACTTGTTCTTTTTCTAAGTAATCGGCTAGCTGTTTTTCAACCTCGAACATAATATTGCGATATGCCAGTGTCACCCCGCGGCGCACACTAAGTTGCTCGGTGGTTTTTAGCGTATCGTAAATATTCACGGCTTCAATTTGTAAAATATAATTACTCATCATCGGTCTCCTTTGGGGGATAGTATTATGTTAAATATCCATAGTAAGAATTGCGTTAGCGGAAAAACAAGCAATATACTAAACGACCAGCCGGCAAAACAAACAACTATTACCAACTCAACGCAAGAAGCAACAAGTTGCCAGTATTTTGTTAATTTTAAAGCTATAAATAAAACTATTATCATTATCAAAAAAGCAATCGCTGGCAGCAATATAGAAAACTCTCCTTCTTTCACAAAATCAGGCGGCAACCAGCCACTCATCACACTATTACTGAAAATGATACTCTTTATCTGTTGATGGACAGGAGCCTTATCAAAGAACGCTAACATTGAGCCAATAATAGTCAAGAAAACGCCTACCGTAGTAAAAATTTTTCCATTTTCGGCACGCTGATAATCATCGGCAATGGCAATTTCATGATTGACCTGATCATAAATTTCTTGTAGTTTAAAGGCTTTGCTCTGTAAGGTGAACAGCTCATCACCCTGTGGCTGGTCGGTTACTGTCTTAAACCATTTATTATTAGCAAAATCGATAAATTGACTACGCAAGTTACTTGCTTCCGCTCTGTCCCCTTGGCTAGCAATAGCTCCTTCAAAATAGCGCAATTGACTTCGATAACTTAAGTTAAGCAAAGTTACACGATGATAAATATAAGGAATATTAATTTTGGCAATTTCGTGATACATATACTCGCCGTAGCCAATATAGGTATTGCCATATTCATTACTGCCCATTAATGTACCTAGGTCTTGCCAACGCCTGTAGGTATAGGGTTCAAAATAATTTTCTGTAAAGGCTTTAGAATAATGGGGAAAACTCCCGTCTTTATTGACGGAGGCAACATCCAATGCCGTTTGGAAAAGCTGCTCATGGCTACCTGCCTGTGGACTGTCATGATGATAACCACCGCGCAACACATAGCAAGATGAGGTAAACAAGCGATTATCGCGGTAAGCGGTGTATTTATTTTCACTTGAACTGTGAACGGCATTCACCACTTTCTCTGCGACTTGCTCGCCAAAAAAACGGCTAATCATCTCTTTAATTGCCTTGTTAAAAACAGGAGTATTTTTTTCTGCCCACTGCTCTTTTACGCACTTATCATCTTTATAACTGACCTCACTGATTTTTTTCTCTTTTTTTTGTTTAAAAAAAGCAGGGTATAAATAACGCACGTGCTCAGTGAGTAGCAAAAAATCGATCAATGATTCATTTTTATTCTTATCTTCAAATAAGGTAAGCCACCAATTGTTATCCTTGTTGAACTGTTTACATGTTTCTTTATAAAAATCATAAGTCAGAGTAAAGCTAAAAATGGCAATTTCTTTATTGATGACCATTTCTGCTTGACTGATATTACATGCTGGTCCGCTCTCTATTGACAGTTCCCCTAGGCCATTTAAGTTATTTTGCTTTACTCGCCAAATACTCAATCCTTTACCTTTAGATTTGGGGAATAGTTGCTCTCTCACTGTTGGTGAAAAGAAATAATAAGCCTGTGCTTCCGTGGCTAGTTTCAGTTGTTTTTCTTTTCTCTTTTTTTTCGCTTTAACTTCATCTCCAGTTTTTTTGTTTTGCTCCTGTTCGTTTTGTTCTTTATCCTTAGTTTCCTGAAGCTTTTCTGAAAATGCACCTCGCATTTTTTGTAATTTGTCTTCAGAGTACAGAACTGACTCTAACTGATAGGGAGATTGTGCTGTCAGTAGGGGCGTTAATTGCTTCTCAGGACAGTAAAAAGGTAGGTAAAAGGTGGTGGAATAATAATCCACAGGACGACCTGATTGTAAAACCACCCCCAGTAATAAATCCATAAATTCATTAAGCGTTGCCAGCTTGTTAAATTCATCATCACCATCGGGTATGGGAAAAGTGATTTGAAAGTGAGTAAAATATTTACCTTGCTCATATTCTATTTCCTCAGCACGACTGTGCCATGTATCGGTCAGGTACAGTTGCCGCAAAAAATCTCTGTGATTAAGATTGCCGGTTGTTAAGCTAACAGTTACTTTGTCAGCACTTTTTAGAAAACAGGTAATAGCTTCTTTTGATTTAACATCATTGCCCTCTGAAGCAATAATAAGTAGGGGCTTAGCTATAATACGTTCTGAACCACTTGATTCGGTTTGATAAATATACTTTTTTTGATCAAGAAAGTGTTTATTTTTAATGGTGGTAATTTCTTTGCGGTTGTCTAGGTGATAGCATTCCAAGGTTAAATCATTTAATTCCTTTGGTTCTAGTGTTATTTTTATCGGTTCACTGAATTTATCCTTTGTATCTAATCCTAGAGGCTTTCTGATTCTCTTGGCAATAAAACTATTTGTTTTTTCCTCATCCATAACATAGTTCAAATCATTAAAAACAAACCATAAATAATCTAATTCTGCCACGGCTTTGAGTGCCGCTTTGTTATCCAACTGACGTTTGCCGACAATTACTTTATAGTTATCTTGCAACCGTTGTTTTTCATAGCTTAATTTTCGGATGCGTTTTTGTTTACTTGATAAGTTATTCATTATTTGTGAACTCCTGTATAGTTCGATACATTAGCTTCCTCAACTATCTTCCCAATATGTTTTTCGGGTGCATTTTCGTAACCACTTAATCGTTATATAAATTGATTTTCGCAACAAAAGTTGTCATTGCCGATAACACAACGTCAGCGTCATAATCATCAAAATCTTATAAGTAATCAGGCAAACCTTAAGCACTCGTGAGTTGCCGGGCAAATGTAGAACCGAAAGTTTTGACATAAAATTTCCATATAATAAATTAACTGACGATTTATCGTGGTTTTAAACAGAACTAAAAAACCAAAATAGCAATTTGTATTATAAATATATTTCACATACAAAAAAGCAGTATATTTGATATTTTTGTAAATTATCGCTCTTAGGAAATTAAATATATAGATTTTTTTTGCCACAGATATACATCGCATAAGACCTACCGCGAAAAAGCCACCAACGGCACGATTTCCTATATGCCCGCCATTTTTGGTGTTTTACTGGCCGGTGAAATCGTCAAGCAACTATTGCCGGAATCAAGCAACTATTGCCGGAAAGTTAGTTCTCACGGCGTCCGGCCTACCATTTCATGCCATACCGGCATTATTATGTATTTTTTGCAACGCCATTGTCACAATTTTGGCACGATAATTGCTTATCTGACACTAAAACAAGTTAAAACTGTTGCGATTAAAACCCAAGTTTTTCGGCGAATTTTATTGAAATACGAATAAAGAGAGTATATTATATGAAAAGTTTAAGGGCGGCTCATCCTGGTCTTTTGCGTGCGGTTTTAGGGAACTTTGAAGACCGTGCATCGAGGCCACAATAAATTATTATGAAAGCAAATTTAAATATACTGGTAAAGGGATTTCAGTTATTCGAACAACGCATTATTGAAACGACAGTGCGTTTGAGTGCTAAGCGCACGCCCAGTTTATCTCTACTGCCAGATAGTCAATTTAAAGCAGCTGATGCGATTATTATTGACGGCACAGATGACGAAGCCATGCAGTGGGCTGAAAGTAACCTAATGATTTTACAAAACCAAGTTGTCATTTGGGTCGATCTGGATGCGCCATTGAGCAGCGTCAAACATACGGTAATGAAACGCCCGGTTTTATGGGTTAATCTACCTATTATCGTCTCGCGCTTGTTGGAGGAACTCTCCCAAGCTGAACTAGAGCAAGATCTCAATGACACATTACCCGAACACGAGCTCTTTAGATCTTCAGCGTCGGTTTTGGTCGTTGACGACAGTCAGGCTATACGCGGTTATTTGTCAGAGGTGCTCAAACGCAGCGGTTATGTAGTCACTACTGCAGACTGCGGCGAAAGCGCCATAGAAGCTGCCAAATCAAAACGTTTTGATTGCGTACTGATGGACGTACTGATGCCGGGGATTGATGGCTATAAAGCCTGTCGAAAAATTCGTCGCATTAAAAATAATGCGGTCTCTATGCCCGTTATTATGCTAACCAGCAAAGCTTCCCCGTTTGACAAAATTCGCGGCAGAATGGCAGGTTGTGATGCCTATCTGACCAAACCTGTCAAAATGGACGTTCTACTTAAAACGGTTGCCAAGTATGCAACGGCCTAATTTCTACAGTTGCCCGCTAAAAGGCACTGAAAGTTAACTACATGAGTCGATTTTTTATTGCGCTTTGTGCAATTCCGCTGGCGTGGCTGGTGGGCAAGCGGCGCCAAAGAACATTGTCTAGCTATGACAACGTATAGAATAAAACAGAGGAAAAATTTATGATTTCAAATATCTTAATCGTCGAAGACAGTCAAGTTGATCGCACTCGGCTAAGCACCCTACTCAGTAAAGCTGGCTATCGAACCAGCACGGCTGAGAACGGTCAATTAGGTGTTGAGGAAGCAAAGAAGAGCCTACCCGATCTGGTGTTGATGGATGTCAATATGCCGGTTATGGATGGCTTTGCAGCGACGCGCGCCTTGCGAAATGACGAGACCACCAAAGATATACCCGTAGTCATGGTTACTGCCAAGGATCAAAAAGCCGATAAAGCTTGGGGAAAAATGCTAGGCGCTAAAGGCTACATTACCAAACCTTATACTGACGACGAAGTGATTAACGTAGTAAAAAGTCTATAAGCGGATAGCGCTGACAGGTTTATCCAAGGAAACACCTGTCAGTATGATTTATTGGACGAATTTATTTATTTTTTCTATAACACTATAAATTAGTTTTTTACAACAAGATGTATCAATGAAGATAGCCCCTCACCTAGTGACTAGATAAGGGGTGACGTGACGATGCATTACGGTAACAAATACTCATTTATGTAAATATATATTAGTAAGAGATTTTTTTATGAGCACATTGGCTAAAGACGCCCTTGACGTAGACGAGCTGCTGGAGCAAGTTGCCATAGCCATGACCAGTGGCGGGTATGATACTGCCCTAAAATTATTGCCACAAATCATGACATCGGGCGACGATATCCAGAGACAGATGGCGGAGTCCTACAAAATGCAGCTGGAGGCGCTAATCGCCATGGAACAAGAGGCGGCTGAGTTGGCGGAATTGCTTGATGGCGATGACGAAAGCGATGCTTTACCCGATTCAGAAACTACTGATCATGACGAAGGCCTTTTGGAAAACCTTGGCGACAATAATGGTGATGTACTCGAGACAATGGCAAGTGAATCAACAGCTAATGCCACAGCCGTTTTGGATAATGCCGATGACGAAGGCCTTTTAGAAAGCCTG
>PDWI01007499.1_pt1 | contig 19317 bp, 20 predicted proteins | sample 1430891 | NCBI WGS metagenome assembly PDWI01 (sample SAMN01162508, study PRJNA174530) | Oral metagenome, whole genome shotgun sequencing project. | biome: Marine environment; feature: Marine mammal; material: Swab sample of the gingival sulcus; isolation source: swab sample of gingival sulcus...
AGCCATTTGTATTATCACTTCAACAATTTCTTCAGGTTTGCAGCCCACATTTAACGCTCCGTTTATGTGAACTTTAAGCTGCGGCAGACAATGGCCCAATGCTGTAAGCGCCGCAACCGTTGCAATTTCACGGCTTTTTAAATCCAGCCCCGGGCGTTGATAGATATCACCAAAGGGAAACTCAATGACATACTTTGCTAAATCCGGGGCAATGGATTCCAAACTTTCTATAACTTTTTTCCCTGCGTCTCCGTCAATTTCATTCAGTTTTTTTAAGCCGGCTTCAAATCTTTCATTTTTCATATTCTTTCTCCTGTAAATTCCCGGATTAACCCCTGGAAACAGCCTACAAGTTAGAGCCAACTCCAGGTCAAGAAAAATGATTAGCTAAAATAACGTTTTCATAATATTTAATTTTTTCTTCAAGTTTATGCAGATGATGTTTTTCTCCTGAAATTCTCTTTTTCAGGACAGAGGCGTGTTCTTCGAGCAATTTTTTTCTTGCCTCCGCTGTGCGGTCTCCCTGCTGTCTTAGCATCGCATATTTTTTTATTTGTTCAAGCGGCATTCCTGTTTCTTTCAGGCGGTGTATAAATTCTGCCCACAGCAAATCTTTTTCTGTAAAATCTCTATGACCACTTGAATTCCGCCTGATCTCCTGAAAAATACCAATCTTTTCATAATACCTCAGGGTGTGCGCGGATATTCCTGAAATCTCTGAAAACTCTTTAATATTCAAAAAAGCCTCCTATGACAATTCTAATTATAGAACAAGGCCAGCCTGCTGTTTCCGCATTAATGCGGCTTTATAAACAGTCTACGGCTTAGAGCCAACTCCAGGTCAAGAGGAGTTTTTTCAATAAAATGCCGGATGCCCCTTTGAAATATTTATTACATTCTGTATAATGCGGAAACTTATGTTTCACGATCGGTCAACAGTTGATGAATCTCCCTTGCTGAAAATTGAGGACTTGTCCATCCACTTCAAGACACACAGGGGTGTGTTGAGAGCGGTGAGAAATCTGAATCTGGAAATTCGTCCGGGTGAAATTTTTGGGCTGGTCGGGGAGTCCGGATGCGGAAAAAGCATTACGGCACGGACCATTCTGGGGCTTCTGCCTGTTCCTCCGGCTTCCATTGAAAGCGGGGCTGTACACTTTCATGAGCAGAATCTGCTGAATATTTCAGATGAAAAACTGCGGCGGATCAGGGGCCGGGAAATCTCAATGATTTTTCAGGAACCCATGACGTCGCTGAATCCTGTGTATAAAATTGGCCGTCAGGTATCCGAAGCGGCTATTATCCAGCAGTCCATATCCCGTTCAGAAGCAAAAAAGCTGGTTTTGGAAACATTCCGTTCTGTCGGTCTTCCGGAGCCTGAGCGCCGCTACAATCAGTATCCGCATGAATTATCCGGCGGTTTAAGGCAACGCGTTATGATTGCCATGGCTCTTGTGTCGGATGTTTCCCTTTTAATAGCCGATGAGCCCACAACGGCTCTGGATGTAACAATACAGGCACAAATTCTTGATTTAATGGCCTCGGCCAATAAGGAACGGGGCATGTCGGTTTTAATGATAACCCATGATCTGGGCGTTATTGCCCAGCTGGCTCACAGGGTGGCTGTAATGTATGCCGGAAAGATCGTGGAGCAGGCTCCGGTAACGCAGCTGCTCAATGAGCCGCGTCATCCCTACACGCAGGCGCTTCTGGCCAGTATTCCTTCAGTGGATGCTCTTCATACCCGGGACGCCCGTCTGGAAACCATTTCGGGTACGGTTCCCGAGTTATATGACATACCCAAAGGCTGTCCCTTTGCCGACAGATGTTCACAATGCGCTGATGAATGCTGGAACAGGGATCCGCAGCTGACTGGCTGCGGAAACGACCATTGGGCGGCATGCCGGTTGGTGGAATAGGTTATGGATTTACTGCAGGTTGAAAATTTAACAAAGCATTTTCCGGCTGGCCGGGAGGGCCTTCTGGGGCCGGTTCAGTATGCCAGGGCTGTTGACGGTGTTTCGCTGAGTGTGGGAGAACGGGAAACTCTGGGACTGGTGGGCGAGTCCGGGTGCGGGAAATCCACTCTGGGGCGGAGTGTTCTCCGGCTGATTGAGCCTACCGGCGGAAAAGTTTATTTCCAGGGAGAAGAGCTGACGGCACAGGCGCAGAAGGAACTGCGTCCCTTCCGGAAGAAAATCCAGATGATTTTTCAGGATCCCTACAGTTCCCTCAATCCCCGTATGACAATCGGCAGCATTGTGCAGGAACCTCTGATAGTGCACAATCTCTTCCCGAATTCAGCGGAAAGAGAGCGCAGAACAACAGAGCTTCTGGAACTTGTCGGTATCCGCGGCGCGGATGGTTCCAAATATCCCAATGAGCTTTCCGGCGGTCAGAGGCAGCGGGTTATGATTGCCCGGGTTCTGGCAACCGAACCTTTACTGGTTATTGCCGATGAACCTGTTTCGGCTCTGGATGTATCCATTCAGTCCCAGATACTCAATCTTATGCGCAGCCTGATGGATGAATTCGGAATTTCCTATCTGTTCATTTCGCATGATGTGGGGGTTGTCAAGTTTATCAGCGACAAAGTGGCGGTTATGTATCTGGGTGTTATTGTGGAGAGCGGTGAAACAAACGAGCTGCTTTCTCACCCATGCCACCCGTACACACAGAGCCTGATGGACTCCCTGCCGGGACTGGCCCGGCGTGAAAAATCGTCTTCCATACGTTTAAAGGGAGAAGTGCCTTCTTCTGTCCGCATACCTTCAGGATGCCGCTTTCATACACGCTGCCCCTACGCGACAGAAATCTGCAGCCGGCAGGAACCTGTTTTATCCGGTGTTACCGAAGATCATCAAGTGGCCTGCCATTTGTATTCCAGCGGCGGTGAAGTATGATTTTTGACCGGATAGAAGCAGGAATGGGTTCCATGTCCAGAACGCATAAAAAAATTGCTTCTTTCATTCTGGATCACGGGGAACGTGTCGGACTTATGTCTATTCAGACTTTGGGAGAAAAGGCCGGTGTCAGCAGTGCCTCCATTGTCCGCTTTTCCAGAAGTCTGGGGTACAGCGGTTTTGATGAGTTCAAGAGGGACATACACAGCGATATACGGCAGATTCTCAGTCCCGGAGAAAAAGTGGCCCTGAAAGAGCTGCACACCATTCCGGCCCGGAACCGTCTGCAGAAGCTCTTTGACAACGAGGTGGAAAATTTAAAGACAACTTTGAATCATCTGGATATCCATAATATTGAATATATGGCGGAAGGTCTGCTGCATGCGTCCCGGATCTTTGTCGGCGGGTTTGGGGTAAGCACGCATGTTATGCGGATTTTTGAGTATTCCCTGATGAATATTCTGCGTAAGGATGTCCACGTTCTGGCCGGTTCCATTTCCGATTTCAACCCTCTGCTCTTTACAGCGCGCAGCGATGATGTTTTCTGCCTTCTGACACTGCCTCCCTACTCTCCGGAAATTGTTTTTGTGGCCGAATCGGCTAAAGCCTGCGGCAGTTCCCTGTATTTGTTTACGGATTCTGCCTGCTGCCCGGTTTATGAGCTGGCCGACAGAGTGATCCGCTGCCGGAACAATTCACTTGTTTCCTTCAATTCCTACGTTGGAACGGTAGCTGTTCTGCAGATACTCACCAATTTAATTCTGCTGGGAGATAAGGATGCTTCCGTAGAGCGGATTAAGCGCATGAATAAAATGGTGGAAACGGAAAAAAATGGATATAAAAAACTTGCAGTATGCAGGGAGGTTAAAGACATATGAAGCTATATATATCGACAGACATGGAAGGTATAGGAGGCATTTCATCCTGGAATGAAATGGAATTTTCGGTCCGCGGAAAGGAATGCAACGATCTGCTCATGCGGGAGCTTGACTGGCTTCTGGATGAAATAAACCGTACACCGGCCGGGAAGGATATTGAAGAAATCTGCATTTGCGATTCTCATTCCCGCGGTGAAAATTTAACTTACGGTTCTCTGGATGATCCGCGCATTACACACATTAAGGGCTATCCCCGGCCTTTCTACATGATGGAAGGTTTGGATGAAAGTTTTGATGTTGTTCTGTTTGTAGGCTATCATGCGCGGATCGGTGCTTTACGCGGGGCAATGGATCATGCCTATTCCGCGTCGGCTATTTACAACGTCCGAATTAACGGCCGGGAAGTGGGCGAGACGGAAATTAACTCTTATTTTGCCAGCATGTTCGGTGTACCTGTCGGCCTGATCAGCGGCGATGATGTACTGGAAGAGGAGCTGAAGGGCTTCTTTCCCACCGAGCCGGCCTTTGCCCGTACCAAAGAGGGTATAAGCCGTTACAGCGGAAAAATGTATTCTCCGCAGCGGGTGGAAGAAAATTTCCGTGCGGCGGCACGGAAAATGATGAACAGTCTGGATTCACTGCGGCCTGTGGAACTGCCTTCGGGAGATATTACCCTGAGCATTGATTTTCCCACTACGGTTGTTGCCGATGCTGTTTCGGTTATTCCCGGATATGTCCGCACTTCCGGCCGTACAGCCGAATATGTGACATCTGATTATACAAATATTATGCGCATGATCCTGGCTACCGCCATGCTGGGGGGGCGCTTCTCAACGTTTACATAAATCGCTGCTGGCGATTCTTTATACATAAGGAGGTTATTGTATGAAGAAAAGTTTGTTACTGTGGGCACTTGTTATTGGTCTGATAGCATCTGCCCCGCTCTTTTCGGAAAGTGTCTATACTGAAGGTACTCTTGTTGTAGGAGTTGCCAAGGACGCTCAGTCTCTGGACCCCATTGTTGTGGGTGATAACGCATCGTTCCAGATGTACAGTCAGATCTACAACGCCCTGGTTGATGTAGACTCGGATCTGAAAATTGTTCCCGCTCTGGCAGAATGGAAAACATCAGATTCCAAAACCTGGACATTTACTCTCCGCAAAGATGTCAAATTTCACAACGGCATGCCTTTGACGGCTGACGATGTTGTTTACACATTTAAGACAGTAATGGATCCGGAAACCAGTTCTCCGAACTACGAGAATCTGAAAATTATCAAGTCAGTTAAAAAACTGGATGACTACAGAGTGGAATTTGTTCTGGAATACGCGTTTTCCGCCTTCCTGGAACGTGTTTTTACCCAGAAAATTGTCTGTAAAAGCGCACGGGAAAAAGATCCCATTGCCTACGGTTTGAATCCTGTAGGTTCCGGTCCCTTTGTTTTTGAATCCTGGGTTAAGAATAATCAGCTTGTGCTGAAGCGCAACGAAAACTACTGGCTGAAGAAACCCAACCTGGCCAAAGTTATTATGCGCCCCATCCCCGATCCTTCGGTGGCCCTGGTAAACCTGGAGTCCGGCGATATTGATGTTGTTATGGCAACTCTTCCGGACGATTTTCAGAGAATCCGCGACAATGCCAAACTGGTTCTGGATGTAAAACCCGCGCTTAACTATTACTACCTTGCTTTTAACGTGGAAAACACTCCTGTAAAGGATATCCGTGTACGTCAGGCCATTTACAAGGCTGTTGATATGAACGCCATTGTTAAATCGGTTCTGGGTGAAGCCGGTGTCCGCGCCAAGAGTTCCCTTTCCCCGTCTTCCTGGGCCTACAATCCCGAAGTGGAGAAATATGCTCTGGAGTACAATCCCAAAGAAGCTAAAAAACTTCTGCGTCAGGCCGGTTACAAGAAAGGTTTTGATATTACCATCTACACACCCCAGGACACCTACCGCCGCAAAATTGCCGAGCTGATGCAGATTCAGCTTAAGGCCGTTAAAATTAACGCCAAGGTTGAGTCTCTTGAATGGGCTACTTATCTGCCTCTTGTTGACGCGGGTAAAACCGATATGTACATGATGGGCTGGAACTGGCTGACCGATCCGGACGGACTGATCTACGACATTCATCATTCCCAGAGAGATTCCTGGGCTGAAAACCTGAGCAGCTACAACGGAACGCGTTTCTACAATGAAACCATTGACAAGAATCTGGAAAGCGCCCGCAGCGCCTCTGACGTTAAAGAGCGCACAAAGCTTTATCAGGAAGTTCAGGATATCTGGTTTGGCAACTATGTTCATATTCCCCTGTTTCACAAGGTTGCTACCCTTGCTTACAACAAACGGGTTCATGACATGACCGCCAATGCCATTGAATATACATTCCTGTGTACCTACGACCGCAATGTCTGGGTAGAACCGAAATAAGTTGTTTAAGGGAGGGCGGTTTTTCCGCCCTCCTGCCTGAGGCATCCGCATGACACGATACTTTCTGAAACGTCTTCTTCATCTTCTCATTGTCATATTTGGTGTAATGATTCTGACATTTGCCATTGGACGAATGATCCCCGGCGACCCGGCCAGGGTTGTTCTGGGTGAGCGTGCCACTGCCGAGATGGTACAAAACATGCGGGTTAAGCTGGGGCTGGACCAGCCTTTGACGGTTCAGTTTTTCCGGTATTTTATTCGGGTAATTCAGGGCGATCTGGGCAATTCCATTACCCAGTTTGTACCTGTGAAAACCATTATACGCAGCAGTTTCCCTGCCACTGTGGAACTGATGATTATGAGTGTGCTCTGGTCTGTTGTTATTGGCATTCCTGTGGGAATACTGGCTGCTGCAAAGAAGAATTCCCTGTTCGATTATACATCCATGACCATTGCCCTTTTCGGCGTGTCCATGCCGGTTTTCTGGATAGGTATTCTTTTTATTATGTTCTTTTCGGTGCGTCTGGGCTGGCTGCCGGCTTCCGGAAGGAACGAAAGCCTGTTTCACGGGCTTGCCGTGCTGTTTTCTCAGGGACAGACGGCCGTGCTTCGTGACGCACTTTCCACTCTGTTTATGCCCTCCCTGGCTCTGGGAAGCATGTTTATTGCCCTTGTTGCCAGGATGACCCGTTCCAGTATGCTGGAAGTTCTTAACGAGCAGTACATTGAAACAGCCCGGGCCAAAGGACTCAAACGCCGGGTTGTTGTGAACCGTCACGCTGCCCGTAACGCAATGATCCCCGTGGTTACCGTTATCGGTATGCAGATTGGCGCTCTTATGGGCGGAGCCGTGCTGACCGAGACGGTTTTTGCCTGGCCGGGTATCGGCCGGGTTCTTATAGAAGCAATCTACGCGCGTGATTATCCCCTGTTTCAGGGAATAATTCTTTTTTCTGCAACCATATTCGCAGTTGTTAATCTGGCCGTAGACCTTTTGTACGCCTTGTTGGATCCGAGGATTAACTATGAATAAAATTTCCAGCCGGAACCGTTACCGTATTATGCACAATCCCCGGCTGCTTGCCGGAGGCGCTCTGGTTGCTGTAATTTTTCTTACGGCTGTTCTTTCGCCTGTTTTTCTGGGCAGTAAAATTTATGCTCTTGATTTGGAGGCACGCCTCTCTCCTCCTTCTCCGGGACATCTTTTAGGCTGCGATGATTTCGGCCGGGATATTTTTGTCCGGATTCTGCTGGGTACCCGTATTTCCCTGACGGTTGGAATCTGCTCCCAGATTTTTGCTCTGGCGGCAGGAAGTATGCTGGGGCTGCTTGCCGGTTATTACGGCAAATGGGTTGATACGGTCATTATGCGGATAATGGATATTTTCTTTTCCTTTCCTTCCCTGCTGCTGGCCATTGCTCTGATGACAATATTCGGTTCCGGACTTGTTAATATTATTGTGGCTATCGGTGTGGTTTATACGCCTGCTTTTGCGCGGCTTGTGCGGGGCTCGGTACTGTCGGTTAAAGAGAAAGAGTATGTGGAATCAGCTCATGCTCAGGGAATGAGAGACCGGAGAATTATTCTGCGGCACATTCTGCCGAATGTTATTGGTCCCATTATTATTTACGCGACAATGGGTATTGGCGATGCCATTCTGACGGAAGCCGGTTTGAGTTTTCTGGGGCTGGGAATTCAGCCTCCTACTCCTTCCTGGGGAGGCATGCTTTCCAACGGCAAAAATTTTATAAGCGTTATGCCGAATGAGGTTATTTACTCCGGGGTGGCCATTGTACTTACGGTTCTGGCCTTTAATACTCTGGGCGACGGTATTCGGGATTTCCTGGATCCCAAACAGAACAGTTAATAAATAAGGATCCCTTCATGCAGAGTTTAATAGTTCACGGCGGTGCGGGTAAGCTGAAATCCAATGACGATCATGCCGTTCATACGGAAGGAATAAAAGACGCGCTGAAGGCTGGATTGTCTGCTCTTAAGTCTGGCGGCAGTGCTGTGGATGCTGCTGAACAGGCCGTTATGTCCATGGAAGATAATCCTGTTTTCAACTGCGGATACGGTTCCGTTCTGGATTTTCACGGCAAAGTTGAAATGGATGCCGCCCTTATGACCAGCAATCTTGATGCCGGAGGTCTGGTTAACGGTTCAGGTATGGCTCATCCGGTCAGTGTGGCCCGCAGAATTATGGAAGAAACCGATCATGTTCTGCTGGGTGAGCCGGGACTCAGCGAATTCCTGGATATAAGCGGTATCCCTAGAAACGCCAATTTAGCGGCTCCCAACCGGATAGAAGAATGGAATGAGCTGAAAAAGAAAATTCAGGACGGTACTTACGATGCCTTTCCCCGCAACCGTCAGTTTTACGTGAAGGCCGAAAACGGCGAATATTACTCAACAGTGGGAGCCGTTGCCCGGGATGAGAGCGGTCTTCTGGCCGCGGCTACCTCTACCGGAGGTATCCGGATGAAAATGTTCGGCCGTATCGGCGACTCTTCCATGTTTGGCTGCGGTACATACGCCGACGCGGCGGGTGCCGCTTCTGCTACAGGGCTGGGAGAGCAGATTATCAAGCTGACCATGTGCCGCATGGCGGTTTTGTACATGGAAACCATGGATGCTCAGGCGGCAGTGGACAAGGTGCTGGAAACAGCGCGGGAGCGCAAATACGAGTGCGGCATTATTGCCCTAGACAACCGGGGGAATTTGGGATACGGCTTTACAACCGAAATAATGTCTTACGGCTACATTGATGCTTCCGGCGCAACAGCCGCTTTCTAAGCGCGGCGTTCCCTGCGGTACGCCGCTGTGTTGCTCAGTGGTGACAGCCGCCATCACCATGATCATGCTGATGTCCGGCGCAGGCAACCAGATCTTCTGAAAGCGGGAGTGTTCCGTCTGACAATCCTTTTGTTATTGCAGACAGTGCAAGACTGGAATCTTCAACGGCCAGACATCTTATTCCGGCGTTTCCAAGTTTATGGACAGCACCTCGGCCTATTCCGGCACAGAGAACAGCTTCCACTTTTTTTTCATTGAAAACAGCAATGGGAGCACATTCATGTTCAACCTTGCTGCTGCGGTCAATGAAGTCTACATGGCCTGTATCCGAGTTTATAATGGCCAGAAACGGGGCCGAGCCGAAGTGAGCCGACATGTTTGTGTCAGGTGAATTGGTGAGTACCGGTACTGCTGCGATCATTGTTTATCTCCTGTTGTGCGTATTTCCAGCCCGCGGCCGTCAACAAGCGTACGGGCAATTTTTTTTCTGGCCGACTTTAGAATAAGCGCGAAGGACTGCCGGGAAATCTTCATCATTTCAGCGGCCTTTGCCTGATACAGCCCCAGATGATCCGAAAGGCGGATCGCTTCAAACTCGTCCATTTCCAGAACCTCTGTTTCAAGTTCCCGGAGAGGTATTCCCCGCGGCTTAAAATAGCGTGCCCCGGGAGTACCCTGAATATGCCGGCAGATTTTCTTTCTTGGCATATGCTAAATATAAACGGCCCGGCATTTTTTGACAAGCGGCTTTAAGCATGCTGCTGCTGAACAGAGCAGCCGCCGGACATTCCGGCGGGGTGCAGGCGGGGCAGAGAGCGGAGAGCACAGGGTGCCCCCCCTAAAAATCCTCAGGAATTCATAAAAGCTTTATAGAAACTGTAGGAGGCGTAAAGATCGCTTTTTGCTGAAAGTTCAAAGGACGTATGCATGGCCAGCAGAGGAGGGCCGGCATCCACACAGTCCATGCCCATTCGGGAAATAAACTGGGCTATGGTTCCGCCGCCGCCTTCTCCAAGCTTGGAAATGGTACCGGTCTGCCAGGAAATATCATGAGCATTGAGAATGCTCCTGACCGTCTGCATGAATTCCGCGCTGGCTTCACTGGCCCGGAATTTTCCCGAACCGGCTGCACCGTATTTTTGTACAGCTATACCCCCGCCCATGTAGGCAATGTTGCGGCGGTCATAAAGGTCTGCAAAGTTCGGATCGAATCCGCCGGTTACATCGGCCGATATGCACTGGGCCTTTTCCAGCAGAAACTCTGTGTCATAAGGAGAATAATCTGAACCCAGTTTACGGGTGTACATGGCAATAAAATTCCTGAGCGCGTTACTTTGGGCTGAGGTGTCGCCGGTTGAGGCCACCTCTTCCTTGTCCACAAAAAATCCTACAGCGGTAGACGCCGGACTTGTTGTTTCCAACAGTCCCTGAAGCGAGGCAAAAACACATGCGCGGTCGTCCTGTCCGTATCCTCCCAGAAGTGCTCCGTCAAAACCCACATCGCGCAGAGGAGCCGCAGGAACCAGACATAAATCGGCACAGGTAAAATCTTCAGCGTCCACGCCGTAATTATTTTTTAAAAGCGATAAAACCTTATCAACAGCACTTTCGCCCTCTTTGCCGGCGTTGGCGCACAGAGCGTTCATCTGTTCAGCCGTAAACGCCTCTTCGGCTGTTTTTTTCATCTGTTTGCCGGACAGATGGGGGGGCAGATCCGGTATGGCAAAAACCGGTTCATCTTCCCGGCATCCCAGGCAGAAGCTGATCTGCCGGGAGTCGGCTGTATAAACAATACCGCAGAGAGCCAGCGGAGTATTAACCCACTGGTACGGCTTTATCCACCCGTAGTCGTGCAGCTCCATGAGGGCCAGGCGCCCGTCTTCAAAAAAGGGGACAGGTTTTAAGTCCAGTTTGGGAGAATCCACATGAGAACCCACTATGCGCAGGTTTCCGGGATTTTTCCCCGCAACGGCAGCCAGAACGGTCCGGTCTTTAACGTTCCGGTACACACGGTCACCGGGAGAGAGCTGCTTTACTTCTTCCAGCGGAATAAAGCCTGAAGCCTGAAGCCTGGATATTATTTCCCGGCTGCACATTCTTTCTGTCAGTGATGAGGCAACGAAATTACGGTAGTTTTGTATATAGTCCTGATAATCCATATGAGTTTCCTTATTCCTGATAATATCGTTATTTCCTGCAGATTGGGAAGGCATTGCATACCTTCTTGACGCCTTCTGCTCCCGGTCATAGGATAGAGGCATGAACAATTTCTCCCTGCCGGTCCGTATCAGCCTGCGACAGGCTGACGGGGAATATTATCCTGTTTTCTGCTATGGCGATCCTGATACACGGAATCTGTCTCTGGTTCCAGCTTCGGAAAATCAGGATAGAGCTGAAATATCGTTTTATTACCATCCGCAGGACGGTTCAGATCCGGTGAATCTGGGACTTGTTAAATTGACTGATTTGCCTGCCGGTTCTGAACTGCAGCTGGACGCGGTTATTGATCAGAGGGGGCGTTTGAGTTTAACTGTCGGCCACCGGGAAAGCGGCAGGACAGAGCGCCTTGAGGTGAACCTTCCTGATAGAGATTCGGGTAAATCTGCCCGGCGGGTTTTTAAATGGATTTTCGGCATTCTTTTTGTAGCCGCGGGAGCGGCTCTTGTTGCCTGGCTTGTTATGGTGGTTGCCGGATGGGGATGGCAGGAACCCGTTGAGGCTCCGCTTTCTCTGCGTCCGTTTATTTTGCCTTTCTGCGTATAAAACCGGTTTTGATTTGAAACATAACTCCTGCATATTTTTCCTGCTGTTTTTTCTTCTTTCTTCGTTTCCTTTGATTTCAGCACCTGTTTCTCGGGAAGAACTGGCGGAGATTCTCTCTGAGGCGGCGCAGGGAAACAGCAAAAAACTTGCCGCTCTTGCACAGCAGGAAGGGGCGGGTTCCTGGTATATACTTTCGGCCGCTGCCGGCAAAGCCGGTTACCGGCAGCTGGAAAACAGTTTGAAAATTCTTTCGGTGAAAAAGGACGGACCGCCGTTCAGTCACCGTTCTCTTGTGGAGCTGCTGAAGGAAAATCCCCGGGCTCTGGTGCGGCCCCTGGCTGCTTTGAGAAGGGCGGAGCGGGAAGGCTGCAGCGAAGATCTGCGCGCTGTTCGTATTTCTCTGCTGGCTTCCCGTTCAAAAGAGCGTGCCCTGGCAAAAGAATTTGCCGGCTGCAGCGGGCAGGCTTTTGAAGCTCCGGTTTTATCCGCAGCGCTCAAACAGCAGCCGGAGAATGAAGATGTATTACGGCGCGCCGGAGAGTTTATTTCTGCCTGCCCGGAGCCGGAGGCCTTGAAACTGTTTGACAGCCTTGCTGTAGAGCATCTGCCTGCAGCGCCGGGCCTTCTGTATGAAGGCCGAACCGCCTTTGTTTCCGGAAGCTATAAACGTGCTCTGGATGCTTTCCAAAAGTGGATGGAGGCCGCGTCTAAAGAAGCGGATGTTCAATACGGCAGTTCGGCGGCATTTGAAGAAGCCGCCTCAGCGGCCGAGGCTTTGGGACAGGAAAAAATATGGGCTGACACACTGCTGAATTTTGCGCAGAACAGGGCCGCGGCTCAAGATGAAAAAGCCGCCTGGGCCTGCGCCTTTCAGGCCGGCATTCTTTATGAAAAGCTGCAGCTGTTTGAAGATGCCGCCGCGGCCTATTCCCGGGCGGCGGAAATGCTGCCGGTGTCTCTGGAAAGGGATAAAGCCGGTTGGCGGCTGTTGAGGGTACTTCCGAAAACCGCCGCCCTTTCTGCTGAGAAGGAACTGGCTGTGTGGGAGAATGTCTGGAGGAACGCGGAAAACCCTGAGCGTTTTACGGACAGGCTGGAAAAGTTTGTGCACCGTCGTGTTTACAGGCGGGAATGGACCATTCTGGAAGAAAGTTACCGGAACTATTCTGACAGGTGGAGCGTGGCCGGCAAAAGCCTGGTGGCCCTGGTGCTGGCAATCGGAGCCGAGGAAGGCTTTGTCAGAGGGGGGCAGAGTGCGCAGGAATATCTGGAAGCCGCGGCTGCCGGAGAACCCTGGCACTGGGCCGCTCTCCGGGCGCTGGGCCTTTTGGGCAGGGAGGCGGTTTTTCCCCTGGGGGCCGGCAAGACCAGTGAAAAGGGTGCTGCCATCGGGGCTGGTACAACCGAAGGGGGCAGCGCAACCGGCACGGCCGGTCCGCAGCACAGCCCGCGCGCTGGCTGAAACACAGCCCCGGCTTTCCATCCGTATAGCCTACCTGCTCTGGAACCGTCCTGATTTCAAACCCTGCCGTGAAGATTTGCTTCTCTGCTATCCCCTGCCGGAAAAATACCGGGAACCGGCCCGGCGGGCAGCGGAAGAGGAAGGTGTGCCTGTAGAAATTCTGTACGGGCTTATCCGTGTTGAATCGGCCTGGGACAGCAATGCCGTCAGCCGCTCCGGAGCCGAAGGCCTGGCCCAGTTTATGCCGGCCACGTGGGAAGAGTGGCGGCGCAGGCTTGGATATGGAAATGACGCGGACCCTCTGGACGGAGAGGTGAGTCTTGTGCTTGCCGCGGCCTATCTGGACTGGCTTTACAGCAGAAACTGGACCTCCGGCTGGATAGATACACTGGCCGCCTACAACGCCGGCGGCGGGCGGGTGCGCAGCTGGCGCCGGTGGAGACCGTACTACGGGGACGATTTGTTCGGCATGAGTCTGCCGGTTGAAGAATCCCGTTATTACGTTAGAAAAGTTCTGGCGGCCGCCACACTCTACGGCATTCTCTACGAAGGGCGCGGCATTGAAGAGATGCACCGCGAATGGGAACTGGAATTCTAAACATTTTAATCAAGAAAATCTTGACAATATGATTAATTTGAACAAAAATCGACTTAAGACTGATAAATAGTTTCGCTATGGTGACAGGAGGTCTTATGGCACAGGTGGACGATATTACCAGGGAATCTTGGATTCTGGAGAATTTTCCGGAATGGGGAACCTGGCTGAATGAAGAAATTGAACAAAAGGAAGTCCGTCCGGGAAGTTTTGCTATGTGGTGGTTAGGTTGTACCGGTATTTGGCTTAAATCGGAGGGAGGTGCCAATCTCTGTATTGATTTGTGGACCCGTAGCGGTAAGCGCACTCAATCTGATCCTATTATGAAAAAACAGCATCAAATGCAAAGAATGTCCGGAGTGGTAAAACTTCAGCCAAACCTTCGTAACGTTCCCTGTGTGATGGATCCTTTTGCCATTCGGCAAGTTGACGCCATTATTGCAACACATGACCATGGTGATCATATTGATGTGAATGTTGCTGCCGCCGTTTTACAGAATTGTGAGGATTCTGTAAAATTTATCGGTCCTCAAGCTTGTGTCAATTTGTGGAAAAGCTGGGGAGTCCCTGAAAACAGATGTGTTGTGGTGCGCCCCGGGGATTCCATTAATATAAAAGATGTGGAACTTTTGGCTCTGGATTCTTTTGACCGTACTGAACTGGTTACCGCTCCTCCAGGGGTGGTGCTTAAAGACAGGATGCCGCAGGATATGGATGAAAAAGCGGTTAATTATCTTGTTAAGACTCCCGGAGGGAATCTTTATCATAGTGGAGATTCCCATTATTCTAATTACTACGCAAAACATGGTAATGATCATCACGTGGATGTTTGTCTTGGGGCTTTTGGTGAAAATCCCCGGGGTATTATGGATAAAATGACTTCTGTTGATTTGTTACGCATGGCAGAATGCCTGAACGCTTCTGTAGTTATTCCCATTCACCATGATATCTGGACCAATTTCCAAGCCGACCCTCGGGAATTAATTGTTCTGTGGAATATGAAGAAAGACCGGTTAAAATACTCCTTTAAACCCTATATCTGGCAGGTGGGAGGGCAGTTTGTTTATCCTGATGACAAGGATGGCATGGAATACCACTATCCCAGGGGATTTGATGATGTCTTTGCCATTGAGCCGGATCTGCCGTTTAGATCCATATTGTGAGTGAAATGAGCGCCATTACATCCAATCGTCATCAACGTATCCTGGGTATTATAAAAAATATGGAAATGGTACGTGTCGATGAATTGAGCGAGGCTCTTGATGTTTCAGCCGTTACTGTCCGGAGAGATCTGGATATCATGGACCGGAAAGGTTTGCTGGTACGAACTTACGGGGGTGCCAGAAAGCTTGATCTGCCTGTCGGTACCCAGTCAGAGCGATCGTTTTTTGAAAAAGGAATTGTTAATACCGGAGAAAAAACACGGATTGCCCAGTTGGCTGCCACGCTTGTTCAGGAAGACGAAATTATTTTTCTGAACAGTGGTACTACGGCCTTGTTTTTTTTCGAAGCTTTGTCGACTCGTGTCCGTGTTATAACAAACAATGCCGCAACCATTGTGTGTGAAAGAAATCAGAATGTTGAACTGCTGGTTCTTGGCGGAGAATACCGTGCACAATCCCGGTCTTTTGTTGGAGACTTTGCTGTAAATACTCTCAAAGGCATTCACAGCCACACAACATTTTTAGGAATTAACGGTTTGAGCTTGGAGAAGGGATTGACGACTTCGGTACTGCCTGAATGCAGTGTCAACCAGTCCATGATTAGCCATACCAGTGGAAAGGTAATTGTACTGGCCGATTATTCCAAAATGGATCACGTCTCCAATTTTGTCAGTGCTCCATTAGATGAAGTGGATATGGTTGTTACAGATGATAAAGCTCCGGAAACTGTTGTGAAAGAACTTCAGGAAAGAGGTATAGAAGTTCTTATTGCGCGATAACATATAAATGAAATAAATTGGAGTGTGATGTGATTAAACCCTTATTGCAAGTTGCCCTGGATCATACTGATCTTCAATCAGCATTGGTTTCCGCAGAGCTTTTGGCCCCGGAAGTGGATGTCTTGGAGGCTGGGACCATTCTTTGTTATTCAGAAGGTTTACGGGCTGTCGAAGCCCTGAGAAAGAAGTATCGAAAGCATATTATTCTTGCCGACTTGAAAGTTGCAGATGCAGGAGCGGTTGTTGCTCAACAGGTGTTTAATCTCGGCGCAACCTGGATGACTGTTATCTGCAATGCTCCACTGGCAACAATGGAAGCCGCATTGAAGGTGGCCAGGGATAAAGACGGAGATATTCAGGTGGAATTGTATGGAGACTGGACCTTTGAGCATGCAAGAAAATGGAAATCCGCAGGTTTGAGACAGCTTGTGTACCATCGGGGAAGAGATGCTGCGGCGGCAGGCCAGAAATGGTCTGATACAGATATTGGAAAAATTCGTAATCTTGTGGAGATGGGTTTTCAGGTATCGGTTACCGGCGGCCTGACTCCTGGTGACCTGCCCTTTTTTAAAGGAATCCCAGTCAAGGCTTTTATTGCCGGCCGTTCTCTTTATGGAGCGGCAAATCCTGTTGAAGCTGCCCGGAAGTTTCATAAGGCCATTGATGTTTTTATGAAGTAAAAGACCGGAACTCCGGTGAGATAGCTAGGCATTGGGATTCTTCGATATAGAAGTATTTCAAAGGGGGGCTTTCAATGAAATTGGCAGATTTAAAACTGGGAATATACGAAAAAGCGCTCCCTTCCGGATTGGATTGGCCGAGGCGTCTGGCCTTTGCCCGCAAGAATGGTTTTCAGTTTGTTGAAATGTCCATAGATGAATCAAACAAGCGTCTTGCCCGGTTAGACTGGGATAAGGAAACCCGAAAGAAATTTGTTGCGGCTGTACAGGAGAGCGGCTTGACTGTACCGTCTATTTGCCTGAGTGGGCACAGACGGTTTCCTTTTGGAAGTCATAAACCGAAAGTTCGGGAACAGGCCCGGGTTATAATGGAAAAAGCCATTGCACTGGCTGTGGATACGGGTATCAGAACCATTCAGTTAGCCGGTTATGATGTTTATTATGAAGATAGTGATGAAAATACCCGGCAGTGGTTTCTTGAGGGCCTGAAGTCTGCTGTTGCATTAGCTTCACGGGAAAACGTTATGCTGGCTATGGAAATTATGGATTATCCTTTAATGAATTCCATAGTCCGGTATCTGAATTATTACCACCGGATTCCTTCGCCATGGTTTCAGGTGTATCCGGATTTGGGAAATCTAAGTGCCTGGGGTAATGATGTTCCGGAAGAATTACGTCTTGGAATGGCTCATATTGTTGCCATTCATCTTAAGGATACTCTTGCTGTAACAAATAATTTTGCCGGACAGTTCCGTGATGTTCCATTTGGTGAAGGATGTGTGAATTTCATCAAGGCGTTCCAGGCTCTGCATGAGGCAGCATATACGGGGCCTTTTCTTATTGAAATGTGGACAGAAAAAGCGCCAAACCCCGAAGAGGAAATCCGTAAAGCACGGGAATGGATTCTGCGGCAAATGGTAAATGCCGGTTTTCTGGAAGATGATACGGCTGACAGTTGTACCGAAATATGACTGACGTAGATAATCTTCTTGTTATTGATACGGGCACTTCCAGTATGCGGGCCGTTCTTTTTAACAGTAATGGCAAAATCTGCAGTGAATCTTCAATCGAATACAAACCGGACTTTCACCAGGATGGGTGGGTGGAACAGAACCCCGAAATATGGATTTCCAGCCTTTCCCGTGTTGTGAGGAAGGTTCTTGCAGATAGTTCAGCAACAGAGAGTGTTGCCGCTATTGCATTAACCACTGCCCGTTCCTCTCTTATAGCAGTGGATGGTACGGGAAGGCCTCTTCTGCCGGCCATTATGTGGCAGGACAGGCGTTGTGCTGCCCTTTGCCATGAGTTTCAGACTCATTATGGTCATGAAATATATAACCGGACGGGTTTAAGGGTAAATACTGTTGTTTCTGCTCCCAAAATGGTCTGGCTTAAAAAAAATAATCCTTCCCTTTACAGGAAAGCTGCCAAACTTGTGGGAATACATGAATATCTTCTTTATTATCTGACCGGCGAATTTGTGACGGATTACAGTTTTGGCAGCCGGACATTGCTGATGAATCTGGAAAGCTGCAGCTGGGACTCAGAACTCCTGGAGCTTTTTGATTTGAGTATAGAAAAACTCTGCACTTTGGTGCCGCCAGGAACTGTCTGCGGGTATTTGCAAAGTCAAGTTGCCGGACTTCTTGGGCTCCCGGAGGGTATTCCTGTTCTGACCGCAGGCGGGGATCAACAATGTGCTGCAGCAGGACGGGGAGCTTTTGAGCCTGGAAGAGTTGTTGTCAATACCGGTACCGGAGCCTATCTCGTTCGCACTCTGGATAAGCCCGTTCTGGATTCCGGTATGGGCCTGTTCTGCAATGCTTCAGTATTTTCGGGGCAGTATGTTCTGGAAGCTTCCATTCTTGCTGCCGGAAGTATCTATAACTGGTTCTGTTCTCTGTTTAACAGGGAAGAAGGTGAAATGAAGCAGCTTTTCCGCCGCATAGATAATGAAATTGCTTCTTCAGTGCCTGGTTCGCATGGTCTTCTTATGATTCCCAGCATGGCAGGAAAAGGCTCGCCTGTATGGGATTCAAATGCTTCAGGTGCATTTTTGAATTTGACATTGGGAACAAGCCGTGGAGATATGGCCAGGGCCATTCTGGAAGGACTTGCCTGCGAACTCCGGGAAAACCTGGAATTAATGAGAAAAATCTCGGGGCTGGAAAAATCAATCTGCTCTTCCGGGGGGATGTCGGGTTTTCATGCTTACAACCAGATGCTGGCGGATGCATTTGACGAAAATGTTCTTGTATGGAAAGGCCAGCAGGCTACAGCACTTGGAGCCTGGGTTGTAGCTGCAGGTGCGCTGAAGTTTTATTCTTCACCCGGCAAGGCATGGAATCGTGCTGTTCAGGAAAAGGAAAAGGACAATGGAGAAAGCATGGCAAAGTTTTAATAGTTGTAAATAAGGAACAACTGAACCTGCTTTGTCACAGTGGAATCCCTCATGCGGCAAAGGCTTTTATCAAATCTTTATACTGACGGTGGATTCTGTCAATGATAATGGGCTTGAGACTCAGAATATTGGGATTGCATACTGCCAGTTTTAAGCGCGACTGATATAGTTGCTGGCATAGCCATCGGTAATGCTTGATGATGTGTCTTAAACGCCATCACTGGCACTTTGTCCAACTTCTTGTGTGTAGTAAAATCTTAGGCAGAGCGGCAAAAAATTCGTAACTCTGAGGATCTGTACAACTTTGTATATTTGTGAGGCATAGCAACTATTGTGTGGAATATACTAAAAAAGTAAATTTTATGTACCCTGTTGCGTCAATATAAAATCTACTCGAAGAGTTGTGGTTGCCTCATAACCTAAATCTATCTGAAGGTCATGTTTCAGATAGACTGATTTTCTCATG
>PDWI01004272.1_pt1 | contig 19315 bp, 8 predicted proteins | sample 1430891 | NCBI WGS metagenome assembly PDWI01 (sample SAMN01162508, study PRJNA174530) | Oral metagenome, whole genome shotgun sequencing project. | biome: Marine environment; feature: Marine mammal; material: Swab sample of the gingival sulcus; isolation source: swab sample of gingival sulcus...
TGTTAATCGGGGGCTTTATAACATGGGTTTACACCCATGCCAATAAACATACCATCGATACGCAATTAAAGGAAACCCCGTAGGGGTGGAATGTTTATACCCCTCGATGTTAATCGGGGGCTTTATAACATGGGGTTATACCCATGCCAATAAACATACCATCGATACGCAATTAAAGGAAACCCCATAGGGGTGGAATGTTTATAACCCTCGATGTTAATCGGGGGCTTTATAACATAGGGTTACACCCATGCCAATAAACATACCATCGATACGCGATTAAGGGAAACCCCGTAGGGGTGGAATGTTTATAGCCCTCGATGTTAATCGGGGGCTTTATAACATAGGGTTACACCCATGCCAATAAACATACCATCGCTACGCGATTAAGAGAAACCCCGTAGGGGTGGAATGTTTATAGCCCTCGATGTTAATCGGGGGCAACGATGAAATACCAAAATTTTATTTGCAAAAATTAATCAAAGAAATCAAAAAGATATTGTTCATCAAATTTGATATTGAATATATTTAATAATTTTTTGTATTCATATTCAAAAGAATATTCGCCATGATGAATTTGTTGATTTTGTATATAATTATAAACTGATGATATTTGCGATTGAGCATAAGAAAAAGCTCCGTAACCTGTTTGCCAACTAAAATTCGAATTGTTAATATGCGATTTTAACCAACGCGATGAATTATTTTTCATTTTTTGAGCTAATTCGGAAATTGAAACACTAGGATGTTGAGCAACAAAAATATGAATATGATCAGGCATATTATTAATAGCAAGTGGCTTACAACCTAAATTTTGAATAACTCCATTGATATATTTTTGTAATTCTTTATCATTAGACTGCAAAAAACATTCACGTTTTTTTACCGAAAAAACATATTGGATATATAATTGAGTATAGGTATTTGCCATAATCTAACTATTCTAATTACTGCAAATATAAAAATTATTGTTAGATTTTGGGAACTCTTCGCACAATTATTTTGCCTAAAAATTTTAACTTTGCAAAATAATTTAAAAATGCCCAAACCAATTTTAGACAAAAATATTTCACTCAAAGATTTCAACGATTTTTATTGGCTGAAAAAGGAACTTGTGCAATTTTGTCGCACAATAGGAATTTCAAGCACAGGTGGAAAAATTGAAATATCCGATAGGATTCGCACTTATTTATCTACCGGCAAAATCATCAAAGAAGTAAAACACACACCTAAGGCTAAATCAAAATTTGATTGGACTAATGAGATTCTGACCAGAAATACCTTAATTACAGATAGTTACAAAAACTGCAAAAACGCAAGAATTTTTTTCATTCAAGAAATTGGGTCGCATTTTAAGTTCAATGTCATTTTCATGAAATGGATGAAAGAAAATATCGGCAAAACTCTTAACGACGCAATCATAGAATGGAAGCAAATCGATGCCTTGAAAAAAGACCCCAATTATATTAGCAAAATAAGCCCTCAATTTGAATACAACAAATATATGCGAGCATTTTTGAAAGATAATCCAACCTTATCAAGCAAAGATGCCATGAAATTTTGGAAATTAAAAAGCTCCCAAAGAGGTTCAACCGAATACGAGGCAAAAGATTTAGAATTGAAATAAAAAACTACAAAAAACGTAACCTCACCCCACCTATTTTTTTCAACAAATACACACCTTATATTATATATCAAAAATTTGCAGACCAAACCACATAACTTTATTTTGTAAAACCCAAGATTTATAATTACTTTCGCCAACTTAAAATGTTGCTAACCACAACAATTTATGTTTGAATTAAAATTACACGCCATGAATGACAATGCCAAAATCACCCCTGAAAATGAAAGTTCTCAAAACCCTAACTTGGAACAAATGGAAAACACAAATCAACAAGATACAACCCAAGAAGCAGAACAAATAACCCCTGAAACAAATCAGGAAGAAACAAACCAAACCTCTGCAACAAATTCGGAGACTCAGCCAACCGAACCTGAAATAGACTACTCGCTAAAAACTCGCGAAGAGCTAAACTCAATGTTAGAGAAACTGATAGAGTCGTATCCCGAAACAAAAATCCAAAAAGAAGTAAGGGAAATAAAAGAACAATTTGAAACAAAAACCGAAGAGTTTATAAAAGAGCAAACCGAAAAACTGCTTAAAGAGCAAGAAGAACAAAGAGCAAAAGCTCTGGAAGAAGCAGAACAAAACGAAGAAGACGAAAATCAAGAGGAAGCACAAGAGGTTGAACAACAACCAATAGAAATAAAACTACCGGAAGACAAAACTCTTGAAAAACATCACGAGCTTCTAAAAACATACTCTGAAAAGCAAAAAGAATTCAAACAAAAAGAAAACGAAAGAAGACAAAAAAACTTAGAGGAAAAACAAAAAATAATAGCCGGTATAGACAGCTTGATAAACAAACCCGAGGTCTTTCAAAAAACCTTCAACGAGTTTAAAGAGTTTCAAAAACAATGGGACGAAATCGGAGAAGTACCCAAAGCGGAAGCCAAAGACCTACAAAGCGAATACAACCGTGCAATAGAAGGTTTCTACAACTATGTGCAAATAAATAAGGAACTTAGAGACATCGACCTCAAAAAAAATACTGAGATAAAAACTCAATTATGTCAAAAAGCAGAAGAACTGCTGGAAATTGAAGACATAATGGAAGCTCAAAAAAAATTACAAAAACTACACGAAACATGGCGTGAAACAGGTCCGGCAAAACCTGAAGTGAAAGAAGAATTATGGGAAAGATTTAAAAAACCAACTTCCATAATTAACGAAAAACACACCGAAAAACTACAATTCATAAAAAAACAACAAGAAGACAATTTAGAAGCAAAAGAATATCTCTGCGAAAAAGCCGAAGAAGAGCTTGAAAAAGAACACAAAACAAACGCAGAATGGAAAAAAGCCTCTACACTTGTGCAAAAATATCAAGAGCTGTGGAACAACATCGGCTATGTACCCAAACAACATAACCAAACCATACACGACAGATTTATCAAAGCATGCGACGGATTTTTCGATAAAATGAGAACCCACTTTGAGGCAATCAACAAAGAAAGACTTCTGAACCTCGAAAAGAAAAAAGCACTGCTGAAAACTGCCGAAGAAAATAAAAACAGCCTCGATTGGGCAAGTGCAACCAAACTTTTCAAAAACATTCAAAACGAATGGAAGCAAATAGGGCCTGTACCTCGCAAACATTCCGACAAAATCTGGAAACAATTCCGCGCACACTGCAACGAATTTTTCGACCGCAAAAGAGAATTTTTCACACAACGTAACGACGAAGAAGATCAAAATCTCGAACAAAAGAAATTGCTAATTCAAAAAATAGAAGAATTTTACACCGAAACAAAAGAAGTAGCAATTGAAAACATCAAAGAATTTCAACGTCAATGGCAAGAGATTGGATACGTGCCTATTAAAGAAAAAGAAAATATAATAGCAAAATACAATGCCGCCATCGATAAGATATTCGAAAAATTCAAAATAGACAAAGAGAAAAAAGTAAACCTCCGTTTTGAGAAAAAAATCCAATCGCTCGAAAACGCCCCCGAAGAAAGAAAGAGAATCGAAATAGGACGGCTTAGAACAAAAATCGACGAAAAAGAAAAAGAAATAAAACTCCAAAAAAATAACTTAGGATTTTTCGCCAACAACAAAGGCTCGGAACAAATGAAAAAAGAATACCAAAAAAGAATAAAAAGAGCCGAAAGAGAAGTTGCCGAACTTAAAAATCTAATCAAAAAACTAAACAATTTATAGTATCCTTGGAAATGAAAACTCAAAAAACTCACTTTGTCTTCGTAACAGGAGGAGTAACTTCATCATTAGGAAAAGGAATTATGTCAGCCTCCTTAGCTAAGCTCTTGCAAGCAGGAGGCTACTCTGTTACAATTCAAAAAATAGACCCCTACATAAATATAGACCCCGGTACGCTAAACCCTTACGAACACGGCGAATGCTATGTAACCGAAGACGGTGCCGAAACCGACCTCGACCTCGGACATTACGAACGCTTCCTAAACATCAGAACCTCAAAGGCTAACAACATCACAACAGGTAGCATATATCAATCGGTGATAAACAAAGAGCGACGAGGCGACTACTTGGGAAAAACCGTGCAAATCATTCCGCACATAACCGACGAAATCAAAAGAAGAATCAAACTTCTTGCTCAAAAAAACTACGATTTTGTAATTACCGAAATCGGCGGAACAGTCGGCGACATCGAATCGTTACCGTATATCGAAGCAGTGAGGCAACTTCGCCAAGAGCTTACCAACCGAAACTTGGTGATACACCTTACGTTAGTACCGTATCTCTCGGCGGCTCACGAGCTTAAAACCAAACCGACCCAGCACTCCGTAAAAATGCTACTCGAAAACGGCGTGCAACCCGACATACTCGTGCTAAGAACCGAGCATCCGCTTTCAACCGACATCAGAAAAAAAGTATCGCAATTTTGCAATGTAGACATCGACTCTGTAATAGAATCTGCCGATGCAAAATCAATCTACGAAGTACCGCTTCTGATGCAAAACGAAAAGCTCGACAAAGTTGTGCTTCAAAAACTAAACTTGCCTTACGAAAAACCCGTAAACTTAGATAATTGGAAAGCCCTAACACACAAGATAATACACTCCAAAGAGACTGTAAAAATAGCACTCGTGGGGAAATACACCGAGCTTCCCGATGCCTATAAATCAATCCAAGAAGCGATACTACACGCAGGGGCAGTGAACAACATCAAACCCGAAATCACTCTTGTAAACTCCGAGGAAATCAAAGACGGAAAAGCAAAATCTATATTAGGAAATTTCCACGGAATATTAGTTGCCCCCGGTTTTGGCGACCGAGGCGTATCAGGCAAAATAAAAGCCGCACAATATGCACGCGAAAACAACATCCCGTTTTTGGGAATATGCTTAGGCATGCAGTGTGCCGTAATTGAGTTTGCCCAAAATGTCTTGAAACTTGACAAAGCCGACTCGCGAGAAATGCGAATCAACACCCCCCACCCTGTTATCGACCTCATGGAAGAGCAAAAAAACACCGTGAACAAAGGCGGAACAATGCGATTAGGATTATACCAATGCAGTATAAAACCAAACTCAAAGGCTTTTGAGATATACAAAACAAATGAAATCCACGAACGCCACAGACATCGCTATGAGTTCAATAACAGCTACTTAGATAAATTCCAAGCAAACGGCATGAAGGCAACAGGGCTAAACACCAACTCAAACCTTGTGGAAATAATAGAACTTGAAAAACACCCGTGGTATGTGGGCGTACAATTTCACCCCGAGTACAGTAGCGTAGTCGAAAACCCACACCCATTATTCATCAGTTTTATTGACGCTTCTAAAAAATCAAAAGAAAAAAACATAAAATAATATGGATAAAAATCAAATAATAGGATTGACCCTTATATTTCTGATAGTTGTAGGCTGGTCGTATTGGATGAGTCCCACGGCTGAAGAAATCAAACAAATGGAAATGAAACGAGACTCTGCCAGACTTGCGGAAGCAAACAAAATCAGGCTCGACTCGTTAAAAAACGTCCAAAAACAAAATGCAATAACCAACAACGATAGTCTAAGCACAAACGTAAATGACTCAATAGAAAATATAAACACACTTAAAAAATTCGGCGACTTTGCAAAATCAGCAAAAGGAACTGACAAGATATATACTATTGAAAATGAGAAGATTATTGTAAAAATATCATCCAAAGGGGCATATCCTATATATGCGGAACTTAAAAATTTCAAAACCTACGACGGCAAACCATTGGTGCTGTTTGAGAAAAAAGACAACAACTTCGGATTGTCATTCTTCACCAACAATGCCTCCTCAATTCAAACAAACGACTTGTATTTTGAGGCAAATCAAGAAAGCCAAAACCTAAATGCAAGCAAAAAGGCAGTAAACCTAATTCTAAGAGCAAAGGCTAATGATAATCAATACATTGAGTTTTCATACTCATTAGAACCAAACAGCAATTTGCTGAATTTCGATGTAAAAATGCAAAACTTGGAAAACATCATTCCATCCAACAATACCTACATCGACATGACATGGAACTCAAAAAGCCGAAGACACGAAAAAGGTACTGAATGGGAAAATCAAAACACCACCATATATTACAAATACTTTGAAGACGAGGTAAGCTACCTTACAGAAACCTCTGAAAATCAAGACGAAAACCTAAACTCACGCGTGCGATGGATTGCATACAAAGGGCAGTTTTTCACTTCCGCTCTCATTGCACAAGACGCTTTTTCATCGGCACAAATAGAGTACAAAAAAGACGAAATTCAAGATGTTTACCTTAAACATTTCAACTCATTTCTAACGTTGGAATATCAAAAAATCAACAACAAAGCATTTCAAATGGCATACTACTTAGGGCCCAACGACTTTGATTTGCTACAAGAAACAAGTTTGAAAAAAGGCGAAAGTCTTGAACTGCAAAAAATCCTTCCGCTCGGTTGGGGAATATTCCGATGGATAAACCAATACGTTGTAATTAAGCTATTTAACTTCCTTGGATTATTCATAACCAACTACGGAATTATGATAATACTCCTAACAGTAATAATCAAAATAGCACTGTCGCCATTGACCTACAAATCCTATGTATCAACGGCAAAAATGCGAGTATTAAAACCTCAAATCGACGAGATAAACAAAAAAATCTCGAAAGACAAACCAATGGAACGCCAACAGGCTACCATGAATTTATACAAAAAAGTGGGCGTAAATCCAATGGGTGGCTGTCTGCCTATGCTCATTCAATTTCCGTTCCTTATAGCAATGTATAAATTCTTCCCGGCATCTATCGAGCTGAGACAGAAGAGTTTCCTATGGGCAACCGACCTCTCTACATACGACTCCATCTGGAACTTCCCCGGCGGATTCTCATTGCCTTTCTACGGCGACCACATCAGCTTGTTCACCTTATTAATGGCAATATCGCTGGTATTCACAACCATACTCAACCAAAGCCAAACTCCGGACACCAACCAAATGCCCGGCATGAAATTAATGATGTATCTAATGCCATTAATGATGTTGCTATGGTTCAACAATTACTCGTCAGGGCTTAGTTTTTATTATCTTCTGTCGAACCTCATAACAATAGGGCAAACCTTAGTTATACGAAAAATGATAAACGAAGATGACATTCTCAAAAAGCTAAACGAGAACAAAAAGAAGCCTCGCAAGAAATCAAACTTTCAAGCTCGACTTGAAAAGATGGCTCGCGAAAGAGAACAAATGGCTAAAAAACGCAAATAAATTTTTAAAGGGATATTTTTCACAATATCCCTTTATGTTAATTATAATTCGAGCTATATAAAAACCTAATGCACAGCAAAATATACGGAATAGGCATCGACATTGAAGACCCCGCAAGGTTTCAAAAATACCTTGATAAATCAACAAAACAAATGCCTGTTTTTTCGGAATTGGAACTAAAAAACTACAACTCAACAGCCCGAATGGCATATAGCTTTTGCATTAAAGAAGCCGTTTTTAAAGCCCTAAAAGGATATCGAAAAAAACAAAAACTTAATTGGACTGATGCCCAAATAATATTCTTGGATAACTCGGATTTCAACATCAACAAAATCAGTTTTTCGGGGCAAGCCGAGCAACTTATAGCCGAAGAAAAACTAAACCACACACCTTATATTAAACTATACAAAAAAAACAACCTGTGCGTAGCAGAAGTAATTTTTTTCTACAAATAAGCCTTTTCCAACTATGAATTTCACAACCAAATTAACATTCCTTGCCATAATTTTATCACTATTTACAAGCAATATTTACGCCGAAAAAATATCGCCCGAAAACGCCGTAATAAGCATAATTATTGTCGATGAAGGCGAGCCGATGTACTCATCTTTCGGGCATGCCGCAATTAGAATAAAAGACGATACCTCAAAGCAAGATTTCGTTTTCAACTACGGAACTTTCAATTTCAACACCCCGAATTTTTACCCGAAATTTGTAACCGGCAAATTAGATTACATGCTCGCCGTATCAACTTTCAGACAATTCCAGCGCGAATACAGCCACCTCGGCAGAGATACAAGAGAGCTTGTTTTAAACCTCTCTACCAAGCAAAAAGCACAAATAATACAAGCCTTGGCAACCAACTTAGAACCTCAAAACAAATACTACAAATACGACTTCTTATATGATAATTGCTCATCAAGAATATACGACATTATCCTTAAAAATCCGCTTGACACCATAACAGTAGGCAAGTTGGATAAACAGCAGTCTTTCAGAACAATGATGATGTATTACCTTGAAAAAAAGCCTTGGCTTAAATTGGGCATAAACATCATGCTGGGTCGCCTTGCAGACAAAACTACCAACAACGCACAATCGGCTTTTTTGCCACACTTCCTCGAAGAAATTTTGCTGAAAAGCACAACCCTGCAAAACAACCAAAAGATACCTCTCGTAAAACAAACAAGAACAATTTTCAAATACCAACACAACAACAAAAACAACCCCTATACATCGCCACAATTTGTTTTAATAGTCATAACAATACTTGTATTCATGGCTCTTTACTCAAACATAACCCGCAAAAACAACAACTCCATTTTAGCACAAACAATACTCATTTTATACGGCATAACAGGCATATTTTTCCTCTCCATGTGGGCATTTACCGAACACCACGCACTCGCAAAAAACATCAGCATATTATGGACATCGCCACTAAACCTGCCCATAGTAGCCATGTTCAAAAAGCCAAAATTCCAAAATATAGTCCGAAAATATCTCGCAACATACAATATTATACTCACAATATTCATATTTGCCATATTCATAGCCCCTACCCTATTCGACATAAACTACACCCAACTAATAATTATACAACTATTAGCAAGCCTCACACTCCTGTATAAAAACATATACGGCAACAAATAAACCCTACCTCCTAAAAAAATCCTAATTTACTCGAAACAATAATTGAATTAAACACTCAATTATCTGTAAACTAATTGCTTAAAAAAAAGTGAAAAAAATCATTTTTTTTTACTAAAACAACAAAAAAATTAGCTATATTTGTCGATATTAAATTTTAATTGTCAAACAAACAAATCACTTTTTTTCTAACCCTTTAAACACTTTTTTTTACCACAACAACCACACCAAACTATCCGAAAAGAACAACGGATAACAAATCCTAATTTAATCACACGGGATTACCAAAATCCCATTTTTATTAACAAAAATTTCATTATTATGAAGAAATTCACATTATTAGCCATCGCTCTCTTTTGGGCGGTCTTTGCCATTGGGCAACAATTAGACCCTGACCCAAATTTGAATTCAGATGGAATGCTCAAAGTCTACGACGAAGACTTTGAAGACGAAGATTTGTCCGACTGGACATTAATCAAAGAAGTAACAAACAACTTCCCGGGCTGGCACAGACATTATGATTTAGGAATCTGCAAAACAGGAGGCTTCCTGTATCACGCAGATGACAACAACGGTCGAGTCTCTACAGACTGGGCTATAAGTCCTGCTATTGAAATAACCTCAGAGGGAGAAATTCTGGAAATAGCACATCTTGGCAGATTCACATCCTATGGACATGACCCTAAAGAGATAGTAATACTAAGCTCTAATGAAAATCCTGAAAGTTCAATTCTTGCAACTTTGTACTCAAAAATAACACTTCCTGCTAATAGTCCCCTAACTGAGACTTTAAAATGGAATTTAACTCAATTTAACGGACAAACCATCTACATTGGGTTTAAATACACAGGTAATTATGCAGATGGCTGGGGCATAGACGACATAGCTGTATACAAAAACTCAGCACACAATGTTGGAATAAGCTCTAATGTAAACCAATATGTAGGTTTAGACCCAGTGCAAGTAAAAGGAAACCTTATGGGTACAGGTAACTCTGCCGAAACAAACATTCCTTGTACTGTTGAAATCAAAAAAGGCGAAACCACTGTTACAACTTTAAACGCAACAGTTGCTGAAATAGCAAAAGGTGAAACCAAAGAAATCGATTTCGGCACATGGACTCCCACAGAAGCAGGCGAATATACACTTACATTCACTGCAACATTAGACACAGATGATTATCTACCGGACAACACAGCAACAGCAACCGTAAATGTAATTGAAGGTTTAGCTTGGGGCGGAAACATCAATACCGGAAACCCTGCCGACGGTAGAATTTTATCGTCAATGCACGGTGAAAACATGAATTTTGCATTTGAAGACTTTATGCTAACCGGCGATGCAAGCAAAAAACACATCATCACCGAAGTTAAAGTTAAGGGCGAATATTCAAAAATAGCTCCCGACGAACTATTATTAATGATTTTCGAAAACGATAATAACGAACCCGGCGAAGACCCGGTATTCAGCACCAGTTTCCCATATACAAAAGATTTTCAAGAAACAGGCTCATTAAAACTTGCTGACCCCTGCGTGCTTGAAGGCGGAAAAAAATACTGGATAACAGTAGTCGGTTCTTATGACGAAATAGCAAACCCTGCTCAAGGTGCTTGGTACTGGAAAGTATGGAACACCAAAACCCCTGCTCTTTCTACTGCCCTTGTAGGCGTAGGAGACAATGCTGCAGACATGGTACTTACTCCTCTAAATGAAAAAACAATCTCAGGAGGTCCTTATTACAGAACAGAGTTTGCAATGTACTCAAAAGACAATGCCGTTGTACTACCCGAAAACACCGAGTTCTTAACCAACTCAGGTGAAACACCACGTGTTTATGTAAACGTAATTTCACTAATTGAAACAATATCAGGCATAAAAAAAGGTGGTACAGCATTAGCAGCAGGAACAGACTTCACCGTTGAAGACAATGAAGATAACGAAAATGCGAAAACAGTAAAATTCACAGAAACCTTCCTTGCAAGCCTAACAGAAAAAACCAAACTTACGGTATCACTTAGTGCAGGAACAAAATTAGACTTTTACCTAACACCCAAAAGACTTGCCATTAAATCAGTAGCAAAACTATCTGACATAAACGCTACCAAAGGCACAGCTTTTGCCGGATTAAATCTTCCCACAGAAGTAGACGTTACCTTCACAAACGGAATGGCAGGCAAAGTACCCGTTACTTTCGACGAAACAAAATACGACGCAACCTTAGCCGTACAAACACTAAAAGGTACACTTCAAATAGGCAACCTTTTAAACCCTTACGACTTTGTAACAGCAGATGTTAAAGTATTTTTGAAAGAAGTAGAAACAGGAGTAGCAGGTATAAACGAAAACTTTAACACTAACAGTGTATTACCTAACGGATGGTCGCAAGGTAAAGGAATTTTAAAAGAAGAAAATACAGTAGTAAAAAATGACTACACTTCATGGCAAGTTGTAGCTTTTGCTAATGATTACTCAAATGACTCCGGAAGAAAAATTAACATCTATGGTTCATACCGTTCTGACTGGCTCATATCACCAGCCGTAAATCTTGATGCAATTTCTGCCGACAAAAGAAAATTGTATTTTGACGTAGCAGCAACAAAATACGGTAATGCTGCCCCTTATGACGGATTCGGATCAGACGACAAATTCTATGTTGTAGTATCAAAAGACAATGGAGTTACCTGGGCTAAAACAGATGTTGTATTCCCTGAAAACGACAACTTTGGTATTATTACAGGTGAAAGACAAACAATGACAGTAGACCTAAAAGATTACAGCGGTACAGTGAAAATAGGTTTCTATGCAGAATCAACAGAAAACAATGCAGACTTTGACCTACACATTGACAATGTAGTATTAGGCGACTTCAACGAAGTTAATTTCACAGTAAATGACGTAATGGGCAACCCCATAGCAGGAGCAGCCATAGAATTTGCTAACGGAACAACAGTTAAGACAGATGCAATGGGTAAAGTATCTACTCTTATGGCAAACGGCACATACAAAGCTGTTGTATACAAAGAAGGCTTTGCTACAAAAGAAGACCAAGAAGTAGTAGTATCAGGCGTTACAAATGTTAAATTTGAACTAAACACTGTTTACACCTTAAAATTAGTAGTTCAAAATGCCACAGACAAAAGCAAAATCTCAAATCCAAGCATCAAATTAAAAGATGTTGAAACAGGAGAAATGATTGTAGAAGGTCAAGGTCCTTCCAGTGGCGAAGCTACTATAAGCCAACTTCCAAACGGACTTTATGAATACGAAGTTGCCAAAATGGGATTTGTTACTCAAACAAAACAAATCGCAATAACAGGAGCTAACAAAGTAGATACAGTAAGACTTGCAACAGACACACCAAATCTTGTAGCCAAAGAAGATTACAGCAATACTCAACTATCATATATAAAAGGTATGACTGTTGATGCACCAAAAACAAATTTCCAATTTGCAAACATTGGTGGAGGAACAGTTTCAATCGGTCCCGACCAAATAACACTAACAGGTACAGATGCCGATAAATTTACACTAAAAAATGTTCCTACCGACGCAGTAGTACTTCCAACAGGTAGCTTTATAAACTTAGGCGTTCAAGCTGTAAACCCCGCAGCTCTTGCAGTCGGAACATACACAGCACAGTTCAACCTTAAAGTATCAGACGACGACACAAGAACAATCGATGTTACACTAAACGTTACCGACCGTAATGTTGTTCAAGTTGCCGACTTCGACAAACTCTTAGACCCAACAGTTGCCACATGGTACTCATCAACCAAAGACAAATACAACCCTACAAAATGGTATATCAAAGAAGGTAGAATGTTCGTATCAACCGACGGAGAAAACAACCTATACGACGAAGATCATACTCTAATAGTAACAAACGTTGTAAACGTTGAACTACCCGTAATGGCAGAAAACGAATACGAATTATCATTTGAAATTAAATGTATAGGCGAAGTTGCCAATTGGGGTACTCCTAAAGACTTTGTTAGACCATTCCTATTAAGCGACAACAAAGACATATACGACGTAAATAGTACATTCAATACTGCCTCTGAGGCATTAGTAGAAGCTATTCATAGCAAATCAAACTATGCTAGAGTAACCTACAAATTACCTAAATTAGAAGAAGCAGCAATCAAAAAACTTGCTTTCGCATGGTTCAACGACCCATATGGTGCTAACAATGAAGGTGCTTCAATCAAAAACCTTGTAATAAGAAAAACACAAGCAGATCTTAAAGAAATCACAAACTTTGCTTTCGAAGATCTAAAAACAGTTTGCGAAATCAACGAAACGAACATAAGTGTAGTAGTACCCGCAGGAGTAGAATACTCAGAATTAGTACCTGTTATCAGCTTTGAAGGCAAATCAGTTGCAACCAAAAACGGAGAAGCTCCTAACTTCAACGCACCTGTGGTATACACAGTAACAGCAGAAGACGGCACAACAAAAGACTACACAGTAACAGTAACTGAACAAGACCCCGTTGCAGTTAATTTCACCTTTACTGATGGAATCAACACTATTGACGTTTTAAAAATCAATATAAACGGAGTAGAACGTCCTGTTACCAATTTGAAACTCAACCCCGGTACATACCAATACACCGTTAATGAAGAATACTTCCTACCCGCATCAGGCGAAATAACAGTAGGAGTAATCCCTGTTAATAAAGAAGTAACATTAACAAGAGTAAACGAAGTTACCATCGCCACATCAGTTGCAAACGTTCCCGTAAAATTAGGCGACAAAACAGTTGTAACAAACGACGAAGGTAAAGCAGTATTTACAGGACTTGTAGACGGCGACTACACATTCAACGTATTAGGTAGCGCAGCAGGCTACGACGACCAAGATGTTCAAGTTACCGTAAGCGGAAACAACATCGAAAAAACCGTAACCCTTACACCTGTAAACAAAAACGTAACATTCACATTAGTAAACGCCAACGGTTCAGGAGTATTAAAAGGATTAGACATAATCTTTAATGGCGTTACAAAAACCTCCAACACCGAAGGTAAATTAACATTCAACGATGTTGCTCCGGGCGAATACACAATACAAATTGTAATAGACGGTTACAGCTTCAAAACCGTAACCTTTGAAGTACTTGGCGAAGACCTAATGAAAACCATTGCTCTTGAAAAAGTACAAAAAGTAAAATTCAAAGTATTAGCCGAAGATAACAACGCCCTAACAGGTGCAACTGTAATGTTAGACGGATTCTCTATGGAAGCAAGTGCAGGTGCAGACAACAATGAAGTAGCATTCATGGGCGTCTCAGCAGGAACACACCAATACAAAGTTACCCTTTCAGATAACTACGCAATCGAAGAAGGCACAGTTGAAGTTACAAACGAAGACCTTACAAAAGCAGTAACTCTAAAACAACAAAAAGTAGTTACATTCACAGTGAAAAACGAAGCTGCCGAAGCAGTAGAAGGTGCAACAATCCAAATCAAAAAAGGAGAAGAAACCCAAACTCTCACAACTAATGAAACAGGAATGGCAACCGTTACACTTCTAAACGGCGACTACACATACGAAGTAACAAAAGCAGACCACGAAACTATTGCTGACCAAGCCTTAACATTAAGCTACAGCAATCCTTTCCAAGCTGCCGCTCCCGTAAACGTTACTCTAAACAGAAGCAAACACACTGTTACATTCGTAGCAAAAGACGGCGAAACTGCTCTTAAAGACGTTGCAATAGCTTTCAACGGTGGAACACTTACAACAAACGACGAAGGTAAAGCAACCGCAGAAGTAATATCGGGAACATACGACTACACAGCAACATTAGCCAACTACACCACAGTTACAAACCAAGTAGTTGTAGCAGGTGCTGACGTAGAAGTACCCGTAGCAATGTCAAATGCACAAGACATAACCTTCCACGTAAAAACAGGTAGCGACAACATAGAAGGTGCTGAAGTAAACATCACTGACATGCCTAACACAAAAGGTGCTACTGATGTAGCAGGTAATGTAACCTTAAAACTTACCCCGGGCGACCACAACTACACAGTAACCAAAGACGGATTTGAAGTTGCAACAGGTACAGTTACAGTAGTATTTGGAACACCTCAAACAATTGAAGTTGAACTAACACATGTATACACAGTAACACTCACTTTCAAAGACAAAGACAGTGGCGAAACTCTACAAGGTGTTTTCGTAACAATCGGCAATGAAAGCAGAACAACTGATGAAAACGGTCAAATTACCATCAAACTTAAAGACGGTGGTTACAGCTACAAAGCTGTATTAGCAGGATACAACACAATCGAAGCAGGTCCTTTCAATGTTGCAGGTGCTGATGTTAACCAAGATGTTCAATTAGAAAAAACCAAATACAAAGTAACATTCAAAGCTAAATCAGGCGAAACAGAAGTAACCGACTTCGCATTAGTATTAGACGGAGCTACACACAATCCTACCGCAGGTAAAGTAGAATTAGATTTAATACCCGGCAATTACACCTTGAATTTAACAGCTAACGGCTATGCTCCTGTATCAGACTTCGCATTTGAAGTAACAGACGCAGACAAAGAAGTTGTTGTAGAATTACAAAAATACTACAGCATAACATTCTCAGCCGAAACCGAAGGTCTAACAGACTTCCATGTAGTATTCGATAATGACCCGACAGACCACCCCTCAGGTTCATCATCCAGTGTAACAGTAGAAAACTTAGTAGCAGGTGAATACGACTACACAGCTACCAAAGACGGTTATACAACGGTACAAGGAACAGTTACCATAACTGACCAAGACGTAACTGAAAACATAGGTGCAAATTTCCACAAACTATTCACCCAAGTATTCAATGTTAAAGATGCAGAGAACAACCCTGTTGCCGAAGCAACTGTTACTGTATTTAATGAAGACGGTGAAGAACTTATAGATGTCCTAACTAGCACAGACGGTACAGCTTCACTTATAGGCGTAGCCGGAACTTACCACTACACAGTAACCAAAGACGGTTATAAAACTGTAACCGGCGATGTTACAATTGCAGAAGATGCTACAACAGTACCTGCAATAGACGTAACAATGGTAACAACAAAAGCTCTTACAGTAGTAGTTAAAGACGCATCAGACAGCCACCTATTAGGTTCATCAGTAGTTAAAGTATACGAAGGAGCAGACGCAACCGGAACATTAGTTGAAACAAAAACAACAGGCTTAGAAGGTCAAGTAGTATTCAACTTAATACCCGGCAGAAACTACTTCATAACAGTAACCAACCCAACCTATGATGGAGCTGAAAAAGCTATCACAAACTTCAATGCTGATGCTACAGAAGAATTCCTATTAACAGAGAAAACACACACTGTAACATTCACAGTTACTGAAAACGGAAAAAACACTGCATTAGCCGACTTCCCCGTAAAAGTAGTAAACAAAGCTACAAATGCTGAAATCATTGTTAATACAACCACAGAAGGTAAAGCAATATTCAACCTAAAAGAAGGTAATTTCACTTACGAAATAGCTAAAGAAGGTTACCAAACCGTAACAGGCGAATTTACAGTATTTACTGAAGACGTAACAAAAGACGTATCAATAAACAAATACTACACCGCCCAATTCACTGTAACCGACGGAAGTAATCCATTAAGAGCCAAAGTAACTCTTGAAGGAGCAAATCTTGACGAAGCACTCACCGACTCAACATTAGCTACTAACGGAACATTAACATTTGAAAACCTAATAAACGGCGAATATACTTACACCGTAGAATTAGAAAATAGCATCACTTCCGGTAAAACAAGCTATAAACTCGCAACAGGTACAATAACCATCGAAAACGGAGATGTAACTGAAGCTGTAACATTAACTCCAATGTACATTGTAGCTATTTCAGTTGTAGATGAAAATGATAACGGTATAGATGGAGTTACCATAGAAATCTCAAAAGACAATACTCTAATAAGCACTTTTACAAGTACTTTAACAGGTATCAACTTCCAAGATGTAGCAGGGACATACACTTTTGTAGCTAAAAAAGAAGGCTTTGAAGACAAAACAGGCGAATTTACAATAGGCTCGGCAAACACTGAAAAAGAAATTGTAATGGTAGCCAAACTCTTCACAGTTACTTTCACAGCAAAAGAAGGTGAAAACCTATTAAAAGATGTTGCAGTAGCAATCGAAGGTCAAAACACCCCATTAACAACCAATGCAAACGGTGTTGCTACAATCGAGCTTAAAAACGGTGATTACAACTACACCGCCACACTTGAAAACTATCAAACAGTAACAGGTTCATTCACAGTAGCAAATGACGTTGTTGCAGTAGACTTACCAATGGTATCTACACACACACTAACCCTTAAATTTAATGACGGCGAAAACCCATTACAAGGCGTTAGCGTAGCAATCAACAACCAAACATTAACAACTGATGAAAACGGCGTTGTAACAGTAGACCTTATAGACGGCGACTACCCATACACAGCCACTCTTGCAGGCTATGCCGACGCAAACGGTACTATAACAATGGCAGGTGAAGACAAAGAAGGAACCATCTCATTGGTTAAAACAATCACCTTAACATACAAAGTTACCGCAGATGGACAACCTATGGAAAACGTAATTGTTAAAACTACCAACGAAGCCGGAGTAGATGCTTATCTAATGACTCTTACTGACGGTACAATCAGCAAAGTAATGAAAGCAGGTAAATACACCTACGAAACAAGTATCGTAACCGGTTATGCCGTAGTAAGAGGTGAATTTGAATTAACAAAAGACACCACCATCGCAATAGAATTAAAAGCGGCTCAAGAAGTTAAATTCGTAGTAGCAGACCCAACAGGTGCAAAATTAAAAGACGTAGAGATAACAGCATACGGCGAAACTAAAAAGACCAACGACAGTGGTGAAGCTATATTCTCACTTGCAAACGGCGAATATGAATTTACAGCTACAAAAGACGGCTACGGAACAGTAGGCGGAACAGTAACCGTAGATGGAAGTACAGTTAAGGAAATAACAATGTCGCAACTTCAAGACGTAACCTTCACAGTTAAAGAAGGCGAAACAAACTTGAAAGATGCTAAAATAACAGTTAACAACCTTACCGCAACCACCGACGAAAACGGTGCCGCAAAAGTAAAACTATCAAATGGAGAATATCCATACACAGTTGAACTTGAAGGTTATCAAACCGCAACAGGCACAGTAACAGTTAATGGCGAAGCAGTAACAGTTGATGTTAATATGGTTAAAGTATACACCGTAACATTCACAGTTAAAGAAGGGACAACTCCTCTAAAAGACGTTGCAATATCAATCAACAACGAAACATTAACAACCGATGCAAACGGTATGGCAAAAACAACCCTTGTAAAAGGCGACTACCCATACACAGCCAAACTTGCAACCTACAAAGATGCAACAGGCGATGTAAAAGTTGATAACAAAGATGTTGAAGTAGCAATAGCAATGGAAAAAGCAGAAGTTCCAACCTATACTGTAACATTCGGAGTTCAAGGCGAAGGCGGAACAGTAGCTGCAACAGCTAACGGACAAGCCATCAACTCAGGCGATAAAGTAGCCAAAGGAACAAGAGTTGAATTCACAGCAACTCCGGCTGACGGTTATCAAGTTAAAGACTGGATATACAACGGTGCAAGCACAGAAATGTCTAACGTAGCAGTTGTAATCAAATCATTAGGAGGCGATGCAAACGTACTTGCTGTATTCGAGAAAATACCATCAGGCATAAACGACGCAAGCAGAACAGCATTCAACGTTTATCCTAACCCTGCCAATGATTTCGTATCAGTAACAGTAGACGGTAACAGCGTAATAACTATATACGACCTATCAGGTAAAATAGTTATGAAACAAAACGTAACAAGTAACACCAACAGAATAGATGTTTCATCATTCGCAAAAGGCGTTTACATAGTTAAAGCTCAAAATGAAAATGGAACAGTTTCAAGCTCGAAATTAATCATAAAATAAATTTCAGAGTAGAACTATTTAAAATCCATTTTTAAACGTTCTTATAAAAACAAGAGGCTACCCACAAAGGGTAGCCTCTCTTTTTTACACAAATTCCCTCTTGGAGAAGAGGGTTAGGGAGATTGATTTTTCACATTATGTAAAAGCAATCAACCTTATTTAGGAACGTACAGAATTCATTGCGTCTCTACCTTTACACAAATTCCCTCTTGGAGAAGAGGGGTAGGGAGATTGAAAAGACCTTTTGTTTTTTATTATTGTCTCGTCCTGAAATAGCGTTACATAAACTAAAAAAAGATGAAAAACACTTATGTAAAACGCACGCAAAAAGATTATTCATTATCTTTTAAATTG
>PDWI01004631.1_pt1 | contig 19308 bp, 16 predicted proteins | sample 1430891 | NCBI WGS metagenome assembly PDWI01 (sample SAMN01162508, study PRJNA174530) | Oral metagenome, whole genome shotgun sequencing project. | biome: Marine environment; feature: Marine mammal; material: Swab sample of the gingival sulcus; isolation source: swab sample of gingival sulcus...
TACATAATCACCTATCTTATATGTCGGTGCTGGTGGTACTTCTTTCTTAACTAGTCCTAGAGCTACCGTCATATCATCAGCATCTGCTATCGTAACCTCCGCGCTGAGACCATTCGAATCGAGCGAAGCATCTGTTCCAGCTCCGGTTACTGTTGCCTCATAGTCTTCTGGCAGATCACTAAACACTACTTTGTAGTCTCCATTTACTAGTCCTTCAAATACATACTTACCATCGGCATCTGTTGTCGTTTCTTTCGTGGTTCCATCTGGTTTCGTAAGGGTCACCTTAACTCCTGCTACTCCTGCCACTCCATCATCTTGAATGCCATTTTTATTGGTGTCATACCATACATAATCACCAATTTTATACTTCGGAACTGGAGTATGCGTATTGGTTACAGTAAAATCAGTTACATTATCAGAGTAACTCACAACATAACCATTAGGTACATTATTTTCATTACAATTTAAACTGAAATCATTTGTATCTGAGACCCATATAGTTCCAGATTTTTCCCAGTTATTACCTTCATTTAATATAAATGTTTGACTATCTACACTTGAAGAAACTTCAATCTCGACGCTATCAGGTCTAATATTATCTTCGTCATTATTATCATCCCATATTTTCTTAACACTAATATCTACTTCCCCATCAGTAGGATTCATTGGACAAACACCTATAAGTCCGCCATCTATTTTTTGATTCGGATTTTGATCGCCAAGTATAAAGTTTGTTGTCATAAAATTGTTAGTTCCAAATCCAGTTGTGATGTCTGAATCTATATCATCATTATTATTGTTATTTACATTTGGTGTTGTCATTGCATAGTCATTTATTGAATAGCCATTTATTACTCTTTGACCAGGGTCATGGAAAACCACTTTATAATCTTCTGCTGGTACATTATCAAATTTATAATTTCCGTTAGCATCGGTCCATGTAACAATAGGTGGGCTCACCGGTCTATATTGACCTTCAAAGAAAGAACCAGGTTTTTGCAGAACATATAGTTCTACTTTAACACCATTAAGCATTACTTCACCCGGCTGACGAAGTCCATCATGAACTCCTCCACAACTATCACCACCATTTTGATCCCACCAAAGAACACCGCTAACTGAATATGGTCCATCAGCATAACTGTGAATTGAAATAATCATTAAAACCAACATAAAAACTGAAATAGAAAACTGGAATTTTTTCATAACAATAATTCTCCTTTAATACTATAAACTTTATTTACTATATAAATATGACGACATTTTAACATATACCAATGTCAAAGTCAATTATATTAAATAACAAAATTTTTTGTTCAAAAATCACAGATATTGAAAATTTTAGTAATAGAATAATTACTAATTTATATAAAAAATATTAGCAGAGGTTATCCCTCTGCTAACTATGTATACTCTAAAAATTTATCAATTATTTAATTATTAAAAGATAGATGCAAAAACTAGAGAAACGATTGTCATCAGTTTGACAAGTATGTTAAGTGACGGTCCAGATGTATCCTTAAATGGATCACCTACGGTATCTCCAACTACACTAGCAGAGTGAGCTGTTGACCCTTTTCCTCCATAGTTTCCCTCTTCTACATACTTTTTAGCGTTATCCCATGCTCCACCTGAATTAGCCATAAATATCGCTAGAAGAACTCCTGTAACTAGAGCACCAGCCAGCATTCCGCCAAGTGCAGCAGGCCCAAGAGAAAATCCTACAATTATTGGTGCAGAAACTGCCATAACTCCTGGCACTATCATCTCTCTAAGTGCAGCACTAGTAGAAATATCTACACATTTGGCATATTCGGGAGTTCCTTCTCCTTCCATAATACCCGGTATCTCTCTAAATTGTCTTCTAACTTCTTCTATCATATGGAAAGCAGCTTTACCAACTGATTTCATTGTAAGTGCAGAGAATACAAAAGGAAGTACTCCCCCTACAAACATTCCAGCAACAACATTAGGATCAAGAATATCAATTGACTTAAGCCCTACAACCTGTGCGTATGAAGCAAAGAGGCCAAGTGCTGTAAGTGCTGCAGATCCTATTGCAAAACCTTTTCCGATAGCGGCAGTAGTATTACCTACTGAATCCAGTTTATCCGTTATTTCTCTTACATTCCTAGGCAATTCACTCATTTCAGCTATTCCACCCGCATTATCTGCGATAGGACCATAGGCATCTACTGCAACTGTAATGCCCGCTGTAGATAACATTCCAAGTGCTGCTAGAGCAATTCCATATAACCCTATAAAATGATAGGAAACAAGGATAGCGGCAACAATAAATATAATCGGAAGTGCTGTAGATAACATTCCAACAGCTACACCACTTATTATTGTAGTTGCAGCACCTGTAACAGATTGCTTAGCTATTTCTTTTACATGTTTGAAATCAGATGAAGTATATATTTCAGTTAACTGTCCTATTATAATACCAGCTACTACACCGGAGACAATTGCATAAGCAGCATTCAGACTTTCAAAAAAGTAATTGCTCGCTACAAAGGCTGATATTATAACTAAAGCACTGCTAACATAAGTACTTAATTTAAGTGCAGAATGTGGATTACTTTTATCACTTCCCTTTACAAAAAATGTAGATATTATTGAAGATAATATTCCACCTGAGGCTATTACAAGAGTGAATGAAACACCAGCTTGTTTATACATAAGTACACCAAGTGTTAGAGAAGCAACTATACTTCCAACATATGATTCAAAAAGATCAGCTCCCATACCAGCTACATCGCCTACATTGTCTCCAACATTATCAGCTATAACTGCCGGATTTCTAGGATCGTCCTCAGGAATACCTGCCTCAACCTTTCCAACAAGATCAGCACCAACATCTGCTGCCTTAGTGTAAATACCTCCTCCAACTCTAGCAAAAAGCGCAATTGAAGATGCTCCAAGACTAAAACCTGTAATAATCGAAATATCTTCAAACAACAAATAAATAATTCCTATTCCCAAAAATCCAAGGCCGACAACACTCATTCCCATAACTGCTCCACCACTAAAAGCAACGCTAAGTGCTTTATTAGCACCTTCATCCATTGCTGAAGAAGCAGTTTTAACATTTGCTTTTGTTGAGATTCTCATGCCGATAAATCCAGCAAAAGCTGAAAAAACAGTTCCGAAAACAAACGCTATAGCAGTCTCAAATCCAATACCTATACTTATTATAACTGCGAGTGTAATAGAAAAAATTCCCAAAAAGAAATACTCACGTTTTAAAAAGGCCATAGCTCCTTCTCTGATATAACCCGATATCTCTTTCATTCTATCTGTACCGTCAGAAACCGGATTTATTCTAAAATATATCAGATACAAAGTAAAAATAAGTGCAATAACCCCACTTATTACTGGCAAATAATTAATCATATATTTCTCCTTACAATACTAGACAATATACTTTTGAACCAATAGTAAAGCAACAGCTGAAACAATGAACACTACAGCTGCTATCTTTGTAATCTTGTTAAATAAAGAGTCTAGACTTCTTCCCTTTTGCTTACCAAAAAGTTGTTGTGCTCCTCCTCCTATACTGCCACTAAGCCCAGCAGTTTTAGCTGATTGCATTAATATACTAACTATTAAAACTATACATGACAGAATGAATAAACTCATTATTATCCAATAAAAAACAGTCATTTTTCCTCCTTAAATACTACATATATACTAACACATTATAATTGTTTGTACAATTAAATGCAACATTAAAATTATATTTTTAAATGCTGTAAGTCCTAAACATGTCAATAGCCTTGAGTCTTTGCATCTTGTGGTCTACTATAGGTTCAGGGTAATCACAACCAACTTTGATTCCACATTCTTTGTATATTTTTTCTTTATACTTATTTGGCTCATGAATGTATTTGCTCGAAACAGATCTAAGTTCAGGTACATACTCCCTAATAAATTTTCCTTCTTTGTCAAACTTCTTTCCCTGAGTTGTGGGATTAAAAACTCTAAAGTAAGGACTTGCATCAGTTCCGACGGAAGCTGCCCACTGCCAGCCTCCAATATTTGAAGCACTATCATAATCTATTAACATATTTGAAAAGTACTCCTCACCCTTTCTCCAATCAATGAGCAAATCCTTGACTAAGAAAGAGGCTACAACCATTCTCAGTCTGTTATGCATAAATCCGGTATTTTTAAGCTGCCTCATCGCCGCATCAACTATCGGAAATCCAGTCCTACCTGCTTTCCAACACTCAAAATATTCTGCATTATACTTCCAGTCTAAATTTCTATAATTTTCATTTAGTTCGAGATTTTTTTGATTTTTATTTGCGTGGTAGATCATATTATAAAAATCTCTCCAAGCTAGTTCCTTTATAAAAGTATTCTTTCCCTTTGAATCGTCTTCATTATTAATTAATGAATATACTGTTTTTATCGAAATCTCTCCCGTCGTTAAGAATCTAGACATATGACTTGTATTGTCTAATATTGGATAGTCTCTTTTTGATTCGTAGTCATAGAGTTTATCTGTTACAAATTCTTTCAGCTTATCTAAAGCAAGCTTTTCTCCGCAAATATTATCAAAGTTTGTCACTCTTTTCTTAAGTATATCCTTAAACTTATTCAACTCTCCAACAGCATCAAGCCTTCTAAAAACCTTTTTCAGTTTATTGATATCAATTTCTTTCTCTACTGGTTTGTCAAGATAGAACCACTTATTAAAATAAGGAGTAAATACTTTATAAAAACTCCCATCGGATTTTAAAACTTCTCTCGCAGAGTGTATGTGCTTATCAAATAAAGTAATAAAATTTATTCCTTTTTTCTTAGCAATATTTCTTACAATAGTATCTCTATAACCGCCATATCCTCTCTCCGATTCATTGATAAATATGCTTTTAATGTCACTAAAATTATCGAAAAAATTATTAAAGGATTTCTCTATATCACCATATAGAAAAAAAATATCTACATCTATGGATAGCAGATATGTATAAAATTTATTTAATGCAGAAAAAAAATAATCATGACTATAAGAACCAGTCTTAAACTGATCAGGATTCATGTGAAATATAATAGACAATTCTCTCTCATTACTAAGAGAATCTTCTACCGCCTTAACAAGCGCTGTATTATTTTTAATTCTCAAATCATTTCGAATCCATAAAATATTCTTATCCATAATAATCCTTTTATGTAGGCTTTTTCTTCTTTATTTTAACCTGAGCTAAAATAATAGCCACAAATATAAGTATACAACCTATAATTTCTTTAGTAGATAATACTTCAGATAGTAAAATTACTCCTCCAAGACTTGCAAAAACAGATTCAAGGCTCATTATAAGTGATGCGATTACTGGTTCGGTGGTTCTCTGTCCAAACATTTGGAAAGAAAAAGCAATTCCACCAGATAAAATTCCTGCATAGAGTATAGGTCCTATAGCATTTACAATAGAGCTTATAGTTATAGATTCAAATAAAAGAGCAAATACAAATGATAGAATTGAAGTGACAGAAAACTCTATGATAAGAAGTACAAGTGGATCTTCATGCCTTACAACCCTGTCTATCGTAATAATTTGTAATGCCCAAAATATCGAGCCTATAAATAGAAGAACATCACCCAGACTAATAACGAACTGACTGGACATAGTTAACAAATAGAAACCGACAACAGCTATTATTACTGCTATGACTGTCTTCTTAGCTACTTTGTTTTTGAATACAAATGCTGAAATTATAGGTACTATAACTATATATAGAGTAGTTATAAATCCAGCTTTGGAAACCGTAGAATACAAAATACCAAATTGTTGAAAAGTGGCCCCAGCAAATAAAAAAACGCCACAAAGAGTGCCCCCAATTGCACTTCGCTTTGTGATTTTAATTTCGCTTCTTTTTTTGCTTGTATATATAGCTATAGGTAAAACTGTAAAAAATGAGAGGAGATATCTAACCCCTCCAAACGTAAATGGACCAAGATGGTCCATAGCAACACTCTGTGCAACAAATGCAGTTCCCCATATAAATGAAGCTATTAGAAGCAAAAAACTTCCAAATAAACTATTCTTTTTCATACGTGCTCCAAGATAGTTATGATGTGCCTTGGCACATCATAACTAAATCAAAAAATTTATTTCATTTCTGAAAGGTTCTCAGATATTATCAGCTTAACTCCTGTAGCTTCCTGAACTTGCTCAACTGTAAATTCTGGATTGATTTCTTGTAATACCAGTCCCTTTTCTGTGACATCAATAACTCCCATCTCTGTAATTATTTTGTCGACAGCATTTACCGCTGTTAAAGGTAGATTACACTCTTCAAGGATTTTATGTCGCCCTTTATTAGTATGCTCCATAGCAACAATAACCTTCTTAGCTCCAGAAACCAAGTCCATAGCTCCACCCATTCCAGGAACTAGTTTTCCAGGTATCATATAATTTGCGATATTTCCCTTTTCATCAACTTGTAATGCACCAAGAATGGTCGCATCTAGGTGTCCACCTCTTATTATTCCAAAAGAGGTAGCTGAATCAAAGAACATTCCTCCAGGTAAAATTGTAGAAGGCGTTCCTCCTGCTGTAACTACATGCCAATCAACTTCATCTTCACTAGGCGCAGGACCAAGTCCTACGTAACCGTTTTCTGATTGAAATACTACATTTATTCCATCAGGAACGAAATTTGCAACTTTTGTAGGAAGACCTATTCCCAAATTAACAAGATCTCCATCTTTAAGCTCCTTAGCTACCCTTTTAGCTATAAAATTTTGCATTTCTTGCTTATCCATGGTTTTTGCCCTCCTCTACTATATAATCAACAAAAATTCCAGGTGTCCTAATATAATTAGGATCTAACTCCCCAACTTCAACTACTTCCTCAGCTCCAACTATAACAACATCCGCTGCCGCTGCCATCAAAACATTAAAGTTTTGAGTAGAACCGTGATATACAATATTTCCAAATTTATCAACCTTAGTTCCATATATAAAGGCAATATCAGCTCTAAGAGGCTTCTCTAATAGATATTCTTCTCCATCTACTACTATTTTTTCTTTGCCTTCTTCAACTTTAGTTCCAAGACCAGTCTTAGTTAAAAAACCACCAATTCCAGAACCACCTGCTCTAACTTGCTCTGCAAGAGTTCCCTGTGGAATTAAGACTACTTCCGTTTCACCAGAATTCATCTGATTTCCAGTTTCTCTATTAGTTCCTACGTGACTAGCCATAATCTTCTTGAACTGCTTATTAACAACTAATTTTCCTACACCTCTATCTACAAAACCAGTATCATTGCATATAAGCGTAAGATCCTTCTTACCACTCTTTACTAATGCATCCATAAGAAAGTGTGGAGTTCCACAAGCGAGAAATCCGCCAACCATTATTGTATCTCCATCTTTTACCATGGAGACAGCTTTTTCCATACTAATAACTTTACTCATTAATAAACTCCTTTATATAATAAATTCCTCAAACAATTATAACACAAAAATCCAATTTATTTATGGTTAACCTCTTTTTTAATTTCATTTAATTTTTTAAGACTATAGAAAACAGAGGATATCAAAGTCAAAAAACCAAAAATTATCATAAAAGCAAATACCAGATACTTAAGTACTCCTACAAAACCGGATAGAGCATTGTACATATTTAGAGTTATAAGTAGTGTAACGATTGAATATATCTGTATAAAAAACATCCTAATTGGCTGTCTATTAATATATTTTTTCTGCTCCTTGATAAGAATAATTGTACATACAAAAAATGCTATTAAGTACAAAATACCGCTTGACTCCACAAAAACCAAAGTGCTTTTTGAACCGTTACTGCCAAGTATTTTGAAGGAAATATATGTAACAAATAAAGAAAACAGCACTAAAGTTATTATCGTTGATGCACTGAGAAGTCTCATCAGAAAATCAACCGTTTTTTGATTCTTTTTAGTATCCAATCTCAAACTCCTAAATATGAATATTTTCAAGTAACATAATATAATTTATATCAATCTATGTAAAGAAAAAAGTTATATTTTAGCTCATTTTTAGATTAATTTTTAAATAAATTTAAATTTATTTAAAAAACTTGAACTCTTTTAAAATCTTTGTTATTATTTTAACTAAATTAATAAATTTATTTTAGGAGGATTTATGACATACGAATTATCTGATAGAAACTTGATTCTTCAAGAGCTATTTAGGGACTTCGCAAAAAGAGAAGTCGAACCTCTAGCTGCTGAAGTAGACGAACAAGAAATGTTCCCCGTTCAAACACTCCCAAAAATGGCTAAAGTAGGAATGTTTGGTATTCCTTTTGACAAGAAATACGGCGGAGAAGGTGGAGACACTCTCTCTTACGTAATATGTGTAGAAGAACTATCTAAAGTCTGTGCCACAACTGGAGTTATTCTTTCAGCACACACTTCACTATGTGCTTCACCAATTGAAACATACGGAAATGAATTCCAAAAGCAGAAATACCTTGTACCACTTGCAAGAGGTGAAAAGCTAGGTGCATTTGCCCTTACAGAAGCAAATGCCGGAACAGACGCTTCTAAGCAGGAGACAACAGCTGTTTTAGATGGTGACAACTACATTTTAAATGGAACAAAACTATTTATCACTAATGCTGGATATGCAGATACCTATGTAGTATTTGCAATGACAAAACCTGAGCTAGGTGTTAAAGGAATTTCCGCATTTATAGTAGATGCTGACACTCCTGGTTTTAGTGTAGGACCTCACGAAAAGAAACTCGGAATTAGAGGATCTGCTACATCTGAGCTAATATTTGAAAACTGTGTTATTCCAAAAGAAAATCTACTTCTTAAAGAAGGACATGGCTTTAAAATAGCAATGAAAACGCTTGATGGTGGTAGAATTGGAATTGCTGCTCAAGCACTAGGAATAGCTGAAGGTGCTATTGAACAGACAATTAAATACGTAAAGGAAAGGAAACAATTCGGTAAACCACTGGCTTCTTTCCAAAATACAAGGTTTGCTCTAGCAGAAATGGCTAACAAAATTGAAGCTGCTAAACTATTGGTTTACAATGCTGCAAGTAAAAAAGACAACGACCTCAACTTCTCGAGTGCAGCATCACATGCTAAATTATTTGCAGCTCAAGCGGCAATAGACATTACCACAAAATGCGTTCAACTCCACGGAGGATATGGATATACAAGAGATTATCCGATTGAGCGAATGATGAGAGATGCAAAGATAACTGAAATCTACGAAGGAACAAGTGAAGTTCAAAAGATGGTAATAGCAGCTTCACTTCTAAAATAAAGGAGTACACATGAAAATTATTGTATGTATAAAACAGGTACCTGATACAACAGAAGTTAAACTAAATCCTGAAACTGGAACTCTTATACGAGATGGAATTCCAAGTATAATAAACCCTGATGATTTATGTGGACTAGAAGAAGCACTTAAAATAAAAGAACAAACTGGTGCTCATATAACAGTATTATCAATGGGTCCTCCTCAAGCTGAAAAAGCTTTAAAACAGGCGTTCGCTATGGGAGCAGATGAAGTTGTACTTCTAACAGATAGAGCTTTTGCAGGAGCGGATACCCTAGCTACATCTTTGGCGCTTTCTGGAGCTATAAAAACTATGGACTATGATCTTATAATCGCAGGTAGACAGGCAATCGATGGTGATACAGCTCAGGTTGGTCCACAACTTGCTGAACACCTTGGAATACCTAATGTTAGTTATGTTGAAAAAATATACGAACTTGATGAAACTTCAGTTACCTTAAAAAGACAATTTGAAGACAGACATCAAAAGATTAAAGCTAATTTCCCATGTCTAATAACAACCCTAACAGGAATGAACGAACCAAGATACATGAGGGTATCAAGGGTAATCGACATTTATAACGAAAACTCAGTAAAAATAATTACTGCAGCAGACATAGGAATAGATGTTAAAAGTTTAGGACTTAAAGGCTCTCCTACTCAGGTTAGAAGGAGCTTTACAAAAGGACTTAAAGCAGCAGGAGAAAAGTTTGAGTTACCTCCTAAGGAAGCTGCTAAACTAATTTACGACAAACTAAAAGAGAAAAATATTATATAAGGAGATTAATATGGAAAATTATAAAGGTATAATGGTATACATTGAAAACAGAAATAACCAAATAGAAAATGTCTCCTTAGAATTACTTGGAGAGGCAAATAAACTTGCAAAAGAATTAGATACTGAAGTTACCGCTCTAATTGTAGGAAAAGACATAAAACCTCTTGCAAAAGAAGTTACTGCTTATGGAGCGAATAATGTAATCCTAGTAGATGATTCAAGGCTGGAAAAATACATGGTAGGGCCATATGCTACGTCAATAGAGAGAGTAATTAATTCCTATAAGCCAGAAATTTTCTTAATCGGTGCAACAACTATAGGAAGAGATGTGGCTCCTAGAGTATCAGCAAAAATAAAAACAGGACTTACAGCAGACTGTACGCAGCTTGCAATCGACGAGAAAACAAAACTACTTCTCATGACAAGACCAGCGTTTGGTGGTAATCTAATGGCAACAATAATCTGTAAAAACCACAGACCACAGATGTCAACAGTAAGACCAGGTGTTATGGATAAACTCGAAAGAGATGATTCTAGAACTTCAAAAGTTGATACGTTTGATGCTAAACTAGAAGACAGCGACTTCAACGTAGAAATACTGGAAGAAACTCTAGATACCAAGAAGCAGATAAACATAGAAGAAGCTTCTAAACTAGTATCATGTGGTAGAGGTGTTGGATCTCCCGAACATATCAAGACATTTGAAAAGCTAGCTTCTCTAATTGGAGCTGAAGTATCATGCTCAAGAGCAGTAGTTGACAACGGGTGGCTTCCAAAAGATCATCAAGTTGGTCAAACAGGAAAAACTGTTAAACCAGATCTGTACATGGCAATGGGAATATCAGGAGCTATTCAGCACATAGCCGGAATGGAAAGCTCAAACTACATAGTAGCCGTTAATAAAAAATCAAGTGCTCCTATATTTGAAGTAAGCGATCTTGGAATCGTAGGTGATATGCACAAGATAGCACCAGAACTAATAAAATTGCTTGAGCAAGAATAATAAATAAATACATTAAAAAAAGAAAAACTCATTAGCGGTTTTTCTTTTTTTTCTTATTATTATGATTTACTCATTAAAGCTCAGAAGTACAATGAGGGCACTTTTTAGCTTCAATAGCAATTTCCATTTTACAAAATTCACAAGATTTTGTAGTAGCAACTTCTTCCTCTGCTTTTTTCATCTTATTCATACTTCTGACTATCATAAATAATACAAAGCCAACTAGTACGAACGTGATTAATGCCGAAATAAATTTACCGTATTTAATTGCTGCCACACCAGCTTCTTCAACTTCAGCTAGAGTAGCAAACGTTTTATCAGTCTTGCCAATCACAAGGAATAAATTTGTAAAATCTATTCCGCCGGTTAATAATGAAATAACAGGCATTATAATGTCGTCAACCAAACTCTTAATGATAGCTGTAAATGCTGCTCCAAGAATGAATGCAATAGCCATCATCATAGCATTTCCTTTAACTAAAAATTCCTTAAACTCTTTAAACATAGTTACCTCCTTCTAAGTCAATATTATCATAAATAACTACTTACAACAAATATTTATTTATAATTAAAAGTATTATTGTAAATTTTATTGGATCTATTAACTGAGTTTAAATTTACAATTATGATACCTATTAACGTTATTACAACACCCGAAAACTTATAAATACTAAAGGAATCTCCATTTATTATGACACCTGAGATAACTCCAACAATCATTACAGAGTTTCCTATCAATACTGAAACTATTGAAGCTGGAACTTTAGATACAATATTGTTGTAGAGAAGAAAACAGAGTACGGAGCAGAATATCCCGAGAAATGCAACACCTAAAAACGCATGCAAATTTGTAAATGTCTTCACGTACATATCAAAAGATCCTTTTTTAATAAAGGCATATACATTAAAAAATATAGCACCAGTAAAAACCATAGCAGATGTTATCTCAATCGGTGTAAACTTGACTGATAACTTTGCAGAACTCAGCACATATCCTGTTGCAGAAAGTATGGCCATAAGAAGATATAGATATCCCAAATAATCTTTACTAAAAGTAAAGCCATCTTCAAATACAATAGTAAAACTAACTCCAATAAGGCATACGATGATAGCAAGTATAGTTGTAATCCTTATTTTCACTTTAAAAAAGTAAGCATACCCTATGGTTACAAAAACCGGTATCAGCGCAAGTACAAGAGAAGTCTGAGAGGCACTTGTGTTCATTAATCCAAGTACTTCAAATATTGAATAAAGGCACGGCTCAAAAAGAGAAAGTATAACAAGAGCAAACACTCCCTTATTTTTATAATTCAATTTTATAATTCCTAAAAAGTACAACACGATAACAGTTATAGCTGCAAAGCTCCATCTGGTAGCAAGCATTTCTACGTAATCAATAACCTCAAGAGTACTTGTAATTGCCACAAATGAAATTCCCCAGAAAAATGAAGTCGCAAATACTTGTAAATAGAGTATAAATCTCTTTGCCATATCTCACCTCTGAAATTTATTAATATTATAAAAATATATTATCATAAATTGATAGATTTTATTAAATTATATGTGTTAAAATTACATGTAATATATTAGTGAATGAAATGGGGAGGAAAAGTGAAAAAAGAAATAACTCTTCTTCAAGAAGAAATGAAAAAGCAAGACATAGACATGTATCTATTATCATCTAACGATCCACATGCAAGTGAATATGTTCCTGACTACTTTAAAGCCAGGAATTTCTATTCGGGCTTTACTGGCTCAAATGGAGATATGGTAGTAACGAAAGACAGAGCAATTCTCTGGACAGATGGACGATACTTTATACAAGCTGAAAGACAGATAAAATCTACAGGAATTGAACTCTATAAAATGGGAGTTGAAGGATATCCCAGTGTTGAAGAATTTCTAACAGAAAATATTAAAAAGGGAATGAAATTAGGACTTGACTCAAAACTATTTTCAACCAACTTTATAAGAGGTTTAAAAAATAAACTGGAAGGAAATATTGTAAGCTCAGATCTCACTTCAAGGTTTTGGGATAATAGGCCCGCCTTCCCTTCCTCAAAAGCTTTCGCTCTTCCTATAGAAATATCAGGTAAAAGCGTGAGTGATAAACTGAGCGATTTAAGAGAGTACATGAAAAAAGAAGGTGTGAAAACTCATATCATAACAACACTCGACGAAATTGCTTGGTTATTTAATTTCAGAGCTCACGACATAGAAAGTACTCCTGTTGCCTACTCCTATGCACTCATTGACATGGAAAGTGCTCACCTGTTTATTTCAGAGAGCAAATATAATGACATAAAATCTCATTTGGATAAGAACAATATAACCGTTCATAACTACGAGGACTTCGAAGATTACCTAAAAGAAAATAAATTTGAAACTGTAGTAATAGACCCCGACAGGCTGAACTTCTATCTCTACAGCATAATCAGTGAAAAGGCAGAAGTAAAAGAGGATATCAATCACACTCTTATAACAAAAGCTGTAAAAAATGTAGTAGAACTTGAAAACATGAAAAAAACACATCTAATAGATGGTATCGCTGTTACAAAGTTCATGTGCTGGCTGAAGGCAAATTACAACAATAAAAAAATCACAGAAATAAGTGCACAGGAAAAACTAGAAGACTTCAGAAAGAAAAGTGATATCTTCATAGAACCAAGCTTCAGCACAATATCGGCATATGGCCCAAACGGTGCCATGATGCATTACAGTGCAGATAAAGAAAACGAAACCATTCTTGAGGAAGGAAATCTCTATTTAGTAGATAGTGGTGGTCACTATATGGGAGGTTCAACCGACATAACAAGGACATACGCTCTTGGAAGTATACCAAGAGAAATGAAAGTCGACTTCACAAGAGTGCTAAAAGCTGTAATAGGACTTTCTACTGCAACATTTTTAGAAGGGTGTGCCGGTACAAGTCTTGATGTGCTCAGCAGAATAGAACTCTGGAAACATCATATTGATTATAGAAGCGGAACAGGACACGGTATTGGATATATGTTAGGGGTACATGAACCACCAAACGGCTTTAGATGGAGACTGGTAAAGGAACGATTCGACTCAGCGATTTTAAAACCTGGAATGATAACTACCGTAGAGCCAGGAGTTTATAAAGAAAATGAGTACGGAATAAGGCTCGAAAACATGCTTGTAACTGTGAAAGATGAAAAAAATGAATACGGTCAGTTCTTAAAGTTCGAGAATATAGCACTTTCTCCTATAGACTTAGATGCTATACTTCCAGAAATGCTAAACGAGAAAGAAAAGGAATATTTAAACAACTACCACTCTGAAGTCTATGCCAAGCTATCGCCATATATGGATGATAAAGAACTAGAAATATTAAAGAATTATACAAGAGAAATATAGTCAACTAGGAGTTTATTTTGAACTATAAAAAAGCAGCAATATACATGCTTACAGCATCATTTGCATTTGCCGGAGTAGGAGCAGTGGTAAAGTATTCCGGCTCTTTCGCTCCACTTATGCAACAGGTGTTCACAAGAAACTTAATAATACTTTTTATATCATATATTGTACTGAAGAGAAAAAGGATTGACATAAAACCAAAGAGAGAAAACATATCGAAACTAAGCTTTAGATGTATAGCTGGGTTTTTGGGTATGGTAACACTCTTCTATGCAAGTAGAACAATTCCACTTGCCAATGCATATATGTTTCAAAAATTAAACGCATTTTATATAGCTATATTTAGTTTTGTAATGTTAAAAGAGCCCCCAAGTAAGAGCTCAATTATCGCTATAATCATAGCATTCGCAGGTGCATTTATTATTCTAAATCCAACTGGTAATACCGATTTGGGATCGTCTTTAATAGCGCTAATGGCAGGAATATTTGCAGCACTTGCATATATCTCCATAAGGAGTCTAGCGGGAAAAGAAGAACCTATGCTAATAATTTTTTATTTTTCTCTTTTCTCAACCCTTATGTCGTTTCCACTCTCCCTACATAACTTTCAGATGCTTGACGTAAACGGATGGCTCGTACTGGCATCAATAGGTATACTAGCAGCTATAGGACAGACTTTTATGACAATGGCGTACACAAACGCCCCTGCACCATATGTGAGTGTATTCGACTATGCTGGCGTTATAATCTCAGCAATAATGGGACTTGTCTTCTTTGGTGAGACAATAACAGCTAGAATAGCGATAGGTGTTATTTCAATAGTTTCAGCCGGTATCATAAATGTATACGGAAATATAAAAAAGACGAATCGGATTTAAATCCGACTCGTTATTTTTTTACTCTTTTATGTATAACATATCTGAATACGTAGGAAGTGGATAATGCATAATAGCTATGTTCTTCTCAACGTCGTCACAGAGCTTTCTAACTTCATTTAATTTTACCCTAGTTTCTTTATTGAGTCTCTCTCCTATCTTCTTAATGTCACTTTCTTGTAAACTCTTTTCTAGTGACATCATCATAGCATCACATTTATCACTTAACTCATCAAGCAGTTCGGCTAGATATTTTTTCTGCTTATTCAGGTACTTACTCTTTGCATCAAGTGCAAAATCCGTACGCATTATCTCCCTGATATATTTCATTAAAGCTGGTATAATCTGCCTATTTACAATTGACTCAAGGGTTAGAACTTCTGTCTTAATAACATCGTTAAATGTTTCGTGAAGTATATCTCTTCTTGCTCTTAGCTCTGCTTCAGATAGAATGCCAAACTTCTCAAACATATCTATTACTTTTTTATCTAGTAATACATCTATGCTTTCATTAAAGCTTGGTACATTTGCAAGTCCCCTCTTCTCAGCTTCTTTTATCCACTCACTGCTGTAACCATCACCTGAATATATAACTCTTCTATGTTTTTTAAGTAGTCTTTTTGCAATCTCATAAGCACCTTCTTGCCTCATATCAGGTTTTAATGCTTTTAGTTCATCGTTTATTTCGCTTATAGCCTCAGCAATAGCAGCATATATACTTATGTTTAACATAGCAGCTGATTTAGAAGCTCCAAGCATCCTCATCTCAAACTTTTTACCAGTAAATGCAACAGGTGATGTTCTGTTCCTGTCGGTATTATCATGAGGCATTCTAGCTATGTTTTTAAGTGGTGAATACATCTTCATGTATTCTTCATCAGAGCCACTAGAAATATTGCTATCTATTATACTGTCAACAATCTCAGTAAGTTTTTCACCTAGATATACTGATATAATAGCAGGCGGGGCTTCACTAGCACCAAGTCTATGATCATTTCCAGCATCTGAACTTACCATCCTAAATAAAAGAGGATACTTATCCATAACACTTACAAACGCCGAAATAAATAATAAAAATCTTACGTTTTCACTAGGTGTATCACCCGGGTCAAGCATGTTCATTCCGGTTTCTGTCTCAAATGATATGTTATTGTGCTTACCACTTCCGTTAACTCCATAAAAAGGTTTTTCATGAAGCAAGCAGGTAAGACCATGTTTATTGGCAGTACTCTTTAGTACATCCATAACTATCATGTTCTGATCGATTGCTATACTCGCTTTATCATATATAACCGCAATTTCATACTGACTAGGGGCCGCCTCATTATGCTCCACTTTTGCAAATATACCTAGCTTCCATAGCTCAGAATTCACTTCATTCATGAATTCATCTATATCTTCTGGTATCTTTCCAAAGTAGTGGTCATGGAACTCTTGTTCTTTAGGTGCCTTAGCACCTATTAGAGTTCTACCTGTGTATATCAAGTCAGGTCTCTTATTATAGAATTTAGTTTTTATCAAAAAATATTCTTGTTCTAAACCAATCATAGGCTTGACAGACTTAACATCCTTATCACCAAGTAAATCTAGGAGTTTTACACTCTCGTCACTAAGCACGTCCATTGCTTCGAGTAGAGGTGCCTTCATATCGAGTTTATCTCCGCGATATGACACAAATATACTAGGTATATATAGTATTCTTCCCCTTATAAATGCATAAGAAGTTATATCCCAATATGTATATCCCCTAGCTTCAAAAGTAGCTCTAAGTCCACCACTTGGAAAAGATGATCCATCAGTCTCACCTTTTATAAGTGACTTTCCTGAAAATCTAACAAGTAGTTTCCCATCTTCCCTGTATACAAAAGAATCGTGTTTTTGTGCAGTATTTCCATTAAGTGGTAAAAACCAATGAGAATAATGGGTCGCTCCTTTTTCAATAGCCCATTCTTTCATTGCATGAGCTATTGCATCTGCTGTTGGCTGATCTATACTAGTCTCTTTATAAACTGCTGTCTTCCACTTTAAGTAAACTGGCCTTGGCAGTTTTCTCTTCATCTCACTTTTACTAAATAAATGAGATCCAAAATTATCAAATGTATGCATATCTCCTCCTATTCCACGGTAACACTTTTTGCTAAGTTTCTTGGTTTATCAATGTCACATCCTCTAAGGCTAGATACAAAATATGCAATTAGCTGAATAGGAAGCACCATTAGCATGGAAGAAAGATCGTCGTGTATTGTTTCAACCAAAATCGTGTAATCTCCGTCTTTAAACATTTCGTCGTCATATGTACTAATAAATAAAACTTTAGCTCCCCTCGCTTTAACCTCAAATGCATTGCTAACAGTCTTTTCAAGTACATTTTTCTGGCTCGCTAGAACAAAAACAGGAGTTCCCTCTTCAATTAGAGAAATAGTTCCATGTTTTAATTCTCCAGAAGGATAAGCTTCACAGTGTATATATGATATTTCTTTAAGCTTTAGGGATGCTTCAAGACTCATATAATAATCAAGTCCTCTACCGATATAGAACAAGTTACTGCTGGTATAGAATTCACTCGCTATGTACTGATACACGCTTATATCATCTAAAACCTTCTTCACTTTATCTCCAACGGTTAAAAACTCATTAAACAAATTCTGATATTCTTCATTCCACTTACCCATTATATCTACAAGTTTAAATGCAACTAAATATCCAACTACAAGCTGTGCAAAATACGCCTTAGTACTTGCAACTGATATTTCAATCTGTGCCTGCATTAGAATTACTTTGTCTGCGAGCTTAGCGATTGAAGATCCAATTACATTTACAATAGCTAAGGTCCTTATTCCTCTCTTCTTAGCAAGTTTAAGTGCAGAAAGAGAATCTGCTGTCTCTCCAGACTGAGAAATAATGATAACAAGATCATCATCATTTAATATGGGATCGTTGTATCTGAACTCACTTGCAATATCAGCGATAACTGGAATTCTACACCATTTTTCTATGGTTCTTTTCATGATAAGTCCAGAGTTATAAGCACTACCGCATCCAACTATATGAACTCTTTTTATATTAGTAAAGAAATCATCTTCAATTCCTTCATTCTCAAATGTAACTTTGGAATTAGATATTCTACCTTTAATTGCTCTACGAAATACTGAAGGCTGTTCCATGATTTCCTTGAGCATAAAGTGTTGATATCCCTGTTTCTCAGCAACATCTTCTTCCCAGTCAACAGTGACAAGTTCTCTCTCAATTGGAGCAAATTCGTCAATATCTAGTATTTCTATTTCATTATCACTAATTACTGCGATTTCACCCTCTTCAATATCATAATAAGATTTTGTGTACTTCAAAATGGCCGTTATATCAGAAGATATAAAGTTTTCACCACTACCAACACCAACAATAAGAGGACTTTCTTTTCTAAGCGCATAGATTTTTCTAGGTGCATCACTGAATATTACACCTAATGCATAAGAACCTTCTAAGTTATGAATTAAATATCTGAGTGCATGATTGATATCATCACCCTGACTTATTCTGTAATCTAGAAGCTTTACTATTACTTCTGTGTCCGTTTCCGAATAGAAAGTATAGCCTGCTTCTACCATCTGTTTTCTTATAATGCTATGATTTTCGATAATTCCATTGTGAACCAGAGAAATCCTAGCATTTCCATGAGGGTGAGAATTAACATCATTGGGTTCACCATGAGTCGCCCATCTTGTATGACCTATTCCACAAGAGTAATCTTCTTCAAAAGGGTTTCCCTCTATAAATGTCTCTAAGTCTCTAATTCTTCCCTTTGTCTTGCGAGTTTCAATATTTCCTTCTTTTAAACACGAAATACCAACCGAATCATAACCTCTGTATTCCAGTTTTTTCAACGCGTTTACCAGTGTAGAAGATGCGTCCCTATCTCCCACATATCCAACAATTCCACACATAATTGTTCTCCTTTATTAAATTAAGTTTGGAATGATA
>PDWI01004273.1_pt1 | contig 19295 bp, 14 predicted proteins | sample 1430891 | NCBI WGS metagenome assembly PDWI01 (sample SAMN01162508, study PRJNA174530) | Oral metagenome, whole genome shotgun sequencing project. | biome: Marine environment; feature: Marine mammal; material: Swab sample of the gingival sulcus; isolation source: swab sample of gingival sulcus...
GTTCGTTTTTATTTTTCGATATTACCATTTAATGATTTCAATTTATCTAATTCATCAAATTCTGCTACTATGATTTTACCTGCTTTCAGCCCCTCAATTTTGGTTTCAGAAATTTTTAATTCAAAACCATAATCAATTAGATAATTTTTAAATGTTTTTCTATGATTTAATTCTATTCCACTTATTAATTTAGGAAAATTAAATAGTATCTTTTCAATTTTATCTTTATCAATATTAGGTATTTTCTCATCATCAATTGTTACAACCAATGTACCTTGTCCGTAATTCGCACAATAGTAACTTTTTGAATTAAACAGACCACACGCTAACATACCTATTTTGTGTTCGAAACCATTATCAACAATAAAACTACTGTCGATTAATTCCGAAATTCCTTTCTGCTCTCCAATTTCTTTAAGTTTATTAGATTGAATTAATAAATTTTCAGGGATTCCACTTTGTATATTTGCCCAACCCCACAGCCAAGAATTATCATTAAATGATAGAGAACCAATTATTTGAATAGGAAATTCTAAATTTTCAAAACTTATTTTTCCTGTATTCATATCTAAATTCCAAGGTTTTTCTCCAATTAATTCTCCAAAAATTACTTGTTTATCAAATGAAATTCCTGCACTAAGTTCAAACAAATCCGTAAATGTCTTATATTCCTCTTTATTATATTTTTTAAATTCAAAATTATCAGTATTTTCTTTTGGTTTATTTCCAAATATTTTCTTAAATATATTCATTATTTTCCTATTTTATTTAATTACATTGTTTGAAGTTCCGTTCGCTCTAATGACTTACAACGGTCTAGTGTATGAGCAGTAGAGGGTTAAAATGCACGAACCTTGGGTTAAGTAACAGAACTGCTATTGCTTACACACCGTGTTGTATATCGTATTTTCATTTAGTGACATTGTAAATTAAATTCAATTCTCTGAGACTCTTCATCATAGAAAACATAAATCAAACCAACATCTCCCCACATTATTTCAGCATTATCTTCAGAGTCAATCTGAAATAAAAGTTTCATAGGATTCCCTTCTTTATCTTTTGGTGTTGATTCTCCTTGAACCCATTTTGGATAGCCACCAAGTTGACTCTGATAACCTTGTCTCCCAATTAATTTTGTTACAATTTGGTCATAACTATCCCAAGGTTCATCTTCATTTAATACACACGATAATTTAGAAGCATTGTTTTCAAATAATTCGATTCCTTCCCAATCAGGTAATGTTTGAGTAGGTTTAAAGTCTATTTTGCAAAATTTTGATTTTTGTATTTCTACAGGTTTAGCAATAAATTCAGCTTTTTCTTTATCAACTTTATTATATGTTTTTACTAACCAACCGCTATCGTTAGTATCCCACGGAAACTCTTCCCAATTATAGAAAAACTGAACCAATTCTATACTTTTTGGTAATTCTAACTTAGGCGAGTTAAAAACTTGAAAAATAAAATCTAATTGTTTCCCTTTTTCACTTGTTGGCCATTTTTCACCTTTTTCAAAATATGGTTGTCCGCCAAAGTGAGATTCAAATTGAGAGTTTTCTAGCGGTCTTGAAGCTGGCAAAATTTCAAGTTTAGTCGTCTGTCTAATTAATGGTTTTACCAAATTTTCTAAATCTGAAATCGATTTTAAATTCAATTCATTTAATTCATTTCTATATTTATCAAAATGAGATTCAGTCTTCTCATTATTCTTCTTATTTTTATTTCCAAATATTTTTTTCCAAAAGCGCATTTTTTACGGTCTGTTTTATATGTTACTTAACGTCACGATAAACGACGTTATTTCTAATAATTTACGTTTATCAGGGCTATATGTTATCTTACTTGTTTATTAAAATACTAATGGTTGTCTAATGGAAAAGCAAGATATCATCAATCAGTTTGTTTAGTAGCTAAGCAGTGTTGGTTATTTTAGACAACCGTACGCACCTTGCGTCATAGCTTTGCCACCCATATTTGTTAGATAATGGTACAGATATTCGCTATGTCCAAGAACTACTGGGGCATAAAAAATTGGAAACACCGCAAATTTATACACATGTGTCCCGCTATTCAATCAACCAAATTAAAAGCTCTGCTGACTTATTGAATATAAATCTATAGCCATTAAACTTGGTTTATGACCCAAAACAAATCGTGCTTAACCCCTAATCCATACCCACAACATCCACACCATAAATAGTCGTAATTGGTTATATTGCCTTTTTTAAGTATAATGTGTTAGTTTTTTGATATAGATACTTTGATACAGATATATAGCAGGACTATAAAAATAGGACACCCATGAGCCAAAATCAAAACTATAATGCCCAATCTTTAGAAGTATTAGAAGGGCTTGAGCCAGTTCGCCGTCGTCCAGGGATGTATACCGACACCACTCGCCCAAACCACCTAGCACAAGAAGTGATAGATAACTCGGTAGATGAGGCGTTAGCAGGCTATGCCAAAAACATTAAAGTACAACTGCATGATGATGGCTCGTTGTCGGTAGAAGACGATGGACGAGGTATGCCAACCGATATTCATCCAGAATTTGGGCAATCGGGTATTGAACTTATCTTAACCCGCTTGCACGCAGGCGGTAAGTTTTCTACCAGCAACTATCAAGTGTCTGGAGGGTTGCATGGGGTTGGTATTTCAGTAGTCAATGCGTTATCAACCCGTGTAGAAGTGACCGTATGGCGTGATGGCACTCAATATGATATGGCGTTTGAAAACGGTACGCCCGTTACTCCGTTACAGGAGTCTGTTAGCTCTAATAAACGAAAACGTGGCACAAAAGTGCGTTTTTGGGCAGATAGTCAGTTTTTTGATTCGCCCAAATTTAGTGTTAAACAATTAAAGCACAACCTAAAAGCTAAGGCAGTACTGTCGGCAGGTTTGAGCATAGAATTTGTGGATAATATCCATGATGAAAAAATTGTTTGGCAGTTTAGCGATGGCGTGATTGAATATTTAAATGAACAACTAGATGGCTTAGAAACCTTGCCATCAAAACCATTTTATCATGACTATGAGGCCGCTAAAGGCGAGCGAGCAGGGGCAACTTTTGCCATTAGTTGGTTGCCAGAAGGTGGTACGCCAATACAAGAAAGCTATGTAAACCTTATTCCCACTGCTCAAGGCGGCACACATGTGAATGGCTTACGCACAGGGATTTTAGAGGCACTAAGAGAGTTTTGTGAAATTCACAACCTATTACCACGTAATGTTAAATTGACAGCTGAGGATGTGTGGGATGGCGTTAACTATATTTTATCGCTTAAATTTTCAGAGCCACAATTTTCTGGGCAAACCAAAGAGCGGTTATCTAGTAGAGAAGCCGCAGGGGCAGTGCAAGCCATTGCAAAAGATGCGTTTAGTTTGTGGCTAAACCAACATGCCGAGATGGGTACGCAAATTGCCGAATTGGCGATTAGCAAAGCGGGTAGGCGTTTAAAAAGTGCTAAAAAAGTGGCTCGTAAAAAGATTACTCAAGGTCCTGCCCTGCCAGGTAAACTTGCCGACTGTAAAGGTAACATTAGGGATGGTGCAGAGCTGTTTTTGGTAGAGGGTGACTCTGCTGGGGGCAGTGCTAAGCAAGCACGTGACCGTCATTTTCAGGCGATTTTGCCACTACGGGGTAAAATTTTAAATACATGGGAGGTATCTTCGGATACGGTATTATCTAGTCAAGAAATCCATGACATTGCCATTGCCATTGGGGTTGACCCTGCCAGTGATGACTTGTCCGAATTGCGTTATGATAAGGTATGTATTTTAGCGGATGCCGACTCAGACGGTTTGCACATTGCCACCCTAATTTGTGCATTGTTTGTTAAGCATTTTCCAACCTTGATTGAAGAGGGGCATTTATATGTTGCCATGCCGCCTTTGTACCGTGTGGATATTGGCAAAGAAGTGCATTATGCCCTTGATGAGCTAGAGTTAGAGCAGATTTTAGCCAATGCACCAAAAAACAAAAAGCAATCGATCACCCGTTTTAAAGGCTTGGGTGAGATGGATGCCGACCAGCTAAGAGAAACCACCATGAATCCAGATACGCGCCGGTTGGTTCAATTAGACTTAGATGACCTTAATCACACCAGCGAAGTCATGGATATGCTACTTGCTAAAAAACGCTCGTTTGACCGTAAGACTTGGTTAGAACATAAGGGCGACTTAGCCGAGTTGGCAGTTTAACTAGTTTATAAGTCGTTTTTTTATTAATTGATTTTTTACCGTATTAACCCGATTCGTTTGGTAATTAAATGAAATAGCAAGCCTGTTTTGTTATGGAGTCATTATCAAAAATCTGGTTATTATTTACGTACTAAGTAACAGGGGTTTTAGATGACCTTAAAGCCAGATAATGACAATCAAGCTTATCAAGATAAAATATTAACAAGTTATGACTTGGGGCATAATGTACCTAAACGCGGAGGTAAGATGATACCTTTGCTGTCTCGTTTTTTTCTTAAACTGACAGGCTGGAAAACAGTTGGTGAAATTCCTAACATTCCCCAAGCGGTTTGTGTGGCTGTCCCTCATACCTCTAATGTTGATGGTATTTATGCTTTGCCTGCTATTTTTGCATTAAATTTTGGTGTTAAAATTATGGGCAAAAAAAGTTTGTTTAAAAATCCGATTATGGCAAAAGTGATGCATTGGTCGGGTGTTATCCCTGTTGATAGAGAGAAAAAAGGTTCTGTACTCCAAGCAAGTATTGATGAGTTTAAAAAAGGCAAACCTTTATTTATTGGTTTAGCACCAGAGGGGACACGTGGCTATACAAAAGAATGGAAATCAGGATTTTACTATTTAGCAGTTGGTGCAGGTGTGCCAATTTTACCAGTTGCGATGGACTATAAAACCAAAGAAATACGTTTTATGAATCTTGTGTATCCAACAGGAGACTATGATGTAGATTTGCCAAAAATACTTGCAATGTATAAGGGGGTTGTGCCAAAAGACCCCAATAATTTATCTCAGCCTTTACAAGACTTAAAAAACAAAGCCTAAGCCTTTAGTGGTAATCTTTTAATGGTAATAATGGAGTGTAAGCAAACAACTTATTATAAAAAGCCCACTACAGCTAAATTAAAATGTGGCGGGCGTTTTTTACTAAATAAACAAGGCTTTAAAACTGTGGTTGCCCACTTGAGGCACTCACACCACCATCTACCGGTAAATCTACACCATTAATCATGCTGGCATCATCACTTGCCAAAAAGGTAATGGCTGCTGCCACATCTTCGGGAGTAGCAATGCGACCAAGTGGACAATGTGCTAAATATTTTTGTGTTTTCTCATCGTTATTGTGGATGTCAGTTGTCATATTTGTTTTAGTAACACCAGGACTAACGGCATTAATACGTACACCATCTTTGCCATAATCCATTGCCATTGTGCGTGTTAAGTTAGTGACGCCAGCTTTTGCTGCATTATAAGCAGGCATCTTCCAATTGCCAGCTGCACCTGAAATAGATGAAACATTGACAATATTGCCCTTAGAAGTAATCAAATAAGGTAAGGCAGCTTGCGATACATAAAAAGTGCCATTTAAGTTAACGTTAATCGATTGTTGCCAGTCATCGATACTTAAATCGGCTACTTTGCCCTGTATAGCTTGAGCTGCATTATTGACTAAAATGTCAATATGTTCAAAACGCTCCATGACTGCTTCCATCATTTTAGTCACTTGCTCGTAACTGCTGATATCGCAGGTAATGGTTAAATAATTGTCATCATGTATCCATGAATGATCTTGCGGTAATAGTTTGGCTGTTTCCATGAGTTTTTCTTGATTACGCCCAACCAGTACTACTTCTGCCCCCTCTTGAGCAAAACGAATGGCGGTTGCACGCCCAATGCCAGAACCTGCACCAGTGATGATGACTGTTTTATTCTTAAAGCGTTTCATAGCAATCCTTTATTTTAAAATTGTATTAGGTGTATTGGGTTAGTTTAATAAAGATATGGCAGAATTGCCAATATTTGTTAATGTCGTTAACTGACTATATTTGGATTGCCATTTAGATTGCCGACTTTCATTGTGATTTAAATGTGTTGCGCATATTTGCTAAATTTTTTTAAGAAGGCATGTTTATATCTATCAGTATGGCATTAATTATTTTAAAAAAGCTGATGATTGTTTTATGGAAAAAGGCGTCAGTAGGGTGGATACAAATATGATAATGTGGTGTTTTGATATTTTATTGATAACAGCAACTCGCAAAAAACCCAATCATCACTGATGACTGGGTTTAGTGTTACTCAAAATCAAAAAGAGTAAGAATAGTGGCATCCCGTAGGGGAGTCGAACCCCTGTTACCGCCGTGAAAGGGCGGGGTCCTAGGCCTCTAGACGAACGGGACACAATAGAGAAATAGTTACAAACTATCTACAAACGCAATAACATTTTAAATGTGTGCCTAGGTGTTTGCGTTGTCCTTACGAGCTCTTAATATTATTAAGAATATTGGTGGAGCTAAGCGGAGTCGAACCGCTGACCCCTTGCATGCCATGCAAGTGCTCTACCAGCTGAGCTATAGCCCCTCGCTTGGAAGTAGACATTATAAAGAAAAAATAATGGCTGTCAATTTTTTTTTAAAGTTTTTTAAATAAAAAACCAAACCTTCATTTTTTAAAGGTTTGGTGTGTGTTGCTCTTTATATGTTAGTCTAGGGACTATTTAAGCAAGTTAAGCAAACTTTTTGCTTATTCCAAAAAATTACCCAAGCTATTCGCCCTTTTCTCTAACTTTTTCAATTTCTTTTTGCCCAATCCACCAAGCACTTCAATGGCATGACGTAAGCGAGCCAAAGTCATATCAGCCCCTATCACATACATAGAATTAATCACAGGGGTGGAAGAACTTGAACCGGCAATGGCAATAAAGAAAGGCAACATCATATCACGCAATTTAATATCCAATGCACCGCTTAACCATTTCATCGTCGCAAAGATATTTTCTTCCGTCCACGCTGGCAAGGCTTCTAACTTCCAAGTAGCAAATTGTAATACTTCCAAAATCTGCTCAGTGGTTAAAGATTTATGAGCAAAATCTTCGGCTTTAATAGTCGGTAAATTTTGGAAATAGAAACCGCCCCAATTTACCGCATCAGATAATAAATGAATACGTGGCTGAATTGCCTGTGCAATCGCGGTTAAACGCTCGCTATCATTCGCCCAATCAAGAATTTTATTTTTTAATTGTTCAGGCGATAATTCACGCAAATATTCCGCATTAAGCCACTGCAATTTTTCCACGTCAAAAGTAGGACCTCCAAGCGATACTCGAGTAATATCAAAACTTGAAATCATCTCATCTAGGGTGAATTTTTCTTCTTCATTTGGCAAAGAATAGCCCATACGCCCTAGATAATTTAGTAATGCCTCAGGTAACACCCCCGCATCACGGTAATAGGTGATTGAAGTTGGATTTTTACGCTTAGAAAGTTTTGATTTATCAGGGTTACGCAGTAGTGGCATATGGCACAAAACAGGCATTTCCCAACCAAAATATTCATATAACAGCTGATGTTTTGGGGCAGAGTTAATCCACTCTTCACCACGAATGACATGGCTAATTTCCATTAAATGGTCATCAACCACATTGGCAAGGTGATAAGTTGGCAAGCCGTCTGTTTTTAATAACACTTGCATATCGACTTGTTCCCATGGAATTTCTACTTCCCCACGGAGCATATCATTAAACTTACAAACGCCCTCACCTTCATCAGAGCTAGGCACTTTCATACGGATAACGTACGGCTTGCCCTCAGCGACAAGCTTATCGGATTCTTCACGGCTAAGGTCGGCATAACGTCCGTCATAACGAGGATTTTCGCCATTTGCCATTTGCTCGGCACGCATTGCATCAAGTTCTTCAGGGGTGCAAAAACAACGGAACGCATGACCTTTATCAAGCAATTCTTCGGCATATTTTTTATAAATATCGCCTCGCTCACTTTGACGGTAAGGGGCATGTTTTCCACCAACATCAACGCCCTCTGACCAATCTAATCCAACCCAACGTAAGGCATCTAAAATCATTTTTTCGGATTGCTCGGTCGAACGAGTTTGGTCGGTGTCTTCGATACGCAGAATAAACTCACCGCCATTGGCTTTAGCAAACGCCATATTAAATAGGGCGATATAAGCCGTGCCAACGTGCGGAAAGCCTGTTGGTGACGGAGCGATACGAGTGCGGACAGGGCGATTTGTCGTGGTCATTGTTAAGCTCTCTTAAATCCAATAATACAAATAATAGTTGTCATTAAATATTGGTTGCAATTATAACGGATTGTACTTTGGTTTTATAGATAAAACGTTTGTTTAGTTTGTTGCTATCTTTGTCTAAATTAAAAAAAGACAGGCTTTATCATTGGTAATAAATCATGGAGTATGTTAATACATGTATCAAAACAATCTTACCAGCACTCTTTTTATCAATAAATCTGTATTTTGTGACTATAAATTGGCAATATTGAAATATTTACAAACAAATATAACAAAAAACCTTGTGTATAACCTTTGCAGATAGCGTTTATTAAGCGATAATAGTATTTTGGCATGACTGCATTATTTAAGGCATTTTTTTAGTTAAGGTATTGTTAAGGAATATTCTTGTCAGACTCGTCTCCATTGGAATTATCCAACACAAACTTTACCCACCAAACGGTACTTTTGCAAGAAACCGTTGCCAATGTGCTTGGCGTAAAAACCTTAGATGGTTTGCACAAAAAGACAGCAGGAACCTATGTGGATGCGACTTTTGGGCGTGGTGGTCATAGTCGATTATTGCTTGAATATTTAGCTAATGATGCACGCTTAATTGTATTTGATAAAGATCCACAAGCAATTGCTACGGCGACAGAGCTTGCCCAGCAAGATAGCCGTGTAACGGTTGTGCATGACAGCTTTGCAACGCTCATAGCTAGTTTAGCAAAATTAGGTATTGCAATGGTGGATGGTATCATGGCAGATTTGGGAGTATCATCCCCCCAATTAGATGATGGTAGCCGTGGTTTTAGCTTTATGCGTGATGGCAAAGTGGATATGCGCATGGATACCAGTTGTGGGCAGTCGGTAGGTGAGTGGCTTGCTGAGGTAGAAGAAGAAACCCTTGCCAACGTGCTGTACGAGTTTGGTGAAGAACGCCATAGCAGGCGTATTGCACGTGCTATTAAACAGATGCACAGTTACGAGTCCACACTAGCACTTGCAGAAGTGATTAAGCAGGCACACCCAAACTGGCAAAAAGGTAAACACCCAGCGACGCAAAGCTTTCAAGCCATGCGGATATTTATTAACAATGAGCTTGCTGATATAGATAGCTTTTTAGATCAAAGTATTGATATTTTGGCAGAAGATGGCATGCTGGCAGTGATTAGTTTTCATTCATTAGAAGATAGACGTATTAAACAGTTTTTGCAAAAACATAGTCGTGGGCAATATCCACAAGATGAAAATTTGCCGATACGACCACAAAGACCAAAATACTTTACAAAGCCAAAACGTATTGCACCGAGTGCGGCAGAGGTTAAAAAAAATCAACGCTCACGCAGTGCATGGCTTAGAGTAGCCAAACGTACAAATATACAAAGACAAAAACAGCTAGAAAAAACCTAAATTTATTGGTTACAATAGCTTTAAAACAGACATTTTTATTATCGAACAATTAATTAATGGCAATTTCAAAAAAACAGTCTCAAACCAAAAAAACCTCTACAACACACAAACGAGCGTATTCTACAGCAGAAAATGAAGTGGTTGAGTTAATGTCAAAGCGTTATGGCGGGTTAAGTTTTTATACCGTTATTATGTTGATATTGGCGGTTGCTATTGTTACTACGGGAGTGCTTGCTTCTACTCAGGTACAACAGTATCATCATGGGTATAAAAATCTGCAAAAAATGAAGAAGGAATATTTGCAGCTACAAATTGAGCATAACCGTTTGAAAATAGAGCAACAAACTTTTAGTGCAACGCCACAAATTGCGGCAAGAGCCATTACAGAACTAAATATGTACTCACCAACATTAAAAGATAAAATGATTATTCAGCCTCAAGCAAAAAGCAATGACAAAAATGCAAAACAGGCAGAGCTAAAGCAAGTAGAAGGTGAGGCACAATGAGTAATAAATTTAATAAACCAAAAAAGCCGACAAAAAAATTAAATAAGTTTAACATTAAGGTAACCAAGCCGTTAAAACGTCGTGGCTCAAACTCTTCTGCCACAACCAATAAGTTAACTAAACAAACGCAAGCAAAATCAAAGTGGTTATCTAAGGTTTTGCCACTTGATGAGGGTAAAACAGCCAGTAAAAAATCAGCAAATAATAATCGCAACTATAAAAAACAAACTTACACCAGCGTAAAAAACCGCAAAACAAGACCTGTTTTTAACAAAAACTCTGGAGCGATGACTCGAGGGGGAGTAGAATCAGATGGTGGTCGATTTGGTGTTGTATGGGTAACCGCATTAGCGGTGTTTTTGATTTTGTTAATGCGTGCATTTTATCTGCAAGTTGCAAATGCTGAGTTTTATCAAAAAAAAGGTGATGAATTAATCACCAGCGTGCGTACGCAACATGCTTATCGTGGTATGATTCTTGACAGAAACAATCAGCCTTTGGCAGTCAGTGCACCTTTATCAAATGTGTCTTTTAGCCCTTATGATTATGCTCGCAGCTATTATGACCTTAAAAAAGAGATAAAAAATACCACCAATACAGAGCGACTTAGCAAGCTTAATAAACGTTTAGAAAATATGGATTTGGCTCGGTTGGCAACAGCTGCCAATGTAGATGTAAATAAATTGCGTCAGGCGACTAAAATTAATAACAATTTAGATGTCACGAATCCTGATAAAGTGGCGGCTGCCTTACCAAAAGGCAAAGGTTCTCACTACTTTCCACTTTTTAACAAAGTCACGCCAGAAATAGCTGATGGGGTGATGTCACTTAATTTTCCTGCTGTTTATGAAAAACAAAATTTCCGGCGGTTTTATCCGCAGTCACAACCAAATGCACAATTGGTTGGTTTTATGAGCCAAAATGAAAATGATCCAGAAGGGGGCTATAAAGGGCGTTCTGGTATTGAGATGATGTACCAAGAAAAACTTGCTGGTAAAGACGGCAAAGTACTGGTATTAAAAGATGCTCGTCAATCTAGTTTAAAAGAAATCGAACAAATTGAGCCAGAAATTCAGGGTGAAGATGTCAAGCTGACTATTGACTCTCGTTTGCAGTATTTGCTGTTTAAAGAGTTAGAAAAAGTAGGGCGTTTGCAGGGTGCGTTATGGTCATCTGGTATTGTTGTTGATGTGCAAACTGGTGAGGTTTTGGCATTATCGACATGGCCATCTTACAATGCAAACAACTTAAATGAAATGACTGGCGAAAGCCAACGCAACCGTCCATTAATTGATAGCTTTGAACCAGGTTCGGTGATGAAGCCATTTACTGTTGCTGCAGCGTTAAAGTCTGGAAAATTTGGTAAGCATACCGTTATCAATACTAATCCAGGTTATATTCGTATTGGTGGTTATACAATCCGTGATCATAACAATTTAGGCAGTATTAGTTTAGCAACCTTGCTTAAAAAATCTAGTAACGTTGCTTCTACTAAAATAGCGTTGTCTTTGCCAGCGGATGCTATTAGCCAGATGCAGCAGCAATTTGGGTTTGGTAAAAAAACCGATCTTGGCTTTCCTGGGGAGGCTAAAGGTATGGTGACTATTCCTAAAAAGAGAGAATATGCAAGAAGGGCGACGGTAAGTTATGGTTATGGTTTGCAAGTAACTTTAGCACAGCTTGCACAGGCTTATGCGGCACTTGGTTCTGGTGGCATTATGCATCCATTAACGTTGGTAAAACCAAACAAGCAAGCAGAAGGCACTCAAGTATTGGATAAAGAAGATGCACTTGCAATTGTAGAAATGATGGAAACAGTTACCCAAGCTGGTGGTACGGCAACCGCTGCTGCTATTGATGGTTATCGTGTGGCAGGTAAAACAGGTACATCACGTCGTGTTAAACCAAAAGGCGGCTATTATGAAAACCAATACCGTACTGTATTTGTGGGGATGGCACCTGTCTCTAATCCACGTTTGGTAGCCGCAATTTTGGTAGAAAACCCACAAAAACAACACTATGCGGGTCAGGTATCTGCCCCAGTATTCCATAACGTCATGAAAGACGCTTTACGTTTATACAACGTGCCGTTGGATAAACCACTAAAAATGCAATAATAAATTTTGATGTAATGGATGTTGATTGATGGTTGAAAACTTGATTATCTGCTCTTTGATAAATTTACCTAAAGCTGATTAGAAAAGGACAAACGATGACCACATTAAACCAACTGATTAGCAATATGGCTCACCATAACTTGGCAGGTGTTTTTACCGAACTCGACTTAGCGATGGTTGGTGAAATAGGGTTTAATAATTTTTGTTTGGATAGTCGTAAAGTGCAAGAAGCGGATGTGTTTGTTTTATTATCCAGCACTACACAAACTTTGGATAAAAGTGTTGGCTATGCGCTACAAGTTATAGAAAAATCTGCATTTATTATTTCTGAAATTCCTGTTCAAAAACTTTTTGATGTCAATAGCAATTTACAAAAATATCAACAAAAACTGGTTGCAGCACCACGTATCCGCGAATGTTTAGGTGATTTGATTAGAGTGCAACTTCAACAAATTCAAAAAATTAGGTTGCCAGCGGTTGTTGCAGTCACAGGTACAAATGGCAAAACGACTATCAGCCAGTTAGTTGCTCAATTAACCGAGCAAAGTGGCAAAGCCTCCGCAATTATGGGCACTGCAGGTAATGGTAGGTTAGGCGCGTTAATTCAATCTACCCATACAACTGGAGATGTGTTGGCAGTGCAGCGTTTTGTGCATGAGATGGGTGTGGATAACATCGATATTTTGGCACTGGAAGCAAGTTCGCATGGGTTGGATCAATATCGCTTGCAAGGTGTACCTGTGCAGGTGGCTATTTATACTAACCTTAGCCGTGACCATCTTGATTACCATAGTAATATGGATGATTATGCTCGTGCTAAGGCACGTTTGTTTAACCGCAACCATTTCCCAACTTTGACCCATGCCATTATCAACCTTGATGATGAATATGCAACCACTATGCTTGAATCAGCAAGTAATAGCGGTGTACAGGTTTGGACGTACAGTATGCAAACCAATAAACAAGCAACCTTTGTTGCCCAACAAATTAAGCCGAGTCTTACAGGGGTTGAGATTGAAGTCGTGAGTGATTTTGGTACGGTTTGGTTAAACAGCCCATTATTGGGTTTATTTAATGTGGCAAACTTATTGGCGGCTGTTGCAGGTGCTTATGCATTGGCTGTCGATATGCAAGCCATGCCAACATTAGTTGCTAAGTTGCGTGGGGCAGATGGTCGTATGGATCGGGTAGAATCGGAAAAAGGTTGTTTTATTGTCGATTATGCTCATACCCCAGATGCCTTGACGCAAGTTTTAGCCAGCCTTAAAGCACATTGTAAAGGTAATCTTTGGGCGGTGTTTGGTTGTGGTGGCGACCGAGATAAAGGTAAGCGACCGTTAATGGCACAAGCAGGATTGGCAGAGGCGGATAAAGTGATTTTGACAGCGGATAACCCCCGTTCAGAAGACCCTATGGCTATTTTACAAGATATGCAGGTAGGCATGACTGATGAGCAGTATACACGCACCCATATTGAGCCAAATCGCCAGACAGCCATTGAATATGCGGTTAACCAGGCACAAGACAATGATATTGTCGTTATTGCAGGTAAAGGGCATGAGGCATATCAAGAAATCAAAGGAGTACGTTATGATTTTGATGATAGGGTGGTGTTAAAAGAGGCGTTGGCGAGCATCTTAAAATAAAGATGAAGATAATTATAAAAGGCAAAAAATGATAAACAAAGCAGATAAGGGTTTATACATTTGGCAAGCGGACAACTTGCTTACGGCAACTCAAAAAGTAAATGGGCGTTGGTTAAATGAAAGCTTGCCGAGTGTTGAAAAAATTAAGAGCGTAAAAATCTCGACAGACACTCGTAGCATTAGCAAAGGTGACATTTTTCTTGCCCTGTCTGGTGATAATTTTGATGGACATAACTACGCTAAAATGGCAGTAGAGAAGGGTGCGGTTGCAGTTATTGTGGAGCGAGAAATTGCCGAGCTGTCTGAATCAACCAATTTAGACTTACCACAATTGATTGTTAGTGATAGCCGATTGGCATTGGGACAGTTGGCAGGGTTTCGCCGTCGTCAGCATAAAGACGTGCAGATTATTGCGATTACAGGTTCTAGTGGTAAAACAACAGTTAAGGAAATGTTGGGCAGTATTTTTAGCAATATTGCCCCAACGTTAGTCACTCGTGGCAACCTAAACAATGATTTGGGTGTGCCGATGATGCTATTGGAGCTGTCTGATGAGCATGAATTTGCTATTTTAGAGCTAGGTGCCAATCATATTGGAGAAATCGCTTATACTGCAAATATTGTACAGCCTGATGTAGCAGCTATTTTAAATATTGGTACAGCCCATTTAGGTGAGTTTGGGGGTCGTGAAGGTATTTGTAAGGCAAAATCTGAGATTTATCAGGTGCTTGATAGTACAAAAACGGCAGTTGTGCCAGAATTGGATGCGTTTGCCGGTCAATTAAAGTCTATTGCCGGCAGGCATACCAACCAAATCATCGGTTTTGGCAAAACGGATGTAACTGTTAGTGATTTACAGATATCCCCTTTGAGTAGCCAGTTTATGCTAAATGTTGGTGATGCACGACAATCTGTCACATTACCGCTGGCAGGTGAACATAACGTCATTAATGCGATGGCAGTAACGGCATGTGCGATAGCCGTGGGTATCTCACTTGAGCAAATTGCTCAAGGGTTGTCACAGGTCAAACCACCTCGTGGTCGCTTATATAGCCAGACTGTGGGTAAACACTTACTGATTGATGATACTTATAATGCCAACCCAAATTCTATTAAAGCTGGAGCAAGTGTGGTTATGGCTCAAGCTGGCAAAAAAGTTTTGGTGCTTGGTGATATTAGTGAGCTGGGCGATGAAGCCCAAAATGAGCATTATAAATTGGGTCAGGATTTGGCAAAAATGGGTATAGAGTACATTTTTGCACTTGGTGAGTTTGCTCAAAATACGGTTGACGGTGCTAATAAAATAGGTGATATTCAAGCGGTTGCTTATACCGATAAGTCGCAATTATTGGCTGATCTACAGACATTTATCATAAATAATAAAGAGGAAGCTTGTACCGTTTTGTTTAAAGGTTCTCGATTTATGAAAATGGAGACCTTGTTTGAAGCATTAATTTAAAATACAGTTGAGCAGGTTATTTTATTTATCGCTTTACGAGATTAATAAAAATCGTTGATAAAAATAAAGATATAAAAATACAACAAAAAAAGCTAACAACTAATTTAAGATGGTGTCTTTTTTGTTGTTTTATCTACAATTCTTTAGGAGTACGTAGTGCTAGTTTGGTTATTTGAATGGCTTAGCCAATTTTATTCGCCGTTTTCGGCAGTGTCGTCATTAACTTTGCGAGTTTTACTGGCAGTTATTACGGCATTAGGTTTTTCTATGGTGTTTGGTGGCAAAGCGATTAAATACCTGCATACACTAAAGTATGGGCAGGCAGTACGTGATGATGGTCCGCAATCTCACTTGGCAAAGCAGGGTACGCCTACCATGGGCGGCGTTTTGATTTTGACGGCTATCGGTGTTGCCAGCTTGTTGTGGGGCGATTTAACCAATCCTTACATCTGGATTTTAATGCTGGTCATGGTAATTTTTGGTGCAGTTGGCTGGGCAGATGACTGGCTAAAAATTAAATATAAAAATCCCAAAGGTTTAATTGCTCGCAAAAAATATTTTTGGCTATCAGTAGGTGCCTTGTTTGCTGGTGGTGCGATGTATTATATCGCTACGCAACAAGCTGATGTTGCAACAACCCATGCCATGCAAGATTTACTACTTCCATTATTTAAAGATTGGTCAATTCCATTTTCGCTCATTCCGTTTGGGTTGGGTTTTATCATCTTTACTTATTTTGTCATTAATGGTGCATCAAATGCGGTTAACTTGACAGATGGTTTAGATGGGCTTGCAATTTTGCCTGTGGTTTTAGTGGCAACTGGCTTGGGTGTTTTTGCTTATGTATCTGGTGATGTGCGTTTTGCTGAGTACTTGCATGTGCCTTATATTAGTTATAACTCAGAAGTGACCATCGTTTGTGCGGCAATAGTGGGTGCTGGTCTTGGTTTCTTGTGGTTTAATGCCCACCCTGCACAAGTTTTCATGGGCGATGTTGGTGCTTTGGCACTGGGTGGTTTGTTAGGTACCATTGCGGTCATGACTCGGCAAGAAATTGCCTTTGCGATTATGGGCGGTTTGTTTGTTGTAGAGGCGTTATCGGTTATGCTACAGGTTGGCTCTTATAAATTACGAAAAAAACGGGTGTTTAAAATGGCACCATTGCATCACCATTTTGAGGAGTTGGGCTGGAAGGAAACCCAAGTGGTTGCCCGTTTTTGGATTATTGCCATTATTTTAGTTATTTTGGGGTTGATGACGTTAAAATTGCGTTAAGAGCCCTTTATAAAAAAATCAGTTATGTTGCGATCAATTATAGGCAGCCAAAACGCTGCCTTTTTTGCACCATTTTATAAAAATGGGTTCAACAAACCCCCACCAAAAGTATGAAATTAGGGTACAATAGAAGCCTATGTTTACAGTAAATCATAGTGATAAAAATGAGAAAGTGGTACAAGAAAAACGAGAGAGTTTGACACCGTACCACCACTTTAGTTTGTTCACTATATCTTTAAAATATTGGCTCTTGTAATAGTAATAAAGGGAGCAACCTCATGACTGAGCAGCAAAAGCAATCACAAACACGTCCAGATAACATTCAATATACGGATGTCATCATTGTTGGGGCAGGTCCCATTGGGTTGAGCATGGCACGCATGCTTGCTGGTGGTGAATTAAAGGTACATATTGTTGAAGGGCAACCACAAAATAGCATCATTAATCCAGCGTTTGATGGTCGTGAAATCGCTATTACTCACCGTACAAAAGAAATGATGCTTGATCTTGATCAATGGCGACACATTGAACCAGAGAATGTGCATTTGCTAAAACGTGCTGAGGTATATGATGGTAACTCACCATTTGCATTGGGTTTTGATAAACCAGATACTGTTCGGGGCAAACCGATTGAAACTTTGGGTTATTTGTTAGCTAACCACCGTATCCGAAAAGCCGCTTATCGTGCGTTAAAACATGAAATTGCCAACCGAAGTTATTTAACTACTCATTTTGGTAAACGTGTTACTGCCGTAAAAACAAATGATGAGTATGCAGAGGTAAGTCTTGAAGACGGCAGTATTATTCGTGGCAAGCTGGTATTGGCAGCAGATTCTCGAGTATCGTTTATGCGCAAAGCCCTAGGGATTAGTGCTGATATGCATGATTTTGGGCGGACGGTATTAGTGTTTGGCACCACCCACACCCAAAGTAACCAACAAACGGCACATGAAGGTTTTTATTATGGCAAAACTTTGGCAGTTTTGCCGTTGGGTGAGTATCAATCCTCCATGGTTGTTACTGTAGATAATAGCCAAGTGGCACGCATAGAAGCGATGAACAAAGAAGAACTTGCGACAGAAATGAATAATTGGCTTAATGGACGTTTAGGAGACATAACCGTAACCAGTGATATCCATAGCTACCCATTGCTTGGTGTGCATGCCGATAAATTTTATGGTAATCGTTGCGCTTTGATTGGCGATGCAGCAGTTGGTATGCACCCAGTGACGGCACACGGCTATAATTTAGGGATGGAAAGTGTGGCAATTTTAGGCAAACTAATTATGCAAGCTGCCCAAAAAGGTGAAGATATTGCTAATCCACGTTTGTTGGCACGTTATCATGTTATCCATAGTACAAAAACAAAAGCTATGTATCATGGTACCAATGCTATTGTAAAACTATATACGGATGAACGCCCACCCGCTAGGTTTATTCGTCGTGCAGGGCTGAGGCTAAGCAACAGTTTTGCACCAGTAAAACGTTTAATTACTGCCCAATTAACTGGCTAGGCATTTTTTTTAATTATGACCAACAGCATTTTTGCTTGTCCCATTTGTCAGTCATCAATGAGGGTTGATAGACAAACATGGTTTTGTGATGGTAGCCTTAATCCAAAGTCTGTTAGGCATCCATTTGATGTTGCAAAGCAAGGCTATATTAATTTATTACCTGTACAAAATAAAAAAAGCAAATCGCCAGGAGATGGTCAGGCGTCAATTTTAGCACGTCAGAGATTTTTACAAGCAGGCTTTTATCAACCATTACAAAGTAAGTTATATCAACTGATTCAAAAACATCTCAAAAAAACGTATTTACAAGCAAATATAAATAACACAACATGGCTTGATATTGGTTGTGGAGAAGGTTATTACTCACAAAAAATTGCGACAATACCAAGCATTAACCAATTAATTGCGCTAGATATTAGTAAACCTGCTGTTATTGAACTGGCAAAAGCAAGCAAATGCCAGCATATTTTATGGTGTCAATCACAAGCAATCAATAAACAAACGCATCTGAATGAACTAAATCAGGGTATTGTACCTTTAGTTGCCAGTGCATCAAAATTACCATTAAAAGACAGTTGCTTAGGTGGTGTTAGTAGTATTTTTAGTCCAATTTTTCCTCACGAAATTTATAGAGTTTTATCTGATAAAGGTATTGTATGCATTGCCAAACCAGATGTGGGGCATCTTGCCAGTATGCGTGTTGCTTTATTTGATGAAGTTAGAGAGCACCAATCTGATAAGTTTTTATGGCAGTTAGATGATGCTGGGTTTACATTATTAGAAAAAGTATTTGTTACGACAGAGTTTAAAATGAATCAGCAGCAATTAGCTGACCTACTAACGATGACACCATACTCTTATCGAGCAAAGAGAATAAAAAGAGAGGATTTATTGTTACAAGCAGATGCCAAAGGCTTTAAGACAACGGCAAAGTTTGTACTTTATGTTTTGCAAAAAGCCTGAGAAATAAATAATTAGGTAGCAGTTTTTTATAAAAAACAACCAATTGCTTAGCAAGCTAAATATCATTTACCTATACAGTCAATAAAAAAATAAACTTTTTATTGACTGTATAGGCAAAGTATCTTTCCAAAAGTATATAAAACAGTGTATATTAAAAAAATTATGGATTTTTTAAATTAAAA
>PDWI01004274.1_pt1 | contig 19294 bp, 14 predicted proteins | sample 1430891 | NCBI WGS metagenome assembly PDWI01 (sample SAMN01162508, study PRJNA174530) | Oral metagenome, whole genome shotgun sequencing project. | biome: Marine environment; feature: Marine mammal; material: Swab sample of the gingival sulcus; isolation source: swab sample of gingival sulcus...
ACCCTTTTTAGGCGTGATTCCGCAGAATACAAGTTTAAGACTAATTTATAATTAATCAGCGTGCAGTTATCTGAGAGTGTTTTGGGTTGGGTGAGGGTTAGTCGAATAATTATTATAATCATTACGGACAAATTTCTCGATTCTAGTGTTCTAGCAAGCTAATACCTTGGTGGTAAGTCTCTCAAATAAACAGTATGGATTTGGTTACTATCCGCGTTCTGTCGTTGTGACCAAATATAATCAACCGGTCACATATTAAACACTTCAGCTGGTCTGTCAATTTGGTCATTATTGTAGTTGTAAGTTCCGTCATACCGATCCATTCCGCCACCATAAGTTCTTCTCAATTCTATTTTGTTAGCTACAACCGGTCCATTAATGATTAATTGATGATTACAATCATTTGCTCCAGCCCCAATTGGACAAGTTCTAATCTTACCATTGACTATGATCCAAGCATCAAGTCTTTCAACGTTTGGAGCGATAGTTAGAACGCTGTTTGGTTCAGTCATCACGATTACTTTAGGTTTATAGTCATCAACCGAACTGGCACTATTATTTTGAAAATTATTTTTTATTTCATAATTACGGCTAGTGATAAATTCAGCATTTTTAAAAACATCTGGTTTTCTATCATAAATGTCTTTTAAACCAAAGCCAATAACTCTAGGATTATCAGCATTAAAACTAATATTACCCAAATTATTAATATCACCATTCGATAAAGTCAAAGTGTGTAACACTTCATTATCATTAACAATACTATCAAGAGTGTAACCATTGGAACGGAACATGTTATCGACTTGATTTTTAGCAATTATTGCATATTCAGCAAAAGAACCTGAGTTCTGATTGCGCAAACTATTGCCAGCTAGTGGCCAACCATCACCGACTCGATTGTTACGTTCGACTAGAACTTCGTTTGCATAGAGCGAATTAGAAGTCACCTCAGCGAAAGGTTGTTTGGTAATTGTACTACAAACAGCAGCTGAGTGCATCCATAGATTGTCTGAAGTCCGCTCCTCTCTGGGTTCTTCGCCTCCACTGGCGCTTTCATAATGCCAAGGATGAACTGACAATCCAAAGCAAATTTTGCTACCAGGCGTTAAATTACCGGCGAGCTTCTTAATAATCTTAAAGCCTTTCTTATTAGGATTATCAATCATATTTCTAATAACACTATTACGTGGATTGACTGGATTAATCAAACTTTTAATTAATTCAAAATCATCATTTTTGTCCTTACCCTTGCCTAAATCATTATAGCCAGTCGCAACGACTCCTTGTTCAGACACATTTGAGTTTCTAGTATAATAAGCCCTTGGTCCAAGACTGACTGGATTATCAGTAGCGGCCTTACTATAAACAGCATCATTATTTAAACCAGATTTTATAATATAATAAGTCAAATGCCACTCAGCTTTTGGTTCTCGTCGCCAATAAGTGCATTTGATATCTCTTAAATTCTGAACATGCTTGGTATAACTGTCTGTTTCAGTATATGAACAATCATAATAAATCGTTCGTCTTCTACAACTTGAATGATTATTAAGACAATTAGTCCTATTAAAGTGGCCAGAACAATGATCGCTTGGATTATTAGAATACCATCTTACTCTAGAGCAAGTACGAGGGATTCGACAACTAACACTATCACCATCGCTACTGCTAGTATAATTATAAGATAATTCACACTTAGTTCGATCATCACTATTTTGGCAAAGCCTATCACACCATCTTCTGTAAGCTGAGATCCTAATAGGCGAACCAACACTAGATGGATGTGAACAATGATTTGAACTAAAATTATCATAATAAGTATATGATCTGTTTGGTCTAAATGATCGATGATTATTATCGTCTCTAAAACTCCATTGCTCATTACGCTGAGCAAAACTTTCTAAGCCAATTCCAGTATGACTATCAATCGCTTCTCCGGTTTTCAAATAAGGATTAGGCGGATTAATCCAAACACGTTCTTCTTCGCCACCATCAGTCTTAATCACAATACAAGCTTCGTTGCTTTGATTGGTAATTCTACTATTAATTTTATTAACATATTTTGGTCGCTGATAAGACCATTGAATAGCTTGAGGGCCAAAACCAATCAAACGACAAGACACATATTCTCCACCTCCACGATTAATAAAACCAAACTTTGTGCTATCATCAATCATCTCTTGAGCAGTAAACTCAATTGTTTCTGATGCTTTGTATTTGAGCGCAGCTCCAGCTTGTCTAATCATGGCAGTTCGTTTAGCACTCCACGACGAAACGCCAACATTAGAACTATGATTAACTTGATTAAAATGAGTTCGATTGATTAAACACTTATTACCAAACATCGAAGAAGGACTATAGCTACTACTAGGATCATCTTGACCAAATACTTGGTAACAAACGGTGTGATTAAGTGAACTGCCAATAACCTCCTCAGCATATTTTTCAATTGTATAATCGAACTTTATGGTTTGCTTAGCCGTGTCATATTTACTGATTATTAACTCTTGTTGCAACGGATTTTTGCCATTATGTTTAATTGTTGTGCCATTCGTTGTGATGTCAATGCTGGCATTAGCTCTAAAATTTGGTTTGGTGACTTTGAACCTAACACATTTCCACGATCGATTATCGCCAGGTCCACCAGCTCCACCACCTGGTTCATTTTGGTTACGCCAGTCATTAATCGATGGATTAAAAACTCCTTTCTCATCTGATAATTGATACTTAATCGACGAACAAGCTCTAACTTCTAAAAATCGATTACCATTAGAGTCTTCCTGCAATTCATCATCGTTGATGCCTTCGAATAGCTTCTGTAATTTTAATCTACTATTATCAGCTTTATTTCCGCCATAAATTTCACCAGCAACATTAAAACCATTATGAATCTCTTCGAACGCTCCTTCTATTAGTTTGTATTGTTCTATCGTTCCTTTAATTCTTTTACTCGGAATCACATTTGTGTCAATCGTCAGTTTTGGTTCATAAACTTCACTATCATAAGTTTTTATTTCCCGATTTTTAAGGATCTTAGTTATGCTATGATTAACAATATAATTAATAGCGTGTTCGTTTGGTCGATCGCCATCATTATATAAACTATGTTTAAAAGTTAGATAAAGATCATCGTTAGGGTCAATGAAGCCACCTTGATACTCAACGTCACTAGTTGTAGTTGAAGAATCGCCAGTCGCTCCATTATTGCTATTATAATTATCCAAAAAATCAGTTTCAGTTTCTTCATAATCACCATTACGTTGTAAAAACACTTCGCTAATTGGTTTAATCTTATCATGGTAAAAACAAAACCAAGCTAAATTTTTATGTTGAGATTGTTGATCGCACTTAATATCATTAGGACCCCAACACATACCGCTAGTAATATCTGTTCGTTCTGTTCTAGCTTCGACTTCTTTCATATCATAAAATATATTTTTAACCATATTCCAAGAAACTATTTTTTCGTGTCCATCAAGATGAATACGATCAGCAGAGCCTTGATATTCTAATAAATTACCGCCAAAAGCTCTATCGCTAAAAATAGCTGGTCCAGCATCTTTGATGCAATCACCATTATTGCTAAAATAACAACTTGGTGACATTGAAGAAGCATAAGCACTATTGATACCAGCTAATCCAACTTGACCAGAATAAGGTCCACTTGAATTACCAATAGCATTCTTATAATGACTTTCTAGAGCAAAACGAAAAAAGCCACCGTATTTCTTGCAGCCCTTTATCTGACCAGCTGGGTTATTAGAGGTTCCACCAGTATAAACAATATCATGAGCTTCATTGGCATTACTGTATTTATCTTTACAAATATCTGACCACCATTGATCACCATTTGTTGTACAAAATGGCAAAGTTTTAAAGTCATAATAACGCCAAGTGCCACCAAAACAAGTGTTAGCAGAAGCTCCACCGTTATAAACACAACCACCACTTAATGGATAACCTGAGCCACCAACAGCCAGAGCTGATTGATTATTAATTAAAATAATTGATAATAATAGAAATAATAGATAGAATTTTAGTTTAGATAAATTCTGCTTCATATATAAAGTATAATCAATTTAAGATGATTTTTAAAGACTTGAAAAAATAGAGAAAAATGTTATAATAAAGTAGTGTTGTTTATATAGTAGATAAAGCAAGTTAATAATTCGAATACAAGGAGGGTATGTTATGAAAAAACATAAACTTTTAATAATAGTAATAGCACTAATAATTGTTTCAAATTCAATTATTTTTGCTGATCAATTTCCAGGGTTACCAGACTCCTGGCAAGATTTAGAGCCAAAGCAATTCTATAACAATAAAAATTTAAAAAACTCAACTATGATTAGTGGGAATTTAACTAAACCCAATGGTTTTGTTACTTATTGGATAGGTAACTCAGTTAAAAACATAAGAAAAACTAAGTGGCCAAACTTTATTGATAGAGAGCTTTATACTTATGGCGGAATAACTTATGGTAACGGCTACCAATTTCCACTACCACCAATTATTAAATATGAAGCCGGTGGTGAAACTATTGGTAAAGTAGAATATTTTACTGATGGTGGGTATGCTCTCGTTAGAGTTGATCAAGAAAAGCGTAAAGGAGGCAAATATTTAGTTCTGTTTTACGCTGAAAAGATCAAAATTGACAATTCGGGATTCACCAATGATAGCTTAATCCAAGCTGCTAAAGCCAGAAAGTACTTTAACTATGGCGAAGGCAGTTATGGTGATTTTGGTGAGTTGTTAAAACAACCGAATAGCAACTGTCGTTATTCAACCGTTTATGATAATGCTACTTTACCGTTAAGCACCGTTTACGAATATGGCTTTAAAGATTTCGGTGGGTTTATAGATTTTACTTATGATTCAAAGTTCAAAACCAACCAGCCTCAGTGGTATGATTTTACTAAAAAATCAGTCTTCACTGATGTTGGTGAAAACTATTGGGGCAAAAACTCTATTAACAAAGCTTTTGAGCTTGGCTTGATCAAAGGCATTGGCAACGGCAAGTTCGCACCAAAAGACAAATTGACAAAAGCTCAAGTGATGCAGTTATTGTATAACTTCTGGCAACAAGAAGCGCCAGAAGAATTCGTCACCGAAACTGCAAAAACTGCTGAATGGTATGACCCGGCAGTAAATTGGGCGAAAGAAACGGGTCTAATACTATCCGGTAATAACTTCAGTCCAAATGCTGAAGCCAGTCGAGGGTTCTTCACTCTTATGATAGGCAGACTCATTAACAAAAAGAATATTGATATAGCGTACTTTGAGCTAAATCCAAAATTCAAGGATTTGGAGTCAAAGGGGGCGGAATTGCAGCAATCAATTAGAATGCTGCAAAACGCTTGTATAATTACTGGGTACAACCCAGACAATTTCAGTCCAGACAGATTCTTGTCTAGAGCTGAAGCCGCTGCTATAATGGAGCGTTTAAAGTATGCCAAATCTGTAGTAGACAGTGGTGACTACTTGCCACAAAGTGGTCATGACTATTATTATAATGATTAAACAACACACAGCCCCGAGCTCAGCTCGGGGTATTTTTTATTTTTGATAAAGTTTAGACTTTTCAAGGAATTGGTCAGCTTCAATTTTGTATTTAGCAGCACGATAAAGGTCACTCTTAGTTTGATAAAATTTAGCTTTTTGGCTATTATTCAATCTATCAACTGCGAATTCATTAAATTCATCTATACCATGAGTTGGCTTGTCTTGCTTGATTAAATACTTAGCATATTTGATTAACAGCTCAAAAGCTTCATTGTAGCGGCCTTCTCTTTGATAATTGTCAATTCTGGTTTCGTACAATTTGTCTTTTTTTTGGTCTAACTGGTCTGTATAACTAATAGTTAATTTGGTCTTGTCTTTATTACCCTCTGTTTCAATTTTTTGAATACCTTTATCGATTTGACTTAATTCTTACTTAACAGTACCTAATTTTTCAGATTTTTTTGAGTTGTTTTTTGGTAACAATAAAATAACTGCATAACTGCAGTAGCAGTAGCAACTACTATTAGCAAAATTGTGATAATTATCTTTAATTTGCGATGATTTTTGATTCGATTAATGATTAGTTTGGTTTTTAAATCAGGCGATACTTCGGTTGGTTTTTGTTCCATTATTACTCCTTAGATTAATACTTACGTTTATTATAGCTTAAGCAGATTATAAAAACAATCAAAAAATCATTTTGGCTTAAATTTTAACCAAATTAGCGTACTCGATATTCAATTTGCGGATTTTGTGGTCAGTGAATCTGACCGAAACCGCCAGGCCATCAATATCTACCACTGTGCCAATACCAAATTGAACAGATTCGACTCGATCGCCGATTTCGAATTCGTTAATAATATCTGGCACAAAATCTTCTGTTTGTGGAGTGTAATCAATTTGCTCCAACAACTCAGCATCATGCAAAAATTGCGATGGCAGATTGGATTTGGTTTGACCAAAAGTCATTCGTGAATGAGCGTAAGACAAATATAAAAATTGTTTAGCTCTAGTCATTGCCACATAACACAATCGGCGTTCCTCTTCCATTTCATCAGCTTGATTATAAGCTCGAGAATGGGGGAAGATGCCCTCTTCCAAGCCAACAATTATTACCAAATCAAATTCCAAACCTTTGGCTGAGTGAACAGTCATTAAATTGACCTTTTGATCGGTTTCGACTTGATCACCGCTAGATAATAAACTAGTATCTTCCAAAAAGGTTGCCAAATCAGAATAAATTTTCGACTCAGAAACCAACGCGCTTAAGTTCTCTAAACGAGAATCTTTTTCTAATGGATCTCGGTCCAAATAATCTTTGTAATGAATCAAATCTATTATTTGATTAATCAATTGGTCTAGCGGGGGATTAGTTTGATAAAACTCTGATATTTTGACCATTAGCTGACCAAATTTAGAGAATTTTCGCTGAATTGGCTTGGATAAATTTGATTGATTAATTTTGGCAATTGCCGTCAACAAATCATAATTAGTCGTTTGCCACCAACTCAAAAATTTATTGATACTGCTAGCGCCAATTCCACGAAGCGGCAAGTTGATAATCCGTTCAAAAGCAACTCGATCATTAGGCTGATAAAGCAATTTGAGATAAGCAATAATGTCTTTGATTTCTTTTCGATCAAAAAAACGAACACCACCGATAATTTGATGCGGAATCTTGGCCTGCAACAAAGCTCGTTCCAGCTGATAGGATTGAGCGTTAGTCCGATACAAAACAGCCATTTGCTGATAACTAATGCCATTTAATTTGGCCTGGCTAATCAAATCAACCACTCTTTTGGCTTCAAAAATTTCATTCGGACTATCGTAAATCAAAACCTCAGCTCCGTCTTCGGCCTCAGTCCAAATAGTTTTATCAGAACGCTGCTGGTTCTTTTCAATCAGTTTTTGAGCTGAACGCAGAATATTGCCAGTTGAACGATAGTTTTGTTCTAATTTTATGATTTTGGCCTGCGGAAAATGCTGTTTGAAATTAAGAATATTAGTAAAATCAGCTCCTCGCCATTTATAAATTGACTGATTGTCATCACCAACCACACACAGATTTTGCTGATTATTAACCAATAATTTGATAATTTGATACTGCGCCTGATTAGTGTCCTGATATTCATCAACCAAAATATATTTGAACTTATCTTGCCAATATTGACGAATTTCTGGCTTAGTTTTTAGCAAACGAACTACTTCAACCAACAAATCATCAAAGTCAAGCGCCTTAGCTTTTTGCCTCAACTTCTCATATTCTGGATAAATTTGAGCCACCGTTCGTTCAATTGGATTATAATTATCAAACGAATAATCATCGGCTGAGATTAGCTGATTTTTGGCTTTAGAAATCAAGCTTGAGAGCGCTTTTGGTTTGATTGATTTGACCGAAATGCTGAGATTATCCATCGCCTGTTTAATCAATTTTTGACGATCACTATCATCATAAATCACGAATTTTGGATCAATTCCAATCTCCTGCCCAGACTGACGCAATATTTTGACACAAATGCCGTGAAAAGTACCCATCCAGGGCATAAAATGATAATTATTGTTTTGAGATAACAAATCAGCGATCCGCTGACGCATTTCACGAGCCGCTTTGTTAGTAAAAGTTACTGCCAAAATTTGTTGTTGGTTGGCATAACCTTCGCTGATCAAATAGGCGATTCGATGGGTTAGAGTTTTGGTTTTGCCACTACCAGCACCCGCCAACACCAAAACTGGACCGTCAATTGTTTTGACCGCGGCTAATTGTCTGTCATTTAGATCATCAAATAAATTCATCTAATTATTATACATCACAAACCAATAAACAAATAGTCCAACCCCAATTGCAAATAGCAAAATTACCAAAAATAACCAAATCTTTGAAGGCTTTTTAGTTTCTTCTTGTTCAACCGCTAATTTGTGATCGTTTCGATATAATACTGGTTGGTTACTATCCAAATCTACGTCTTTGACTTTTTCTTGTTTTGGTGCAGTCCGATAATCGTGAGTGATGGTATTAGTTGGCTTGAATTTTTGTTCTGGCACGCCCAAAGGTCGTTTTTCAACTTTAACCGTTTCTAAGAAAGGTGAAGAATTTTTCTCTTCTACTACTTCGTTAGCCGACTTATTGTGATTCAAACGAACTGGTTTAACATTCTTTTTGACTTGAACTGGTTTTAGAACTTCAACCGGAGCGACTGTTTTGACGTTCGATGATTTGGAATTAAGTTTCTGATTAACAGTTACCGAATTATCAGTCGCTGGTTTAGCGACATAATCTAGTTTGTCCTTACGATAAGTATAATCACCATCTTTGGTGTGTTTAGAAATAGTTTGTGACTGATAATGACCAACTACCTGACCATCAGCCGAAACAAAATGTTGATTAATTACCGCTGGCTGATGCAAACGTCGCTTGTGTCTCAAATGATTAAGATTGACGCTTTCTGGCATTTTATCAACTGGAATTAATGAATCAGTTACATTTTCAGTCGTTGACGATGTTTTAGCTGGAGCAGGCTTTTTGGCTGGTTGCACTTTATTGCGAACCACTTGTTTTGGTCGAGCTGTTTTTGCTGGTTTGGTTGGACGGAAAATATCTTCAATCGTCTTGCTAACAGCACTGTTTTTACGAATTTTAGCTTGTTTTGGTGAAACTTTTTGTTTGATAGAGACTTGTTTTCTAGCAATTTTGGCTTCATTCTTGGGCAAAAAATCCATTGATTTACCACTATTGCGACTAATTTTATTTTTAACTGGTTGCGGATTTTTTACAACAGGTTTATTAGACATAGCCGAACTAATCGCTTGGTCTAAAGCATCAAAATCAATATCATTCATTTTGATCTCCTTTAACGGTTCCGTAAGTTGTTTCAACAATGTCACTAAATTGGTAAGCATTCAAACTAGCACCGCCAATCATCAATCCATCAACACCTTCTACTAACAAATAAGGCAGGGCATTATCTTTATTAACACTGCCACCGTAAACCACTCTGACCTCTTTTGCGGCTTTTTTGCCGTATAAATACTCGATTTGTTTGCGAATCAATTTGACCGCTTTTTCAACATCTTTTGGCTTGGCTGATTCACCATTACCAATCGCCCAAACCGGCTCATAAGCAATCACACAATCTTTTATTTCAGCACTAGTTACATTAGCTAAGCCAGACAATAATTGGTCGAATAAAACGTCCTTAGTCTCATTACTAGCTCGATCAAAGCTAGTTTCACCAACACACAAAATCGGTTTGATGCCAGAACGAAGAGCAGCCTGAACTTTGGCTCGAATATCTTTGTCACTCTCGTTAAAAATATGGCGTCTTTCTGAATGGCCAACAATTGCATAATCAACAATTCCTTTAAGTTGCGCAATTGAAACTTCGCCTGTATAAGCGCCCATGTCGCGCCAATAAAAATTCTGAGCGGCTAGCTTGAACTTGCGCCGATCGAGTTGTAAACTCAAAGATTGCAAACTAAAAGTTGACGGAGCTAGAACAATGTCAACAGAATAGTGACCTTTAACCATTTTAGTTAATTTGTGTAAATACAAACTAGCTTCGTCCATGCGAAGATTCATTTTCCAGTTTGCAATAATAATTTTGTTTTGTGATTTTTGTGTCATTAATATGCCTTTTTTAGCTAATATTGCTTATTTTTATACTAAATTATCAACTAGTCTTTGTCAAGCAGAGCCTCAACCGCCGGCAGCTGTGAATAGGCGATTAACTCCAGCATCGCACCGCCGCCAGTCGATAAATATAACTCAGGATTTTGATTCTGGTCAATGTATTGATTGACGAATCCGACCGTATCACCACCACCAATCAAAGCTTGTTTGGGTGACGAAATTAGCTTTTTGACCACTGTTTCGGTCGCTTGAACGAAGTTTGGATTCTCAGTATAGCCCAAATTACCGTTCCAAATAATGGCTTGAGCTTGGTCAATCAATTGAGCGATTTCCAACGTCGTTGCTGGACCAATATCAGCAATAATATCATTCGCTTCAATTGAATTTATTGTTTTTATAACAACATTATTTGATTGTAAATCTGTTGTAGTTTTGACATCAATTGGCAAAACTAGCCGATCGTTTGATTTGCCTTGACTTAACCACAATTGTTTGATTCGATTGGCAACTTTTAGCTGGTCGTCCTCCACCAAGCTGCGACCAATTTGATAACCCTCACTCAATAAAAAGGTGTTAGCCATAGCGCCACCAATTACCAAATAATCAACTTTTTTGACCAATTGTTTAATAAAATCAATTTTATCAGAAATCTTAGCACCGCCAACAATCGCCATAACTGGTCGCTCAGCTTGATTTAAGAACTGACCGACTTTCTGATATTGATTTTTTAAATTTAGACTAGCCACACTTGGCAATAATTTGGTAATAGCGATCGTGCTAGCCGACTGACGATGACAAATCGAAAAACCATCCTGAACAAACAGCTCAGCTTTGGTTCGCTGAACCAACTGCTCTACTAAAGTCGAATCATTGGTCTGTTCTCGCTCATCAAAACGTAAATTTTCTAGCAATAATATCTTGAAATCGGTTGATTCAAAATCAAATGCTTGCCAGTCAGACACAAATTCAACCGGCTGATTCAAAATTTGTGACAATCTAGTCGCTATTGGCTCTAAAGATAATGATTTATCAACACCTTTCGGTCGGCCCAAATGACTTAGTATAATTATTTTTTTGGCAGTTTTGGCTAATAATTCGAGAGTCGGTTGACTCGCCTTGATCCTGCTATCATCTATAATCTGACCATCCTTGATAGGCACGTTGTAATCAACCCTAATCAGAACAGTTTTTTGGTCAAAATCAACGTCTGCGATTGTTTGCTTGTTAAACATTATAAGCTCCTAACTTGAATTGTGTCGGTCGAACCAATTATTCCTTTTTGACGAGCCGAAACTATAACCACTTTAGTTTCTTCTTGATTACCAAAACGGTTAGCGCGTTTTAATTGAGTGGCTAATTGATAGCCCATTTGATCAGAAAGCGGACGCAAATAACTTTGGTTAGCATAAACCAACGCCAATTGTTGAGCGGTTCGTCTAACATGCGTCACACTCAAAATCATTCGATCGGGTCGGACTGCCGCTAGTTGAGTCGCACTAATACCGCTAGTTGTTTCAACAATAATGGCTTGGGCTTTAATTTGATCGGCCAAATCAACCGCTGCTTGACTAATCGGATTTTGCTCAAAATCGACTGTTCCAATTTTACTATCAAGATGATCTTGAGTATGCAAAATGATTTTTTTCATCGCCCTAACCGCTTCTATCGGATAATTACCAGTAGCCGTTTCTTCTGATAACATCACCGCATCAGCCGCTTCCATCACCGCAGTTGCAATGTCCGAAGCTTCGGCTCGGGTTGGTTGGGGTTGATCAACCATACTAGCCAACATTTGAGTTGCCACGATGGCAATTTTGTCATGCTTGCGTGCCAATTTGATAATCTTATTTTGAATCACTGGCACCACTTCGGCGCCCGCTTCGATTGCCAAATCACCACGCGCAATCATCACACCATCTGCTTGCTCGATAATTGACTCCAAATTAGCAGGGTCGATTGCTTGCTTGGTTTCAATTTTGGCAATAATTTGAGCATCAGAACCATGGGACAGCAAAATCTGACGCAGATTCTGAATGTCAGCCGCTGTTTGGACAAAACTAAGAGCCACATAGTCAAAATCCTGGCTAGCGCCAAAAGCGATGTCACGTAAATCCTTGGTAGTGATAATATCGCCATCAAAATCAGTGTCCGGCAAATTAATGCCCTTATTCGACTCTATTTGACCATTGTTAGCAATTTTTATTTTGATTGCAGTTGGCGAAACTATTTCAACGATTTCGGCTTTGATTCGACCATCGACTAGATATAATTTTTGACCAACTTTAACCTTGCTTGCTAAATTATATTGAATCGGCAAATGATTTTTATTTTGGTCATAATCAAGAATCAAAGTTTGGTTCTTTTTAACCGTTAGGGGACGGTCATTGTTAAAACGGCCTAGCCTAATTTTTGGACCTTGCAAATCTTGAACGATAGCGATTGGCTTGCCCAATTCCAAAGAGCTTTCACGAATCAATTTGATTTTAGCCAGTTTTTGTTGGTCAGTACCATGGCTAAAATTCAAACGACAGCCATTAACTCCAGCAATGATTAACTTTTTAATCATTTCCTTGCTATCAGTCGCCGGACCAATGGTCGCCAAAATTTTGGTTCGCTTAAAAGCCGTTTTTGTCATAAGCTTATTATACACTAATTTACTAGCTACAAGCAATTATCTAACTGATAAATTAAATTGCTCACATCCAAAGATATGAGCAATTAATATAAGATTTTCTATTTTAAGCGCCGATTTTATCTTTTTTGATGCCTTTTTTGGCAGCTCGTTCAACATAATCAATAATTGGACCAGCCACGTTACGCTTAGTGATTTTTTCAATACCAAAACCAGGTGAAGCATTGACTTCCAAAACCAATGGACCACGATTGGAGCGCATCAAATCAACACCAGCCACACTCAAACCCATCACTTTAGCTGCTTTGATCGCAATTTTGCGCTCTTCAGGAGTTAATTTGATTGTACTTCCCTGCCCACCTTTGTGCAAATTCGAACGAAAATCGTCATCCAGACTTTGTCGTTGCATGCTTGCCACTACTTTGCCACCAACTACGAAAGCTCGAATGTCAGTGCCAGCTGATTCTTTGATGAATTCTTGTAGCAGAACGTTAGTTCCATTGTCGTTAGTCAAATAAAAAGCTTGTAACGTTGATTTGGCGGCTTTTCGGGTTTCGGCCAAAACCACACCATTGCCATGTGTACCACGCGCCAATTTAATAATCACCGGTGCGCCGCCCAATTGGTCTAACAAATCATCAATATCGGTCGTGTTTCGTGAAACCACCGTTTTAGGAATCGGCACGCCATATTTTGCCAATAATTGCATTGAACGCAACTTGTCACGAGTTCGAGAAATAGCGATTGATTTAGAAACCGAATAAACGCCCTGCATCTCCAGCTGACGAACAATAGTTGTGCCATAACGAGTCATATAAGAAGCAATTCGCGGAATAATAGCATCAAATTCACCAATTGGTTTACCATCATAAAAAACTTTATTGCTGTCTTTTTCAATTGAAACATAGCAATTCTTATAAGCAATCACTGAAACTTGATGACCACGCTCTTTAGCCTCTTCGGCCAAACGTTTAGTCGAATAGTTGTCAGGTCCATTGGATAAAATCGCGATTCTCATTTTAGTTGCTCCTTTCTTCAGAATATTTTTTGTAAAATTTGTATTGATCTTGTTTTAGTTCTTGGTTCAGTTTTTCAGTCTTTTTGACCGTCGTTTTGATGTCAAATTTTGAAACGTCGACCAAGAATTTTTTGTTCAAAGTTCTTCGACCTATCAGTATCGGAAATTTATTTTTTGACCGATTAGACAGATTAAAATTAGCGTTTATTTTCTTACCTGCCATAGTCAAAGTTAGTTTGGTCTGATATCTTATCTGTCTTTGCCCAGTCGAATTTTTGACAGCAGCTACTCGATAAGTATCAGTTTTGATAATTTTGCCGGTGTAAAAAGATGATTGCTGGTCGAATAAGACAAATTCCAATGTCCCACTTGGCTTAACTTCAATAGAACTAGCCCAAATAGCTGAAGAGTCGGCGCCAGTGTCTATTTTTGCCGGAACGTTTTGAACGTCTGCAACATCAACCAAAGCGTTACGACCAATGATTTTTTTCTCTGTCATATTTTTCCTTTTTACTGTTTAAATTATACCATTTTAGACTGAAAATTCAATCAACAACAAAATCACAATGATATTATCTTATAATTATACCATATTTTGATATAAAAGTCAATGTTTAACAGAGAGGATTAGCTGAAAAAGTGTCGTTTTTTAGCTTTTTTAAAATCTTTTAGCAAGTCTTTTTGTTTTTTGGATAGATGAGTTGGGGTTTTGACTACAATGTTAACAATGTGTGCGCCTCTTAAGTCATCCCGCAAGTGGGGGACACCATGTCCTGACAATTTGAAATCAGTGCCAGATTGGGTACCGGCTGGGATTTTCATCGTAATAGTTCCGTCTACTGTTTCGACTTCAATTTCGGTTCCAAGTGCCGCCTCAACCATATCAATTTCTTCTTCTGACAGAATAATATCGCCTTCTCGAGTAAATTTTTTGTCTGGCTTGACCGAAATATGGACAAACAAGTCGCCTTTTTTGCCGCCAGCGATTGCTTCACCACGACCAGATAGGCGAATCGTTGCACCGTCAGAAATCCCGGCCGGAATTTTTAATTTGATAGTCTGATTCTGATGTCTAGTGCCTTTGCCACCGCAAACTGTACATTTCTTTTCTGGGACTTTACCTTTACCATTACAGTCAGGGCAAATTTGAGTTTGATTAATAGTGCCAAACAGAGTTCTGATTGGTTGATTCACCTGACCAACGCCTTGACAAGTGGTGCAAGTTTTATGATTGTGACCAGGTTCAGCGCCATCGCCTTTGCAATGGTCACAAATATCCTCTAGGTCTAATTTTATTCGTTTTTCAACTCCAAAAATAGCTTCTTTGAACTTAATAGTTAATTCTATTTCGACATCACGACCTCGATTAGGTCGAGATTCTGAGCGACCGCCGCCAAAAAAGCTCGAAAAAATATCACCAAAATCGCCACCACCAAAGTCAAAATGAACATTCTGACCATTGAATCCACCAAAACCTTGAAATGGATTGCCACCGCTAAAACCACTGTTCCCACCGACTCCAGCATGACCAAATTGATCATAACGTTGACGCTTATCGTGGTCTTTTAGGACTTCATAAGCTTCATTAATCTCTTTAAATTTTGCTTCATCACCACCTTCTTTATCAGGGTGATATTTGACTGCGGCTTTGCGAAAAGCCTTTTTTATTTCATCATCAGATGCGTCTTTTTTGACGCCTAAAACTTCATAATAATCTTGTTTTGACATATGTTTATTTTACTAAATTGGCAATCAAATTGCAAGAGTGCCAATAAAATTGTTAGATTTGCGCCAAGATTGCATCCACTAGGGCTGATTTTGCGAGAAACGAGCTAGTTGTATAAATATACTACTAGCGAGTCTCACAGCAAAAGAAGTTCTAGTGGGTGTAATATTAGTGTAAATATAATGATTTTAGTTGGTACTCTTGCAATTTTAGCAAGAGTGCCGACCGCTATAAAATATTTATATAAATATAATACCGTTTTTTATTTTTTGTCTGCAACAAAGATTAATCTCTCGGATTTATTTCATTACGCCTGAGGTGACAAAATCTGCAAATGTCATTTCGAGTGGAGCGAAGCGAAACCGAGAAATCTATATTAATTATTTTTAATAATTAATATTTTTTCAAAATATTAATAGATCTCTCGGCTCGTGCTAAAACACTCGCTCGAGATGACAAGGATGGGGAGTGTTTTTCAACTTGATAGAAATGAGATTTTAGTGAGTCTCGCAGTAAAAACAGTTCTATCGGGTGTAATATTAGTGTAAATATGATAATTTTAGTTGGTGCTCTTGCAATTTCAGCAAGAGTGCCAATAAAATCATTGTAATTTTAACATTTGACAAAACCTAATAATTATATTTACAATTATAATAATTCGATAGTAAGAAAGGGGTGGTAGACATAAAAAAAATCGGATTAGTTCATTTATGTTTATAAAGGAGGATCTAATGAGTAAACATAGGTGCAATAGGGACTGTGAAAGTGCAAAGAAAAAGTAAGTGAAGACAGTCAAAGATATTTAGACTGTCACGTGGATATTAGAAATAGAAGGAGGTGGTCCTTGTTCAGAAGGGGCTAGTACCCCCCAAAAAGCCGCTCAAGAAGAGCGGCTTATCTTATTTATCATTCACAGCAATATTTACAACCAACCACCTTGATTAGCGCCGTAATTGGTTCTAATTTCATAAGCGTGTTGAGCATTGGCTAATTGTCGTTGCAAATTAGTAATAATTGATCGAGCTTGATTATTGATCGAGCCACAATCGGTTGAAAGATTATTCAAATCAGCCAAAATTCGATTAGCGTATTGAACATCAATCGCACCGTGTCCCCGCTCATGAGTTAACAAACCAGACAAAAACCTACTCATATTATTCTTAGTCACTTGTGGTGTATAAGTATCCGCAGTCCAAGTTGGCATAGTTATTTTGGTCCGTAGACCCAATTTGACGTTAGTTAATGAACATTTATTGTTATTTTTCTTAATCTGATAACTAAAGTTCATTCGACTTTGTGAAATCGCATAAATGTGACTTTTACCGATTGCACTAGACACACCACAACGCCAAATTTGTTGTTGAATAGTTCGACTATCACGTCCATAAACCCGAAAATAATTAATTGGATCCTGAATACGAGTCAACCCAGCAGGACGATTAGACAAATCAATCGGACCTGGCAGCAGATAGTTTACCCTAGCACAATTACTAACAGCCGGCACAGCTGGTCTAACAACCGCCTTTTGAACCGTCTTTTGCCTTGGTCTAACGACCGGAGTGACAACCGTTTTTTTCAGCTGAGCAGCTATTTTGGCTGCAACTGGTTTGATGACCTTTTTAGCTGGTTTAGCCTTGGCCTTAAATTGTTTGGCTGATTTTATTCTAAAAATCGTTTGCTTTTTTTCAAAAGCTAATCGGTCTTGTTTGATTGATAAATCGTTAACAGCTTTCAAACTAAAAACTGCAGCTATGACTAACAAAAATAATCCTAATATAAAAAGCATTATGATAATTGCGTTGATTTTTTTTGACACTTTCAAAAAATTAGTTTGTTGTTCAAACATTATCTTGTCTCCTTATTTTGGTTTAAAGTCTCTCGTTCTAAACCAAAAACATCTCCTTAATTGATAATACTTTAATTATAGCATAAACTTATTAAAAAGTCAAGTACTAAACAATGTTTTAGTAAAGTAACATACTAATAAAGAAGCCAATTGTGCCAAAACTAAGACCAGCTATGACGTCAATTAAATAATGAGCCTTGAGGCAGACTCTAGACAAACCAATTGCCAAAAATAGGGTGATTGCCACTGAATAAAACAAAAAAGATAAATCAGGACAATATTGGCTAACAATAAAAGCCAAGTTCAAATAGGAGATTGATGATCCAGTCGAATGGCCGCTAGGGAAGCTATAGGTTTTTAAATTCTGACTATATTTGCTAATTGGGCGAGTTTTGGCAAAAACTAATTTTAGAAGCGAGTTGGTAATCATTATTATTAAAGACGAAAGAGCGACTTTCAAAAACAGCCAATTCTGGTTAAGATAGCCCAAAATTGACAGAAAAATTAGATAAGACACCAATACTGGCACACTACCTAGAGCGGTAATCATCAAAGCTAAATTATAAAAATTATTTGACAAATCAATGATTTTATTTTCTAATTTATTGATAAAATTTGGCTTGTTTAATGCTTTCATACTCTCCTATTATATCAAAAAATAGTCCAATCTTACCAATCGGCAAAAAAGGCCGATAGGGGAGTGAAAACCGTCCCCTGCTCCAAATAACAAAAAACACCCCCTGTTGGGGTGTTTTTTGAATGAAAAACTAACTATTTTTCGTCAACGACTTCGCCTTCGACAGCTTCGTCTTCTTTTTTAGATTTTGCTTTGTCGTCGGTTTTTGAAGCTTCTTGAGCTGCTTGATACATCTTAGCCCCGATTGGCATAATTGCATCGTTCAAATCTTTAACCGCTTTTTCTAGCTCAGCCTTATCTTCAGCAGTTTGGTGTTTCTTAGCCTCTTCAACTGCTTTTTTGATCGCTTCTTTATCTTCGTCAGTAATCTTATCCTTATATTCATCAGGCATTTTTTCAGCTTGATAAATAGCATTTTCTAAGGTATTTTTAGCGTCAATTACTTCGCGTTTTTTCTTGTCTTCATCAGCGTGCAATTCAGCTTCTTTTTGAGCTTTTTCAATATCTTCTTTGCTCATATTACCACTGTTTTGAATGGTAATTGATTGCTCTTTGCCAGTCCCCTTGTCTTTGGCAGTAACGTTTAAGATACCGTTAGCGTCAAGATTGAAGGTAACTTCAATTTGAGGCACACCACGTGGTGCTGGAGCAATTCCATCAAGTACGAATCGACCAAGCGATTTGTTGTCGGCAGCCATTTCGCGCTCACCCTGCAAGACGTGGATTTCAACTTGTGGTTGATTGTCAGCAGCGGTTGAGAAAACTTGAGATTTTGAAGTTGGAATAGTTGTGTTTCGTTCAATTAATTTGGTTGAAACCGAACCCATAGTTTCGATACCAAGTGAAAGAGGGGTGACATCTAGAAGTAGGACATCTTTGACATCGCCAGCCAAAACACCACCTTGAATTGCCGCACCAACAGCCACCACTTCGTCAGGATTGACACCTTTCATTGGTTCTTTGCCGAATAAATCTTTGACCTTTTCAACAACCGCTGGCATACGGGTCATACCACCAACTAGAACTACTTCTTGGATATCTTTAGCGCCTAATTTAGCATCTTTCAAGGCTTTGTGAACCGGATCTGCTAGTTTGTCGATCAAGTCTGATACTAATTCAACCAATTTTGCTCGAGTTAATTTGTATTCGAAGTGAATTGGACCGTCTTCATTAGCAGTAATAAAAGGCAAGTTAATCTCAACTTCAGTGGTTGAAGACAATTCTTTTTTAGCCTTTTCGGCTTCGTCTTTTAGACGTTGCATTGCAGCGTTATCTTTGGTCAAATCAACACCATTTTCTTTTTTGA
>PDWI01004275.1_pt1 | contig 19293 bp, 16 predicted proteins | sample 1430891 | NCBI WGS metagenome assembly PDWI01 (sample SAMN01162508, study PRJNA174530) | Oral metagenome, whole genome shotgun sequencing project. | biome: Marine environment; feature: Marine mammal; material: Swab sample of the gingival sulcus; isolation source: swab sample of gingival sulcus...
AACAACAAAGATTTTGGTAAACAGCTCCGCTGCTCATAAGGTTGAGGAAGAAAACCTAAGGGGTTTCCTTGAGTATATGAATGGCAGGGAAACGGAGAATGATTTTGTAAAAAGCTTAAAGCAGCAGATTGAGACCTTTAAGCACAATAACAAGATGAGGGAGGAATATATGTATCGAATGACCGTGGAAGATGAAATCAGACATGACGCCCTCCAAGAGGGAATGCAACAGGGGGAAAATAAAAGGAATGCGGACATTGTACTGAATATGTTTTCCCAAGGTTTTGATGTGCAAACCATATCTAAATGCACAAAGCTGGAAATATCGGAAATTGAAAAAATTCGAAACAAAATTCAGTAAAATCAACCAACTCATGCAACAAAGATTTTGGTAAACAGCTCTGCCTCTGAGAAAGTCGAGGATAAGAATTTAAAAGCTGACGAGCATGGATGCTCTAATGCAGAAGTCAGGCAGGAGGCCTAATGAGACTTCTGCTGACGAGCATGGAGGCTCTAATGCAGAAAGCAGGCAGGAGGCCTAATGAGACTTCTGCTGACGAGCATGGAGGCTCTAATGCAGAAAGCAGGCAGGAGGCCGAAAAAGCTTTCTGCCTTTTTAGAATACATGAATGGTAGTGTCAGTAAAACCGTTTGACACCATAATTCCCCTATGTTAATTATGTCATATTATTGCGTTGGGACTTTTTATAGATGGTAAATTACATAATTCGGAGAATGCTGCTCATTATCCCCACCTTCTTGGGTATAACAGTCATGGTATTTATGATAACCCGATTTGTTCCCGGAGGCCCAATTGAACGGATGATTGCCCAGGCTCAGCAGATGTCTGCAGCTACGGGTAATATGAATCGCATGAATGAATCTCCTTTATCAGCAGAACAGCTCAAGGAGCTGAAAAAATATTATGGATTTGACAAACCCGTTCTTATTAGCTATGGTCTTTGGCTAAAAGATATTCTGTCCTTCAATTTAGGCACCTCAACTCGTTACTACGAACCGGTATGGGATATAATAAAAAGTAAAATTCATGTTTCTCTTTTTTACGGATTAATGGCAATGATTTTGACATACGCAATATGTATTCCCCTGGGGATGTTGAAAGCCATAAAACATAAAACTCATCTTGATAATGCAACATCCATTCTGGTCTTTGTGGGATATGCCATTCCCAACTATGTGGTCGCCATTGTTTTATTCTTCATATTTTCTTCCTGGCTGGGAGTCTGCCCTCTGGGAGGTTTTACAGGAGATAATTTCCATGAACTGACCTTCTGGGGTAAGGCAGGAGATATTCTTCACCATGCCATACTCCCGCTGATTTCATACATGGCAGGCAGCTTTGCAGTAATGACCTTCATGATGAAAAATTCTCTCATGGATTACCTGGCATCAGATTTTATGCGTACAGCCATTGCAAAGGGGCAGAGCTTTAGAAGAGCGGTGGTAAAACATGCCATGAAAAACAGCCTAATTCCCCTGGCAACCCATTTCGGAAACAATATCTCTCTAATTCTCACAGGCTCATATCTCATTGAAAAAATTTTTAACATAGATGGCTTGGGACTTCTTGGTCTGGAATCCGTTGTAGAAAGGGATTATCCCGTTGTTCTGGGCACATTGGTCATATCATCGCTTCTTTTTTTAATTGGAAATATTCTTTCAGATATATGCGTGGCCCTGGTTGACCCCAGAGTTAAGTTTGAGTAGGTGAAGAATGAAATTAAACCCTCTAACAAAGGACAGAATAATCCGATTCAAAAAACTGAAAAGGGGGTACTACTCCCTCATTATTCTATTGCTGTTCATAGTCATTTCGGTATTTGCCGAATGTGTGGCAAACAGCCGAGCCCTTCTGGTATATTACAATGGTTCATTTCATTTCCCAACCTATGGAGAGATGATTCCCGGAAAAGTCTTTGGCTTTAACTATGACTATGAAACAAATTACCGAGACCTGAAACAGAGAATTGAAAAAGGCCACTCCAATGACTTTGTAGTAATGCCAATAATTCCATACAATCCCTATGAGAACTCCTTTCGAAAGGGGGAATATCCTCCATTTCCACCTTCCTGGAGCGAGGGGCATTACCTTGGAACGGACAAAACCGGCAGGGACATTGCAGCCCGATTGCTCTATGGATTTCGCATTGCCATCTTATTTTCGGTAACTCTCATGATTCTCACATATACAGTGGGAATTGCCCTGGGGAGCTGCATGGGATACTTCGGAGGACGATTTGACCTATATTCTCAGCGACTCATAGAAATTTGGAGCAACATACCCGCTCTCTATGTCATCATTATAATTTCATCCATTGTAATCCCCAATGCCATCTTGCTTCTCTTTGTCATGTTTTTTTTCGACTGGACCAAGATGACATGGTATATGCGTACAGCTGTATATAAAGAAAGGGAAAGGGAGTATGTTCTCGCGGCAAAATCAATCGGGGCTTCCCACAGTAGAATTATTTTCAGCCATATATTGCCAAACACCCTGTCCATAATCATAACCTTTGTGCCCTTTTCAATTGCAGGAGGTATTGCATCTTTAACTGCCCTTGATTATCTGGGCTTTGGTCTAAGACCGCCAACCCCGAGCTGGGGGCATATACTCTCCGAGGGGTATGAGCATTTTTCATCTGCTCCATGGATAGGAATGTCTGCAATTGTAGCTCTGGTGCTCATTCTCACAATGGTTACCTTTATAGGGGAAGCCATCAGAGAATCCTTTGACCCAAAAATGTTTACCACATATCAATAGAGGTTTATTTATGAAAAAAGTAACGTTAGTATTTCTTTCAATGGTTTTCATCTCCCTTCAAATATCATGTGGAGGAGACAGCGAAAAAGCAGATGAAAAATCATCTTCCGGCGAATTTAAGCTGGATTATACTGTGCACAAAATGTCCGAAAAGGTTAAATGGCTTACAAATAACAGGGAGCCCCTTGTGGCATCTCCCGAGGCAAAGAAGGGGGGAACCTTCCATGGCTATATCTCCACCTTTCCCCTGACTTTCAGAGTTGTGGGACCCGATTCAAATAACTTCACCAGGTCCTATTTCACCAACAATCAGATGTCCCTTTTGAGCTACCATGCCAATACTGACAAGCTTCTTCCCGAGCTTGCCACACACTGGGCATACGGAAAAGACGGGAAGACCATGTATTTCAAGCTTGACCCCAATGCCAGGTGGTCAGATGGCAAGCCCGTAACCGGTGATGACTTCATATACACCCTTGAGTTCATGCGTTCAAAACACATTCGAGCTCCCTGGTACAATGACTACTATACCAAGGAAATAGAAAGTGTTAAAAAGTATGAAGGAGGGATTATCTCTGTGACAGCCACAAAGAAGATGCCGGAGCTCTGGAACACTCTGGGGATTTCTCCCACACCGAAACATTTTTACGGTGTGCTGGATGAGGACTTTGTGAAAAAGTATAATTGGAAGGTTGCCCCAAATACCGGGCCATATATTCTCAAGGATTACTCCAAGGGCAAATATCTCCTCTTTGAGAGAAAGAAAAACTGGTGGGCTCAAAACTACAGGTATTTTAAAAACAGATACAATGTGGATTTCTATAAACTCACGGTAATAAGAGAAGAAAATGTTGCCTTTGAATATTTTAGAAAGGGAAAACTCGATACCTTTTCGGCCACCAGACCTGCCATTTGGCATGAGAAGGCAAAGGGAGAAATTTTTCAAAGGGGTTATGTGCAAAAGCTATGGTTTTATAATGATTCCCGAAGACCTACCTGGGGATTATACCTCAACCTTGATAAAGCCATATTTAAAGACAAAAGGGTTCGCTATGCTCTTGCCCATGCCATAAATTTTAAAAAGATAAATCGTCAGATAATGAGAAATGAAACCCGAAGATTGAACACATTTTTTTCAGGTTACGGGAAATACACAAACAGAAAAATAAAGGCAAGGGAATTCAATTTAAAAAAGGTTTCCAGGTACATGAAAGATGCCGGTTGGAAGAGAGGAGCAGATGGTATCTGGGAAAAGAATGGTCAGAAATTTTCAGTAACTCTCACCTATGGGCGAGCCCTCTTTACGCCCAGAGTTGTGGTTATGAAGGAGGAGGCAAAGAAGGCAGGCATAGAGCTGAATCTTGAACAGTTAGACCCCAGTACTTCCTACAAAAAAATCATGGAGAAAAAGCACGACATTGCCTATCTTGGCTGGTCAACTAATCTCAGACCTGCACCCTGGCAGTCATTTCATTCGGACAATGCACATAAACCCCAGACCAATAATATAAACAATATGGACGACCCCGAGATGGACAAACTCATAGATAAATATCGAAAGTCCATGAAGATAAAGGAAAGGATTGAGCTTTCCCATGCCATTCAGGAAAGAATACACCAATCCGGGGCATGGATTCCCCTTGAGATGGTTAACTTTACCAGAGCACTTCACTGGCGATGGGTTAAATTTCCCAAGGTGCCGGGTTTTAAAATGACTACTAATTTTTTCAGCTATCCTTCGGCGGGAGGTTTTTTCTGGATAGATAAGGAAGTAAAAGAAGAAACTCTTAATGCAATGAAAAAAGGAAAGAGTTTTAAACCCGTAACACGAATAATCAAGAAGTACAAATAGACCGGCAATGTGTTTTGCATTGGTCTTATAGAGAGCTTATGAGATATGAATGAGAGTATTCTTTCTGTAAAAAATCTTTCCGCAGGTTTCAAAACCGACATGGGCGAACTCAGGGCTGTGGACAACATCTCCTTTGACCTGCCCCGGGGAGAAACTCTGGGGATTGTGGGAGAATCGGGCTGTGGGAAAAGTGTCACCGCTCTTTCCATCATGCGACTTCTTCCCGTTCCTGCGGGGCAATACTATGGCGGGGAGATTCTTTTTCAGAACGAAGATATTCTCCGAATGAACAGCCGGGAACTTCAAAATCTAAGGGGCAACCGAATTGCAATGATATTCCAGGAACCAATGACCGCTCTCAATCCCGTGGTCAAAATCGGGAGCCAGTTGGCCGAGGTTCTCTGGCTACACCGAACAGATTTAGACAAGAAAAGCATCTACCATGAAACTGTTGAGCTCATAAAAAAAGTCGGAATCCCTGAACCGGAGCAACGATTGAGAGAATATCCGCACCAGCTTTCAGGGGGTATGCGACAGCGGGTGATGATTGCCATGGCCCTGGCGTGCAAACCCCATATTCTCATTGCCGATGAGCCCACAACTGCCCTTGATGTTACAATTCAGGCCCAGATACTTGAACTCATTAAGGAGCTGCAAAGTGAAACGGGAATGTCGGTGATTTTCATAACCCATGACATGGGTGTAATTGCCCAGCTCTGCGACCGGGTTTTGGTAATGTATGCCGGTAAAATTGTGGAAAGGGGAAGAGTGAAGAATGTATTTAAAAATCCGGCTCATCCCTATACAAAGGGGCTTCTCAGCTCCATTCCCGGATTTAATATGAAACGAAAGTCAAGGCTCCCCGTAATCAAAGGGATGGTTCCCCCGGTTCAGGATTATCCTGAAAACTGTAGATTTGAAAAAAGATGTCCCCTGGCATTTCATAAATGTCTGGAGAAACAGTCTCCTCCTGCCATACCAATCGAAGAAGACCATGTTGTGAGCTGTTATAAATATGGAGGTTAGGGAAATGGGGAACGAGATTCTCAATGTAAACAATATTAAGATGTTTTTCCCCATAAGACAGGGGATTTTTAAAAGGGTCAGTTCCCATGTCAGGGCAGTTGACGGAGTCTCTTTCTCTGTAAAAAAGGGGGAGACCCTGGGTATTGTTGGAGAGTCAGGTTGTGGCAAAACAACTCTGGGAAGAGCCATCATGGGACTTTACAAACCTACCGAAGGCAATGTTCTTTTTACCGGAATGGATATGACCGGCCTGAATCAAAGGGCTCTCAAAACAATGCGAAAAAATATTCAAATGATATTTCAAGACCCATACGAGTCATTAAATCCCAGACATTCAGTTCAGCACATACTGGAAGAGCCATTCCTGCTCCATGGTTTTTCAAATAGAACGGAGAGGTTAAAGAAGGTTGAGCAACTCATGGACAAGGTGGGGCTCCCCCAGGGGGCTTTGCGTAAATTCCCGCACGAGTTTTCAGGTGGACAGAGACAGCGCATAGGTGTGGCACGGGCATTGGCTCTCAACCCATCGTTGATTATCTGCGATGAACCGGTTTCTGCTCTTGATGTTTCCATACAATCTCAAATCCTCAATCTTTTAATGGATTTGCAGGAGGAGCTGTCCCTTACATATGTTTTTATTTCCCATGACCTCACAGTTGTTCGTCACATATCGGACAAGATTCTTGTGATGTATCTCGGGCGAATTGTGGAAGAGGCACCGGCAGATAACATCTACGAGAAACCCCTACATCCCTATACCAAAGCGCTCATATCGGCAATCCCCATTCCCGACCCCTTCCACGAATCAAATCGAATTGTATTGCAGGGGAATGTTCCTTCGCCCATTTCTCCTCCCAGGGGTTGCCATTTCCATCCACGATGTCCATACGCCGAGGATATTTGCCAAAGGGAGTATCCTCAACTGGAAGAGATTCAGGGTTCACAGGGCCATAAAGTTGCATGTCACTTAAAGGAAAGGGAACTCAAATGAAAAAACTTGCATTGATATTGCTTATACTTTCAGGGCCATTGGGATGCAGCTCCATTTTTATTCCCTCGGTAGAAAATTCCGGTGATGTATTTCCCAGAGAAACCGACCTTCCCGGATGGACCATTGCCCAAAAACACTTTGATAAAAATGAGGAAAGAAAAAAAGTGCCCCATGGTTTGAGAGAGAAAAAACTCAGGCTATATGAAAATTACCGGGGGCAGAAGGTGCTCTGCGGTCTATTTAAGTTTTCTAATGAGATGAATGCCTATGGTTTTTTCTCTCAATTAAGGGGCTACGGAAAGTATTCCCGGGAAACTGCGGAAACCTCCTACATGAACAAAAAAATAGCAGTTGAACTTTTTGAAAAAGATGTTTTTATGGTGGAAGTGGTGAAAGGAGGAAAGAGCCCCGTTGCCCTGGAGGTCTTTTTAAAAAATGCAAAAATAATGGTAAAACAGAAGCTCTCCCATGCAATTTTAAATCTCACGGAAATACTCCATTTCAAAAAGAACTTCGTAATTTATGAAGGAGGTAAAAGTCCAAAATTTGATAATTTGGACAGAGTGTTCCACACCCGGGTTCAAAAATATATTTTATTTTTTTCCCGTAGAAATAGTTCGGAAGAAGCATTCCGAAAATACAGCAGTATAATCAAGTCAAAGGGCTATTCCGTGATAAACTCAGATAAACGGCATGCCAGTATGAATATGAAAGAGCCGGGGAATATGAAATTTCTCGAAATTCGAGGTAAATTCATTCTGGGTGTACAGGGTTTTGTAAAAAAAGAGGAAATTTCGCCTCTCCTGGACAAATTAGAGACAAAACTCCGGGGATATTTAAAAAAATAGAGATAAAAGTCTTTACCTAATATATTATTTTAATATAATAACCACCGATTGAATTTAAGTGCTATGAAAGTAATAGAAAAAATAATAATTTCCCTCATTTTTTTGGGATTGGCATGCCAACTCTTTGCAAAGTCATATGAGAGGGTTGGCAAGGTGGTGTCATATTCCCATAGGAATCATGCCAAGGTTATACTGTATAAAAATGTAAAACCCGGGGACTTCTATCTGCGCATTGGCAGTCGAAACATTGGAGAAATATCCATTGGCGAGAAGCTCAAGAATCCCGGGGAATACATGGGAAAGTTCAAACTCTTCAACAAAGACCATGCCTTTCTAATTCGGGCAGGTCTCAACATTGTGAAACTCATTCCTGAAGTGGATTTGAGCAAAAAATTCCCCAACAGGAAGTATCTTGAAAGAGTAAAATATGCCAAAACAATAACTACCCCCGTTGACCGCAGAGAAATGTGTTTTATCCCTGGAGGAAAGTTTCCCTTTGGCTCTGATTTTGGAGAGAAAGATGAATCTCCCGAGCAAATGGTGAAGCTTTTGCCATACTATATGGACAAATATGAAGTTTCCAATGCAGATTTTAAAATTTTTGCAGATAATACAGGAACCCAATATCCCCCATATTGGAGCAACAATATTATAAACGGAGAATTTAGAACTGAATTCTTTGCCCAACTTCCCGTAATTGTGACATATAAAGAAGCCTGGTCCTATGCCAAGTGGGCGGGGAAACGACTGCCCACTGAGAAGGAATGGGAAAGGGGAGCCCTTCCCGGGGGAGAAATTTCACAGCACCGAGTCAGGGAACTCTATCCCTGGGGTCTTTCTTCCCTGAAAAAAATGTCCAACTCTCGGGAGTTATGGATGTCCGGGGAAAATATCAAAGAGCTGGCAAAAGTAATTGCTTTAAAGTACCCCAAACACATTTTAAAGAAGGGATATTTGCCCGTTCATATTTTCCCGCCCAAGAGCCTTTCTCGAAGCGGACTTGCCAACATGTGTGGCAATGCATCTGAATGGACATCTTCCTGGTATTTGCCCCATGAGGGAAATGGGGACATTAACCGCCGATATGGAAAGCAGTATAAGGTAATAAAGGGGGGGGCCTTTTTTATGGGTATAAAGAACTCCAGAAATACAGCGAGACAAATTGGAGGGATTCCCAATTTATACAGGGACAGAGCAGCGGGATTCAGATGTGTGAAGGATGTTTCCCCCGATGACCGAATTGACGGAAGAGACAGAGAAAAAGAAGATAAGAAAAAAGAGGTTCGGCTATGAAAGTGTTTCAATTTTTTGCTAAATACATCAGCTATTCCTTTTCCATTGCCCTATTTAATTCATTTGTAATTATTTTCTTTTCCCTGTTTTCCATGATGCTGGCCTTGACCTTCTTTCCGGACCAGGCATTTGGACTATACTCTGAATATGGTAAATTATTTCTAATAATCACAATCTCAGTGGTATTTATCTATTATTTAACCCAGGGTTTTTTCAACCCCATGGGCCTGGGGGCAATATCAAGTCGCAATCGAAGAATAAACAGAGAAATCAAAAATTTAAAATCAAAAGACAAAAAGCAACAGGCCCGACTTTTCGTGGATTTAACTCGGCTCATAAATGGCAGTCCCGGAACGGCTATTTTGAACATACTCCTCATTCACCTGGCTTTGGCCTCATTCTTTTTTCACAGCTATATGGTCGGTGGTTTAATTTCATTTCCCCAATTTATGCTTTTTGTAAAAATAATATCCCTTTCATTTATACTGGGAATCACTCTTGCAATATATCCTGCCGGAAAAATAACAGCCTATCTGGCAAATCGTCACAGAATGTCCCTGTTGCCTCTTAAAAACAAAAGGGGTAAAGAAAAACTTTCATTTATTTTCACAGCAAATTTCTTTAAAATACACCTCATGGTTCTTATTCTTATCAACTTTCTATTTCTCCTGGTTATTATAAACAACTACTTTTATGAAAACATCAATGAAAAAGAACTTCATATAAGTATTGCTCTCTTTGGAATACTCTTCTTTCTTCTGTTTTTAAATGTCATAACGGGGTTCAAAAAAATAAATTCCAAATTGATAATGGAAGAGCTCAATTTTCATTCCGAAGAAGAGGGTAATGGAGGAGATTCCCGCAGAATTGCCCTGACTCACACATCCCGAGAACTTGAAGAACTGTTTTACCAAATATTCGGAGCAAAAATCCACTTAAAAGAAAACCTCAAGAAAAAAGAAGAAAAATTCCGGCTCCAGTCCGGAGAGCTCCACGAGCGGGAACTACAGCTTGCATCCTTTGAGGAAAAATTCAAAAAGATAAAAGATGTTACCAATCTCGTTCATAGTCTGTCTTTTGAAAAGTCAGAGAACAATTTGAAGTTTTTTCAATTTTCCCTTGAGAACCACATGGAAGAAGAAAATAAAAAGTTATTCCTTGATAAGGTTTCAGTCAATGATGAAACAGTGGCCGGAATTTTTTCATTTTTTACAGAAGGTGAAATTCCCTCGGATGTAATAAATTTTCTGGGCAAGACCATATTTCGACGAACGCTCAATAAACTCAACAGTAAGGATGATGCCCCCCATGTCCTCACAGAGCTGCAGTTTAAGCTGAATAGATTCTTACAAGATGATTCGGGCTCCTCTTACTTCGCATTCATAATGGACAGTGACCAGAATTTTATGTACATCAGCTCCGCGAACTCCAGGCCTGTAAAAGTTAACAGGGAAAATGGAGAAGTTCTATTTCTGGACTCCACGGACATGTACCTGGATGAAACATCTGAAGAAGTCTATCCAAGTACCTCCTCCATAAAAATAAATAGGGGCGACCGAATTGTATTTTACAACAGGGCCATTTTAAATCGCAAGAATGAAAATGAAGAGAACTATAGCTTTGAGCGCATTTTGCGAGCCATTGAAAAGAATAGATTTCAAAGTCTTTCTTCCATGGGGCATAATCTTAAAGAAGATATTTTATCCTTCTTTGAGAATGCCATGGGAGAAAGGGAAGTGCCCCTGGTTGTGCTGGAATCTGTTTTTGATAAATCATGGGAGTATATCAGGGATGCAGAGGAATTCATTGAAGCCGGTAGGGAAGAGGAGGCTGTGAAAATATTGGAGGAGGGATTGGAACAGTTACCTGGGAATGAAACCATAATGTACAATCTCGCCAAGTCCTATTTCAGAGTTAAAAATTATTCCGGTGCTGTTAAAATATTGGAGAAGTACTTTAAAAGGGAAACGGGCAATGAATTTGCCCATTATGTAATGGGGGCATCCTGCTTCCAGCTAGAGGAATATGAAAGGGCAATTGAATCCTTTCTCCTATCTCTGGAAATTGCCCCTGCCATGAAAAACTCCATGTTCGCCCTTGCCATGTCATATAAACAAATTGGAAACAATGAGGAAGCCCTTGCAAAGCTCGAAGAAATCCTGGAACTTGACCCCGAAAACAGGGCGGCAAGAGATGCAATGAATGAGATAGTTAAACTCATGGGGCACGAGGCTTAATTTTGATGTTGCCGTCCATTAAAGATTATGACATAAGAGAAATAGAGTCCATATTCACAGAACTCAATGAGCCATCATATCGCAGCAAGCAGCTCTTTAACTGGATCTATGCCAGAAACATGGGGTCTTTCAGTGAAATGACCAACTTCAGCAAGAAGCTGCGAAAAAAACTGGGGTCTCTGTACTCACTCTCTGTTTTAGAACTTGTGGGAAGGGAAATCTCCCATATCGACGGAACGGAAAAATTTCTTTTCAAAACTCAAGATAATGAGTTCATAGAGAGCGTTCTTATCAAGAGTGAAGGTGATGATTCAGGAAGAATCACAATTTGTATTTCATCACAGGTGGGATGTCGCATGGGATGCCAGTTCTGTGAAACTGCAAAAATAGGATTTAGAAGAAATCTCTCAACGGGAGAGATTCTTGACCAAATCAATCAGATTAGACGCATAACCGGTTTAAGAAATAACAATGTGGTATTCATGGGCATGGGGGAACCCATGCTAAACTATGACAATGTGATGAAAGCGGCAGACATTATGAACTATTCATATGGCTTCCATATTTCCACACGAAAAATAACAATTTCCACATGCGGAATTCGCCCTGCAATTGAAAAGTTCATAGATGAGAAAAGGCCATACAACCTGGCCCTGTCTCTCAACGATACTGTTTCGGAAAAGAGAATGGTCAATATGCCCGTTGAGAAAACATTTCCCTTTAAAACAATAGTTGAAATGTTAAACAAGAAATTTCCCGTATCCCGCAACAGGCTTACCATTGGATATGTCATGCGAAAAGATAACATAGGCGATGATGATGTAAAAAGGCTCAAAAAAATGTTTCGATATGGCAGAATAAAGCTCAACCTCATCCCCATCAATGCCGGGCATCATTCCTTTGGCATACCAAGTCCAAAAGAAATAGATATTTTTGTAAAAAAATTGGAAATTATGAATATCCCCGTCTCAATAAGAAAAAGCATGGGGCAGGATATATCCGGAGCATGTGGTCAGCTCTCCGGTGAAAAATACTTATAAAGGTGTGCTATGACTTTCTTGAAATTTATCTTCAGATATAAAAAATTTATCTTCCTCTATTTTCCCCTTATGGTAGTACTACTTCTCTCTTCCTACGCCGGCATTATTTATTACCAATGGAGTTTGAACAGAGAGACGGCATTGAATAAACTGTCGCGGTATAAAATACTCATTGACAGAACGGAAGAACTGAAAAAAGGTTATCGCTACACCCAAAGAGAAGTGGATGTAAATGCCAAGGTGGTGGATTTACCCACACGCATCTATGACAGGAATAATAAAATAATAGGTGAATTTTTTGAAGAGAAAAGGGAAATTGTTCCCTATGACTACATTCCTCAATGGCTCGTAAAGGCTGTCATTGCCAGCGAAGACCGCAATTACTATCACCATGAAGGCATTAGCTATTCGGGAATTTTCAGAGCATTTATAAAAAACTTAATCAACTTCAGAGTGGTTCAGGGAGGCAGTACGGTTACCCAGCAGCTTGCCAAGGTACTCTTCACCGATATGGAGCGGAGTTTCAAGCGAAAAATATACGAGGCATACTGTGCCCTTGAAATTGAAAAACTCTATGATAAGCAGGATATAATGTCCATGTATCTGAATTTAATCTATTTTGGAAATGGAGCCTATGGAGTTGAAGCTGCATCAAAGATGTTCTTTGGCAAATCTGTGAAAAATCTGGGGGTTGTGGAGTCTGCAATGGTGGTTTCCTCAATCTCAAATCCCAAGTACTATTCCCCCATCTCCAATATCAATAACTCTGTTCGCAAAACCAAGCGTATTCTACAATCTCTCAGCGATGCAGGATACCTGGATAAGAAAAAAATTAAGCTGCTATTTTCTGAATTCATACGCAAATGGAATGTGGAAGCTGATAAAATGGGGAAATTTTATAAATCGGATATTGGAAATTTTCTCCACAGCTCCTACCGAATTAACAAAGCACCCTTTTTTATTGAGATGATAAGGCGAAAGCTAATCAATAAATTTGGAGAGCCTGTGATAAAAAAGGGCGGTCTGTCGGTCTATACAACTCTGGAAGTCCATCGGGAAGATGAGGCGGTGAATAGCCTCAAAGCGGGCATCTCTAATCAGCGCAAATATCACATGGACAGGTCTCAGAGAATAAAAAACAAGCGCAAATCCTTAAAAGAATTGGAGAAATCAAAGAATATTGAAGGAGCTTTGATAAGCCTTGACCCAAAGACGGGTGAAATTCTTGCCTATGTGGGAGGTTATGGCTTTTCCTCAAATAATCAATTTGACGCAGTAACCCAAATTCGTCGCCAACCGGGTTCATCCATCAAGCCTCTTATATACACTGCTGCAATTGAAAGGAAAAAAATAACGCCTTCAACAATAGTGGAAGATAAAAAGAGAACATACGACAACAAATACAGCCCCGAGAACTATGATCATAAATTTCATGGCGATGTGAGCATCAGAAAAGCTCTTCTGAAATCTCTCAATACCGTGGCTGTATATGTTCTAACTCAATTCGGCTATGACCGTGTATTCTCATACATAAAAAATGGACTTGGTCTATCTCGGGCAAAAATGAATAGGAGGTTTAAAAAGACCCCCGCCTTTGCTCTGGGAGCCTATGAGATTTCTCCCATGGAAAGTGTTGTCCTGAACTCCATGCTTGTCAATGGAGGTAAGGCCATAATTCCATATGGTATAAAATATGTTAAGGACTACAATGACAATATCATTTGGAACAATGAAGCGGAGATTATCAAGCATCTCAATGAGAGGAGAAAGGAGACCGGAACTATTTTAGATCCCGCAGCGGGGCGAATTACCATCTCCATGCTTGAGGGGCTTTCTCACAAGGGCTCTTCTTCTTACTGGTTGACTAAAAAATACAATATAAACTTTCCCATTGCGGGTAAAACGGGAACAACTTCGGGGTACAACGATGCCTGGTTTGTGGGATTTACCGGAAAAGAGGTGACAGCTGTTTGGATTGGCAACAAAAAGGGGGCCATCTCGCTGGGGCAGGGGCGTTCCGCCAGTGGCTTAGCCGCTCCGGTTTGGTTCAGGTACATTGCAGGAGTTTATCGCAATGAAACTCCCGGGGGATTTAAAAACGATATTGAAAATCTCACAAAAGAAGAAATATGCTTTGATTCAGCTCAGGTTTCCAACAGAGAAAATCCCTGTCCCAATACGGCGATTCAATATTATTATTCCGGCTCAGAACCGGGAAAATTTTGTCCCATACATAGCCAAAACCAGGAGTACAATTGATGCAAAAACATTATTTTTATTTCTCTCTATTTATAATGCTCGCTTTTAGCCTATCATGGCAGTGGCCCATGAAGGAAGCCATGCTCACATCCACCTTTGGAGAATCAAGGGCAGATCATTTCCACGATGGAGTTGATCTTGTTAATAACAGTGGCAAGATATATCCCCCGGCCAATGGGAAATTGCTTTTTGAATGGAATAGGGCTTACTTCCCGGGAGAAAACTACTGGGGAGGCGGAAACTATAAATTGATAAAACATGAAAATAATATGGCCTCTCTCTACATGCACCTTAAAGACGGAGCTCCCCACAGAGAGATTTATACCACCAAGGACATCGTGGGATACATGGGGAATACGGGACATTCCTTCGGTCGCCACCTTCATTTTTGCATGCTAAACCTGAACAAAAGAGTTTCAATAAACCCCATGCTCCGGCTTCCGAAATATGAAGACAAGATGCCACCTGAGGTTTTAGGTATAGCCTTTAAGATTAAAGACAGGTATGTACTTATTAAAGATAAATCGGATATAAGGTTAACTCAAAACTATCCCCTCCTGGTTCAAATAAGAGATACCATTTCAGGTAGAGAACGCCTGGGAATCTATGAGTTAAAAGCCGTAATAAATGGGAAAAAAATTCTTTTCAATAGATATGATAAATTGGATTATAGTCCCTCAGGGCTTGAAAATGGTGGACATGATTTTTATTTTTACTATGATGAGGGAGGGTTTTATAAAATATCAGGTATAAAATACAGATCAGGTGAAAATACTTTTCAAATTTCTGCCAGGGACTTCACTGGCAATGAGATTACCAAAACATACACGGTTAATGTAAAATTGGACTTCAAAAGATAGGTGTTTAGCAATTGAAAAATATTATACCAATGCTGAGAAGAAATATCAAAATTAAACAGAGCGATCTTGCCAAGAAACTTGGAGTTTCTCCGTCATATCTTTGCAAAGTGGAGAAGGGAAGAGTGGAGCCCTCTGAAAGTTTTAAAAAGAAATGCTCTGAAATCTTTCACAGGGAAGTCCAAGTCATATTCAGTGATTCTCCTCCTGAAAAAAAAGGGAACACGGTTCTTGAAGTTGAAAAAAATTTGCCCAATCAACTATGGTCAGTGCGGCAGCAAAGAAATATAAAACAGCAAAAACTTGCTGAGCTCATAGGCTGCTCTCCATCATATCTTTCAAAAGTCGAAAAGGGCTTGCAGATACCCAGCGAAACATTTATGAAAAAATGTGCCAAAGTCCTTAAAATTAAAGCCGCCATTCTCTTCCCGGAATCATAAATGGAAATAATATTAATTAATTCTATAATTCTAATTCTTCTACTCGCCCTTTCAATTTTCTTTTCAGGCACAGAAACAGCTCTTTTCTCTTTGAAGAAATCAGACCTCCATAGATTTTCAATATCCCCCAGCAACCGCGACAAAAGGATAGCCAAAGAAATGGAAACACCGGACAGAATTCTTGCCACAATTCTTCTTGGTAATCTATTGGTTAATATTTTTGTCACTGCAATGACAACGAGTCTGATATTGTATTTTTTCAAAAACTACGGACACATAATTTCAATACTGGTTGTAACTCCGGTAATAATTGTCCTCTGTGAAATAACGCCTAAGATCATCGCAATGAATACGAGCATTTCCTTTGCCAGAAAGTCATTTCCCCTTCTTCAATTTTTTAATAAACTATTATTACCTCTAAGAAATTTAATACTGCTTTTTTCGGGATTTTTTGTTAAAATATTCAAACTGGATCTTTCCCAGGCTCCCATCACCGAAGATGAACTGGGGCATGTTGTAAAATCGGGAGAAATGGGCGGGGTTCTTGACAAAAAGGAAAGTAAAATAATAAAAAATGTCATCATGTTTTCAAAGCGTGAAGCTGAAAACATAATGTATCCTCGAAACCAGGCCTTTTTTATTCAGAAAGATGCCACGGTTCAGGAGGCAATGGATTTGGTCCTTGGAAATGACATTGTTCGAATCCCCGTCTTTGATCAGGATTTGGATAGCATCTGCGGAATAGTTGATGCAAGAGATCTACTGCCGGCATATCTCGGCCTGAAAAAAATAAAAAAAATATCAAAGTATATAAAGCCCATAGAATTCTTTCCTTCTTCAAAGGACCTGGACGAATTGCTCAGCGACTTTCTTGAAAAAAAAATACAAATAGCCATTTTGGTTGATGAGTATGGGGGCACTGCAGGAGTGGTAACCCTGAATTCAATTCTGGCTGCCATTTTAGGCAAGGAATTTGGGAACTGGGATAACATCCCCACCATGATAGTCAAAATCAGCGACAATAACTTCATTGTCAATGGAGAGACGCAGCTCGATGAATTCAACTCCTACTTTGAAACAAATCTTGTGAGCAAACATTCAGAAACCTTCGGGGGCTACATAATTGAAAGTTTAAATCACCTCCCGGAAACCGGAGAAGTTGTGGAAATAGAAAAGATGACCATAACCGTTAAAAAGCTGAAAAAAAATAAAATAGAAACTCTGAAAGTTCACAGGGCATAGGGAATAGGAAATTGGGAAGTACAATCATAGTATATAGCACACTTATTTTAATTTTCACGGTAATCTCGGCTTTTTTATCAGGTGTTGAAACCACCCTTGTCTCTGCTAATAAGTTAAAAATTGAAAACTTGGCCAGGAGCGGAAGCAATAAAGCCAAACGGGCTAAAAAAATATTGGACAGAACCGATTCTGCCATTGGCATGGTATTAATAGGAAATAACATTGCCAACATAACGGCCACAGCCCTCATTACATTTGTTCTCACCAAGGCATTCCTCATAAATGAAAGCGAACTCCTGATATATACCGGTCTCCAGGCTATGATATTTCTGCTTTTCTGTGAAATAGTTCCCAAACTAATATCAAAGGCTAATCCCGAATCAGTTCTAATGAATTTATCAATTCCGGTATATTATTTAATGATTTTTTTTAAACCGCTCATTTGTATTTCCTTAAAAGTATCAGACCTTTTAAAATCAAAGCTGGGAGTGGGAGGAGAAGAAAAAAGCCTTATCTCTTCCAAGGATGACATTGCAACATACTTTTCCATTGGAAAAAAGGAAGGAGTCATAGACGAAGAGAGACAGCATTATATTTCCGAAATACTGGAATTTAAAAATAACATGGCATTTGAAATCATGACTCCCATGGTTGACCTAGTTGCCCTGGACATTGATTCAAGTGTAAAACAGCTGGTCGATTTAATAGAAAAAACAAAGTTTTCCCGCATTCCCGTTTATGAGAAGAGCAAAGAAAATATACTCGGCTATGTTCACTATAAATACCTCCTGCAGTCAAAACCCAACATTTCCCTGAGAGACTTATTGATTCCTGCAACATACATTCCCACTACTAAAAATGTATTTGAGCTATATGGTGAGATGCATTTAAACAGAACTCCCTTTCTTTTTGTAGTGAATGAATATGGGAATGTTGTGGGGATTTTAACCTTTGAGGATATTGCAGAAGAAATTGTGGGAGAAATTGAGACCGATGACCACCCCGATGATAATTTAATCTCCAAGATAACTGAAAGAAAATATGAACTCAGTGGAAGACTGGACATAGACTACTTTAAAAGGTTTTTTTCAGTTAAATTGGAAAAGAAAAACTTTGAAACAATGGGAGGCTTCATAACCTATCTCCACGGGAACATCCCCGGGGAAGGCGAGCGCATAAAATACCAGGATATGGAATTCCTCGTTACCTCAAGGGGCAAACTGACCGTTGATAGAGTGGAACTCCAACTATCCAAAAGACAGATTAAAAAGAAAATTACATAGACCGGAACCAATTCCATGGCCGAATTAATTCAGAAATCCCAGCTTTTCTCCACCCATGATATGTAAATGAATATGTCCAACTTCCTGGCCTGCATCGGCACCTGAGTTTATAATGGTTCGATAACCGCTTTGAGCAATCCCGGAAATTTCCGCAGCCTTTTTAGCAGCCAGAAACATCTCTCCCATTATCTCGGCATTTTTAGGCTCAATCTCATTTACATTGAGAATATGCTCGCGGGGTATTACCAAAAGATGAACTTTGGCAAGGGGATTTATGTCTTTAAAAACAACAACCTTGTCATTTTCAAAAACTATTTCCGAGGGAATTTCCCCCTTTTGTAACTTACAGAATATGCAATCCATGAGAACCTCCTACATAAAAAATTTAACCGGCATAACCTCTGTGATAATATACTATACACTAAATGATGTCAACACATATCCCATTCACATTATTTCAAAAACTTCAAAAGAGCCGGCAATGCGACAAATGTACCAATGGTTGACCCTATTGATGAAAAAATAAAAACGAGAAAAATTTTAGTAACCCGATTATACCACCAGTCTTTAAAAACCATTGTTTTGCTTTTTATCTGCTCAAAATCCTTAACCCGTGGCTTTGTAACAAATGCCTGTACAAGGGCCGTGACAATTCCCGCACCAATGGTGGGGTTAAGACTGGTTATGGGGGCGGCAATGAAACCTGCAATAATTGTCAGGGGATGGGCAAATGCCAAAAGACATCCCAGGGCGGTCAGGGAACCATTGACCATTATCCAATAGGTCAGGGCGTCCTGGGCAACCTCCTTGCGTCCGAAGGTGAAGCCCCATACAAAAAGGGCGATAACAATTCCCGGAATAACCCAAGGCAAAATTTTGCCCATTAGAGAGGGGTCGGGAACAAAATCAATGGCCCGGCAGTCTGCATCATCTATTCTCTTCTTGATTAGCTTGAGTATACCCGGCACATGTCCTGCTCCCACAACTGCCACGGTAACATTCCCCAGGTTTTTTTGAATTCCCCAGGTTAAATAGACATCTCTTTCGTCAATGAGGACCTTTTTGGCACTGGGAAGTTCATCGCCAAATGCCTTCACCATGGAGTCAATGGCATCTTTTTGCTTCAAGTCTTCAACATTGACG
>PDWI01008251.1_pt1 | contig 19285 bp, 17 predicted proteins | sample 1430891 | NCBI WGS metagenome assembly PDWI01 (sample SAMN01162508, study PRJNA174530) | Oral metagenome, whole genome shotgun sequencing project. | biome: Marine environment; feature: Marine mammal; material: Swab sample of the gingival sulcus; isolation source: swab sample of gingival sulcus...
TCTTAATTATTATTTAACCACAGCTGCCAGAGCAAGAACTACATCCGCCTGCTGATGCTGCTGGTTGTACTACATATCCACCATTTTGGTATTCTACCACGATGTCACCAAATTGAGCAGATAAATCTGATTCAATAACAAAACCTTGTCCATCGAATTCAAAGTACTCATCATCTTCTTTTCGCTCATCCAGAGCGATTCCAAAACTTGGGCCACTTCAACCCATGCCTGCTACGTAAATTCTAACCATAGAACCTTCATCAGGATTCTGACTAATGATATCTTTGATTTCTTTTACAGTTTCTGAATTAGTTAATATTGCCATTTTTCCTCCTATTTGTGTGTATTATATAATATTTTTCTATATAAGTAAATGCTTAATAGAAAAAACCTATAAACGCTTTTGAAGCGTTGGATAGACTTCGTTTTTTATTATGCATAAGTAGCAACTTTCTTTTTGGTATATTATCCGATACTTGTATGATAAACAGACCACTTTTTTCTACTATTTTTTTATGGGTAAACCCTATGCCGAAATCTGCAGAGACAAGGTCTACCATTAAATCAATGCTAATAACTTCTGTCTCAGCTGTCCAAATCAAATCTTGTGACTCAAACAAATCGTCAAGCAACATTCTTGTGAACGTATTCTTATTTAAACTGACAAGAGGGTGCTTGGCTAAATCGCTTAAACGTGGATTTGCTGGCAACATATCATATACCCTTTTTGAAGAGAAAAAAACCTCTTTAATATCTTCAATTTCAATTACAGCAAGATCATTATCATCAATAGAAGTAGAATTTACAAAACCAATGTCAATATCTCCCTTCAATACCATTTCTTTTATTCGAGGGGATGGTTTGTTAATTATTTCTATCGATATATTAGGATATTTTTTTCTGAATTCTTTTAAGTAGTCCAATAGATAATGACGACAGATGGTGTCACTTGCACCAATTGAAATGCTTCCATAGTTTATATCTTTCATATTATTGGCAAGTCTTGAGGCGTTCTCAAAATGGCTTAGGCCAATTTTTACTTCTTCAAAAATTGTTTTTCCTTCATTGCTTAGTGATATGTTTCTACCATTTCTATTGAAAAGCTTTACCCCAAGTTCTTTTTCAAGTGATGATATGGTCTGAGAAACATTCGATTGTGATGTGTAGAGTTTTGTTGCTGCTTTGGTGAAGTTTTGATATTTAGCAGCTAAATAGAACACTCTATATTTTTCTAAATTTATCATAAGTACCTCTTATACTAATTATAATTATAATTAATTAAAATTATATATTAAAGTATAGTATAATTCAAGTAGGAGGCCAATTTGATACTGTATATAGAAAAGAAAAACGGTTTTAGAAGTGAAGCGAGACTTCTTAAAGAAGATATTGATAATTCAATGAATACATCAATTGAAGATGTAAGAATTATTGAAGTTTATCATGCAGATGCTGTTATTTTAGAAGAAGATATATATACTATATTTTCAAATGTAGTTGTCGATAATGTATTTTATAGTTTAGAAGCCTTTGAAGGGTATCACCTCTTTAGAGTGGAGTCCATACCCACTCAGTTTGATGAAAGAAAACACTGGGCAAATAAACTGCTAACAGCAAAGTCGAGGGATTATACCATCCATTATTCTAGGATATATGCTGTCAAAGGGGTTACAGATCGTGAGTTATCACAGATCAAGCGTTTTATCATCAATCCCCTGGAGTCATTTGAAAGACGAATCGATGATTTTGGCCCAGTACATATTCCGAGAGAAGAAGATGTCAGTTTTCAACCCATTTCTTTGGTCGGCGATTTATCAAAGATAATACAAGAGTATTCGTTATCTATGAGTTTAGAAGATTTGAACATGGTCAAAGAGTATTTTGATAGTGAGGGCAGAGAGGTCAATTATACGGAACTCAAAATGCTGGATACTTACTGGTCCGATCACTGCAGACATACGACATTCTCTAAAGTATATACGGATGTAGATTTTAGCGATTACAATGTAGCAAAAGCAAAGGAAACATTTGATTATATCAAAGAACATTCCGATAAAGACATCACACTTATGAATTTAGCTTTATTCTCTATGAGAAAGCAGCTAGCGGATGGAAATCTCGATGATTTAGACATCAGTGATGAGATCAATGCGTCCACAATAAAAAGACATTTAGAAGGCGAAGAGCATCTGATAATGTTTAAAAATGAAACACATAATCATCCGACAGAAATTGAACCTTTTGGAGGTGCTGCTACTTGCATAGGTGGTGCCATTAGGGATCCTCTTTCAGGAAGAAGTTTTGTGTATCAAGCGATGAGAATCACTGGGGCTAGAAATCCGTTTGAGAATAAGTGGCTGAAAGGGAAATTACCACAGTCTCAAATATGTAAAAAATCGGCTCATGGTTTCAGTTCTTATGGGAATCAAATTGGATTAAATACAGGCTATGTAAACGAGTATTATCATCCAGGATTTGAAGCAAAAAGAATGGAACTAGGCTTCGTCATAGGTAGTAATAAGAGTGAGAATGTTGTTAGAAAAGAGCCAAATGCGGGTGATCTTTTAATTCTACTTGGTGGTAAGACTGGTATCGATGGAATTGGGGGAGCATCGGGCTCTTCAAAAGTTCACAAGCAGGAAACGAAAATAGCATCAGCGTCTGAGGTGCAAAAAGGGAATTCACCAGAAGAAAGGAAAATTCAACGGTTGTTTAGAAAACCTGCTATTTCTAAAATCATTAAGCGATGCAATGATCTTGGGGCAGGAGGAATAAGTGTTGGGTTTGGCGAAATTGCGGATGGTATTGAAATAGATCTTGATAAAGTGCATTTAAAATATACCAATATATTTGCTAGTGAGATATTCTTGAGCGAGTCTCAGGAGAGAATGGCAATTGTAATAGATGAAAGCCATCTTGAATTATTAGAGAACCATGCACGAAATGAAAATGTAGTCGTTCGAGTAATAGGTAGAGTAACAGACAATAAGAGACTAGTTGTTAAGTATCATAACAGAGTGCTCGTTGATATTGCTCGTGTTTTTTTAGATAAGGCCGGAGCAAAATACTATGTAAAAGCAAAGGCGAAAGCCGTTGATTTTGACAATATGTACAACAAACATCCAAAAACAACAGATGCAAGTAATTTGATGAGGATGTTCGATTCCTCTATTGGTGCTAGAAATGTTCTTAACCCTTATGGTGGTATTTATCAAAAAACCAAAGTGGATGGAATGGTCTCAATTATACCTTACACAAAGCAAAGTGTTAGCATTGTTACATCAGATTATGATCCTTATTTATCGGAATGGAGTCCGTTTCATGGTGCTTACTACGCGGTGCTCAATTCAGCGATAAAAAATATGGCGTTAGGCGCGAACTTGCAAGGCATTCGATTTACATTTCAGGAGTATTTTGAAAGGTTGGGTAGCGAAGAAAGTTACTCCAAACCCTTACTTTCCTTGTTAGGTGCCAATACTGTTTTAAATGAACTTGGCCTAGCCTCGATTGGTGGCAAAGACTCTATGAGTGGTACTTATGATAATGGACAAATGAAGATATCCGTTCCGCCAACGCTTGTGAGTTTTGCTGTCAACACAACAGACTTAAATCGTGTTATTACACCTGAATTTAAAAAAGCAGAAAGTCCGATCGCAATATATGCCGTAAAAAAAGGACCAGACTATTTAGTGGATTTAGCGCATTTAAAGAGTGAACTGGATAATTTTTATCAGGATAATAACAATAAGTTGATACGAAGTGCCTCTCATTTTGACGCTAATTTAGAGGAAGTTCTTATCAACATGGGTAGAGGCAATGGAATTGGTTTTGAGGTGGACGCAATGTATGATGATTATGTTGGCATTGTGGCAGAATTAGATGGAGAAGCGAAGGGGAAAGTGATTGGAAAGACAACTACACTATGGACATACAGCGATGAAGAAAGTGTGGTGAATCAATTATATAGACCAGTTGCTAAGGGTGAGCCTTTTAGCTATGAGAACTATAGAGCCGAAAGGAAGGAACTTAAAAAAAGACAAACCGTAAAGGTGTTTATACCTATCTTTGAGGGCACCAACTGTGAGGACGATATGAGAGCGTCATTTGAAGAAGCTGGCGCTGTGGTATATGACTTTGTCTTTACCGACAACACGAAAGAATCAATCGATAAACTTGTTAAGTATATTGACGAAGCAGATATACTCGCCATCCCTGGAGGTTTTTCAGCAGCTGATGAACCGGATGGAAGTGCGAAATATATTGCCAATATCTTTCGAACACCTCGTGTGAAAAAGGCGTTCAATAATCTTATTTCTAGAGATGGTTTAGTAATTGGCATATGTAATGGGTTTCAGGCATTAGTGAATCTGGGTGTCTTTTACGATAATAAGATTGAAGATTATGAAAAGATAAATACGACACTAACTTATAACAAAAACATGAGTCACATAGCCGATTATGTGGATACTCAAGTAGTGAGCAATGCATCTGCTTTTTTACGATATGCTGAATTTGATACCATATATAAAGTGCCGATAAGCCACGGGGAAGGTAGATTTATTATTGATAAAGATACGTTTGAGCAATACAGAAGAAAGGGACAAATCGTTAGTGTTTATATAGATTCTCCTAATGGCTCTTACTATAACATTGAAGGCCTTGTAAGCCCGAATGGTCAAATTTTAGGTAAGATGGCTCATAATGAGAGGGTCAAAGACGGTACGGCAATTAATATATATGATAAGAAGGATCTTAAACTTTTTCAGTCGGCAGTTGACAGTTTAAGAATGGAGGAAATATGAGTGATGTATTAATTATAATGGGGTCAATTAGTGATAGTGAGGTGTCAAAAAAAGTAGAAACGACTTTAGATAGATTTGGAGTGGATTATACGGTGCGAATTTTAAGTGCGCATAGGACGCATGATGAGTTGCAACAACTGCTTGATTCGAATCAAGAGTTAAACGTTATCATTGCTATAGCGGGCAAAGCGGCTCACTTACCAGGTGTTGTTGCCGCTATGAGTAATGCTTTAGTGATAGGGGTTCCCGTTAAGACCTCTCTAATGGGTGGCATGGATTCGTTGCTAAGCATCGTTCAGATGCCTAAGGGGGTACCAGTGTCAACCGTAGGGATCAATGCTGGAGAGAACGCGGCGTTACTCGCGATTAGGGCGCTGATGATACGTGATGAACCGTTAAAAGAAAAGTATCAATCGTATGTAAAGGAAATGAGAGATAAAGTCCTTGAAGATGATTTAAATTATAGGAGGTAAGTATGAGTGAGCTGTTGTATGAAGGAAAAGCTAAGATCATATTTTCAACTGACAAAGCTGATGAATTTAGCGTTTTCTTTAAAGATGATGCTACCGCATTTAATGGAGTGAAAAAAGCGTCTATTGATGGCAAGGGGGTTTTAAATAATAAAATAAGCGCTAAACTATTTGACGTGTTAGAAAAAAATGGTGTAAAAACACACTATATAAAAACGTTGAGTGATAATGAAATGCTTGTGAAAAAGGTGGATATCATCCCGCTCGAAGTCATTATCAGAAATCTAGCGGCAGGCTCTTTTTCAAGGCGATATGGTGTTGAAGAAGGTGTCGTTTTAAATATCAGCACCTTAGAGTATAGTTATAAAAATGATGACTTAAACGATCCTTTGATTAATGACGATCATATTATAGCGCTGGGGATAGCTACTAGAGAGGAGTTAGCGGAAATTGCGTCGATGGCAAAGAGAGTGAATGAAGTGCTAAGGAAGTTTTGGAGAGACAAAGGCATTATCCTCGTTGATTTCAAACTTGAATTTGGCTATTGCAATGGCGAAATAATACTGGCGGATGAAGTGTCACCTGATACTTGCAGACTATGGGATGAGAACACCAATAAAAAATTAGATAAAGATGTTTTTAGACGTGATTTAGGCGACTTAGTAGAAAACTATAAAGAGGTATTAAGAAGAGTGGAGAAATAATGGATAAGCTTAGAGAAGAATGTGGAGTCGTTGGTTTATATTCAAAAGAGAAGCTTGACACAGGGTTTTTATTATACTCAGCACTGATATCACTTCAACATAGAGGACAAGAGAGCGCTGGTATCGTTACTGTTTCAGATGGTGAGTTCCATACAAAAAAGGGACTAGGTCTTGTCCAAGAAGTTTTTGATGAAAAAGATATAAAAAAACTTGTGGGGGATATTGGTATTGGTCATGTAAGATACTCTACTACAGGCAAAACAAGTGAAAAGAATATACAGCCATTCTACTTTATTAATAAATCTAGAAATATTTCATATGCTCATAATGGCAACTTAGTGAACTACAAGCATATAAGACATTATTTGGAAGAACATGGTGCTATTTTTAGAACAGAAACAGATAGTGAAGTCATTGCCCATTTGATTGCTAAAAACCTATCGAAGGGGCCTATTGAAGCGATTAAAGAAACCTTTAATACGATAAAGGGTGCCTTTTCTATTGCGATGATTGTTGACGATAATCTTATTGCTGCTAGAGACCCATTTGGTATCCGGCCTCTAGTTCTTGGAAGGATTGGCAGTGGATATATGGTGGCCTCTGAAACGGTGGCCTTTGATGTAGTTGGAGCTGAGTTTATAAGAGATGTGAACGCTGGTGAAATGCTTATCATCAATGAAAATGGAATAGAAAGTATTCAGTATAGTGCGAATAAAAAAATCGCTCATAGTGCTTTTGAATATGTTTACTTCTCTAGGCCAGATAGCGTAATTGATGGAAAAAGTGTTTATAAAACTAGGCTTGAAGCGGGTAGATTGCTAGCCAAAAATCATCCGGTAGAGGCCGATATTGTGATACCGGTTCCCGATTCTGGCAGAAGTGCTGCAATCGGTTATGCTGAAGTCTCAGGATTAACCTATGGAGAAGGACTTATAAAAAATAAGTATGTGGGAAGGACGTTTATACAGCCGACGCAAAAGCTAAGAGAAATGGCGCTTAAAATGAAGCTTAATGTCTTAAAAGAAATCATTGACGGAAAACGGGTCGTGCTAGTAGACGACTCTGTTGTTAGGGGAACTACTAGCAAAAAAATCGTGAGTATGTTAAAGGATGCTGGTGCGAAGGAAGTCCATCTTCGAGTAAGCTCACCAATGGTTAAATACCCTTCTTATTACGGAATAGACACACCCGATGCGAGCGAATTAATATGTTCGTATATGAGTAATGAGGAGATAAGAAAGATGATAGGGGCAGATTCGCTTGCTTTTTTAAGTGTTGATGAATTGGTTGAATGTATTGGTTTTAAAAGAGAAGAACTATGTCTAGATATATTTACTGGCGAATATCCAGTTGAAATAGAAGACTTAACTTTTGATAAATAGGTGTTAAAAATGAAAATTACTTATAAAGATGCTGGGGTTGATACAAAAAAAGCTAGTAGAGCCATTTTTATGTTAAAAGATCTAATAGCGAGCACGAATGATGATAATGTGATGGAGGGAGTCGGTTCCTTTGGTTCAATGTACTCTTTTGGAGAAGATGTTTTAGTGTCTGGAACAGATGGTGTTGGGACGAAGTTGTTATTAGCTAGAGATTTAGATGAATATCATTATGTAGGGTATGATCTTGTTGCTATGTGTGTCAATGATATCCTCTGTCATGGTGCAAAACCTCTGTTCTTTCTTGATTATATGGCTATGGGTAAATTGGATGAAGAGCAATATCACGTTGTGATAGAATCCATTGTGAGTGCGTGCAAAACGGCGAGGGTATCTCTCGTTGGTGGAGAGAGTGCTGAAATGCCAGATATGTATGAACATGGCGATATCGACTTAGCAGGTTTTTGTGTAGGAATGGTAAAAAAAACCAACTTAATTACATCAAAAGCGGTTGATGAAGGCGATGTTCTGATTGGTGTTCGCTCTAGTGGATTTCATTCAAATGGGTTTTCGCTGATAAGAAAACTACTTGAGATGTATCCAGAAAAGCTAGAAAAACATAAAAAGGATTTTATAACACCGACAATGATATATACGGACTTGGTTATGGCACTGGTAGAAGAGATTTCGATAAAGGGCATAGCTCATATAACAGGTGGTGGCTTTTTTGAGAATATACCAAGGATGTTACCAAAGGGATTGAGGTTTGAGATAAAAAAAGAGTGGTTGGATACGCCTGATTTATTTCATTATGTATGTGCGTTAGCAAATCTTGATACCGTTGAATCTTATAGTACATTTAACATGGGCTACGGTATGGTTTTTGCAGTGGATAAAAGCGATGTTGAAAAATTTATGAACATTTCGAATAGATTAGCATATCAAGCGAATGTCATTGGGGAAGTTAAAACGGGGAGTGAGAATACTATACTATGAAAAAAATAGTTGTGCTAGCATCAGGAGCAGGTAGCACCTTCAAATATTTATATGATAATTTGAAACAAGACGTTGACTTTGTATTTGTTGGTTATGATAGAGAAGCTAGTGTTGTGTCGTTAGCTAACAATTGTGGCGTTAAAACGATCAATGTCAAGAATAATATGCTTAAAACACTCAAAAAACATTCGCCCGATTTAATAGTTTTGGCAGGCTATTTATCCATCATTCCAAAGGACGTTGTTGCGTATTATTCAGGCAAAATAATAAATGTTCACCCATCTATTTTACCTAAATATGGTGGGAAAGGATTTTATGGAAAAAAAGTACATAATGCGGTAAAAGAAAATAACGACCTCATCAGTGGCGCAAGTGTACATTATGTAAACGAAGAGTATGATAAAGGAAGGATTATCGCTCAACGATTCGTTAATGTAGAAAACTTGAGTGCGCTAGAAATAGAAGAAAAGGTAAAATATGTAGAAAAACGACTGTTAGTATATGTTGTTAAGGAACTACTTACGATAGAAGCGAGGTGATTATGAGAGTTTTAATTAGTGTCTATGATAAGACGGGACTCGATGAATTGGTGGCGTTTTTAGTATCCAAAGGCTATAAACTTCTTGCTACAGGTGGAACGTATCAATACATAAAAGAGCTGGGGTTCGATGTGACAAGTGTTGCTAGCTATACTAATAGTGGTGAAATTCTTGGAGGCAGAGTTAAAAGCTTGCACCCAAAAATTCATGGCGCACTTCTTGCAAGAGATGATAATGCATATGATATGAAAGATCTTGTGTGTCGAGATATTGAAACAATAGATGTTGTTGTTTGCAACCTATATCCTTTTGAAGAAAAATTAAAAGCAAATATGGACTATGAGGAGATGATAGAGTTTATAGATATTGGTGGACCGACAATGTTAAGAAGTGCGGCGAAAAATCATAAATTTAAGATTGCCTTAACATCGCCTACTCAATATAAAACGTTTATGAACAAACGAGATTATGATTTTGAATATCGACGAGAACTCGCTGCGGAAGTTTTTTCATTAACGGCTAAGTATGATAGGTTAATTGCTAACTATCTAAGAAATGGTGATACTTTTTTTGATTATGAAAAGAAATTGGATTTAAGATATGGTGAAAATCCTCATCAGAAGGCTCGTTTCTTTGTTAATCATAAAGGGTTTATGAGTGATTTTGAGCAATTACATGGTAAGGAGTTAGGATATATAAATTTACTGGATATTAACGCGGCTTACGCGATTGTATTAGGGTTTGAAAAAACAGCATGTGCTGCTATTAAACATGCGACACCTAGTGGGGTAGCACTTGGTGAGAATGCCTATGAGGCGTACATAAAAGCAAGAGACTGTGATGATGTGAGTATATTTGGTGGTGTTGTCGCCTTTAATACTATAGTAGATGAACAGTGTGCTACTGAGATGTCTAAGATCATGTTGCATATTGTCATTGCCCCTAATTTTACGATGGAAGCGCTAGAGGTCTTTAAGAAGAAAAATAATCTTATTGTTATAAAAATGAATTCCGATAAGATAGAAAACAGCGTTGTCAGAAGTCTTAGTGGTGGTCTTCTCGTTCAAGAGGAAGATTTGTTAGATTACGAAAAGTTTGAAGTGGTAACGAAAACGAAACCCAGCGATTCATTAATTGATGAGATGATATTTGCTTATAAAGTGGTAAAACATGCGAAGAGTAATGCGATTGTTGTCTCTAAAGACAAAGCTACTGTTGGGATTGGTAGCGGTAGTGTTAGTAGAATCCTTGCCGCGCAGATTGCTATGAGCAGTGGGAAAACCTTTGATGTTTTAGCGTCTGACGCATTTTTCCCATTTGATGATGTGGTTGAATTAGCCCATAGAAAAGGGGTAAAAGCAATCATTCAACCAGGGGGATCTATAAGGGATGATGATTCTATTAAGAAGTGTGATGAGTACGGTATTGTGATGGTGTTTACATCAACCAGACATTTTAGACACTAGGAGGGGCTATGAATGTTTTACTAATTGGCAATGGTGCTAGAGAACACGCGATTAATTATGTAATATCAAAGAGTAAAAAAGCGGATACCATCTATACAATCAATCCAAATTCGGGCATGGCACCACTATCTAAGAGGGCAGATGTAGATTATACAAAGGTAGAGGAGCTTCGAAGTTTTATTAAGAAGAAAGAGATTGAATTGGTAATCGTTGGCCCCGAACAACCTTTGGTAGATGGCATTACGGACTCTATTCATGATATCTGTAAAGTGTTTGGTCCTACAAAAAAAGCAGCTATGCTAGAAGGGTCAAAAGTATTTTCTAAAGAGTTTATGAAGAAGTATCATATTCCTACAGCAAAAAGTGTTACGCTAACCAGTGAAATAGAAGCAAGAAAGGAATCCAAAAACTTTCTTTTTCCTCATGTGTGGAAGGTTGATGGTCTCGCTGGAGGCAAGGGTGTATTTATTACAAATAACAAGTTGGAAGATCAAACGGTTATTGAAAAACTGTTTGGAACGAAAGTGTTTGGTGACAGCGAGGTATTGTTAGAAGAGTATCTTGATGGGGAAGAAATCAGTGTGTTTGCCCTGTATGATAATCATACGTACAAATACTTTTCGAATGCGAAAGATTATAAAAGAGCTTATGATGAGGATAAAGGACCAAATACAGGTGGTATGGGCTCTCTTTCTCCAATAGATTTAACAGAGAAAGAAAGGCGTGATATTGAGGGCATCATTGAGAAGACATTTAACGGAATAAAACAGGAACATCTTGATTATAAAGGCGTTATTTTTATTGGTCTTATGAAGAAGTCTAAAGGAGTTAAGGTGCTCGAATATAATGTCCGCTTTGGTGATCCTGAAGCGCAAGTAATACTACCTCGACTCAAGACAGACTTACTTGATGTAATGGATAAATGCGCGCGCAATAAACTTCGTGAGGTCGACTTAGTCTTTGATAATACCAAAGCTGTAAATGTGGTGATTGCATCGAAAGGGTATCCAGAAAATGTGGAAAAAGATAAGATAGTAATTATTGGAGATATCGGTGATTTGACCCTTTTTGTGGGTGGCTGTATGGGCGATAAAAAAATGATTACCTCATCAGGAAGAGTCTTTTCCTTGGTAGCTTTTTCAGAAAGTTTTGAAAAATCTAGAGACTTAGTATATAATTCTATACATGGCATCAAATTTGATGGTGCTTGGTATAGAAAGGATATTTAATGAATATATACTATATAAGACATGGTGAAACGGATTATAATCTGCTTAGGAGAGTGCAAGGATGCATTAATATTCCCCTAAATGATACCGGAATAAGTCAAGCTAAAGAAGCTAGTTTAAAGCTAAAAGATATAGACTTTGATGCGGTTTTTTGCTCTCCGTTGACAAGGACCCAGCAGACAGCCAAGCATGCTTTAGGTGATAGAGAATATGAATTGAAGCTTGATGCAAGGCTTGCGGAACGAAATTATGCGTTATACGAGGGTCTCAATTATGATGTTTTAAGAATGACCAATCATGACTTTTATAGGAGTTATACGGAAATGAACTATTCGTCTGGTGGAATAGAGACTTTATCTAGCATGGTTGACAGAATCAGAAGTTTTTTTGATGAATTAAAAGAAAAGAAATTCGAAAACGTTCTTATTGTATCACATGGTGGTATTGGTAGAGTCATATACGCTACTTTAGGAAAGAAACGTTTTGAAGAAGCGGTAAAGCTCACAATTAATAACTGTGAAATAATAAAATACGTACTGTAAGAAAGAAGAGCAATCTTCTTTTTTTTTATCATATATGATATAATAAATACATACTTCAGGGCAGGGTTAGATCCCGACCGGCGGTAAAGCCCGCGAACCAATAGGTTGATTTGGTGAAATTCCAAAGCCGACAGTATAGTCTGGATGAAAGAAGTGTTCCTTGATGTATTTACATCTTTTTTTTGTGGAGGAAATATGATGAAAAGTAGTTATCAATTAAATGCACTTATAAAGGCGTCTCTCATGGGTGTTATTGGTTTTGTTTTGATGTATATTGAGTTCCCATTGCTAGTATTTCCAGCCTTTTTAACATATGACATTAGTGATGTTGTATCGCTTATTGCGGGATTTGCACTAGGACCATTTTATGGGCTGTTAAGCGTTTTCATTCGAAACCTACTTCACCTATTTGTGACCAGCACAGCGGGTGTTGGCGAAGTAGCAAATTTTCTAATTTCAGGTGCTTTTGTTTTTAGTGCTACGTTTTATTATAAAAAGCAACATTCTAAAAATAGAGCTATTATAGGGCTACTGATTGGTACGGTTACTATGATTATAACGGCTATTTTAGCAAATTATTTTATACTATTACCATTTTATTCAAATATCATGCCACTAGAAGCCGTGTATAAAATGGCAAGCGCGATACCAGGGGTACATGATAAATTAACGTTTGTGCTTTATGTCATTGCACCATTTAATCTAATAAAAGCACTCCTAAATGGTCTTATTGTCGTAATGATTTATAAAAAAGTATCGGTTTTGCTTAAGCGCATATAAATGATATAATATAGCTGGGAGGGTCGTTTTGAATCTACAATTATTAAATGAAAAACAAAGAGAAGCGGTACTTATTGAAAAAGGTCCACTTCTAATACTTGCTGGGGCAGGCAGTGGTAAAACTAAAACACTTACGACGAGAATAGCTTATTTAGTGAAGGAAAAAGGGTATTCGCCTAATTCTATACTTGCGATTACTTTTACAAATAAAGCGGCAAAAGAAATGAAAAAAAGGCTTAGACTTGAATTAGGTCTTGATGCAAATAGTATTTGGATGGGCACATTTCACTCTTTTGCGCTTAGAATACTTAGAATTCACGCTGAAAAATTAGGATACAGCAAGAATTTTATTATATACGACTCTTATGATCAAAAACAACTTGTTAAAAGTTGTGTTGAGGAACTTGGGCTTAGTTCGGACTATTATCAAAGCGCCAGTGTAAAGAGCATCATTAATAATTGTAAAACCAAAATGATTCGTTTTAATGAATATCGTAAATATCTTGATAAAGAATACATAGATATATATGAATTGTATCAAAAGAAGCTGAAAGCTAGTGACTCCATGGATTTTGACGATATTATTTTAAATTTAGTTCAGCTTTTTGAAGACAACGAAGAGATACTGAATTATTATGTAGATAAGTTTCATGAAGTATTGGTGGATGAGTACCAAGACACGAATCGTCTACAGTATCATTTAGTCAACTTGCTTACCAAAAAGAAGTCAAACCTCGTTGTCGTTGGTGATGATAATCAATCAATCTATGGTTGGCGAGGAGCCGATATAAGAAATATTATGGAGTTTAAAAAAGACTATAAAGGGGCTAAGATTATAAAACTTGAGCAGAATTATAGATCGACTAAACGAATTCTGGCGGCGGCAAATGAACTAATATCGAACAATAAAAATCAGCACAAAAAAGAGCTTTGGACAGAACTTGATGAAGGAGATAAGGTCGTTTATTATGACGCGTCAAGTGACAGAGAAGAAGCACGATATGTTGTTAAAACAATACGAAAAGAAATATCCAAGAGAACGCGACTTGAGGATATTGCCATTCTTTACCGAACGCATTCTGTTTCTAGAGTGTTTGAAGAAGCATTAAGGAAAGAGGGTATTGATTATCAAATAATTGGTGGTCAAAAATTTTATGATAGAAAAGAAATAAAAGATATTTTAGCGTATCTTCGATTGATTGTAAATAATAAAGACGATATTTCTTTTTTGAGAGTGGTCAATGAGCCAAAACGAAAAATTGGGAAGACCACAATCGAAAAGGTGACAAATTATGCTTTAGAAAATGGGACTTCTCTTTTTGAAGCGTTGGAGCTTATGATAGAAAACGCACTGCTTCCAAAGAAATCTTTAGTGGGAGCGAAGGAATTTGTTGCTATCATAAAAGAGTATGATACAGATGAATTAGATGCTTATGATATCGTCAGTGGTGTTATCAATTCCAGTGGATACATCGCGATGCTTGAGGCTAAAAAAACAATTGAAAATAGCGCTAGGATTGATAATATTAGCGAATTAGTAAGTGATATTAAGTTATTCACATCAGAAGAAAGTCCAAAGTTAGAAGACTATATTGCTAACGTATCTTTAATATCCGATGTGGATACAATCGATGAATCAAAAGCAATTACGCTAATGACTATTCATTCGGCAAAAGGGCTTGAATATAAAATCGTCTTTTTAGTCGGTTTTGATGATAATATTATACCGTCCTACCAAAGTAAAGATTCATCCAATAAGTTTGAAGAAGAAAGAAGACTTTGTTATGTTGCTATGACTAGGGCGATGAAGAAATTATATATTACAAGGGCAAAGAGAAGGATGAAGTTTGGCAATTTAATGTATCATAGCCCATCTGAATTTATATCTGAAATACCAGTTGAATTACTTGACGAAATTAATGTGCCCGAATCACTCGATAGAGAGTTTGGTTTTAATAGTTATCAAAAACAAGTCCAAAGCAAAGAAAAAAATGACAATAAATACTATGTATCTCAACGGGTATGTCATGATCAATTTGGTGTAGGTAAAGTAGTTAGCTATAATGATCAAACCAAAATAATAGTAATTGCGTTTGAAGAGGGTGGAGTGAAGAAACTACATACCGATTTTGCGCCGATAACGTTAGAGGATTAAATGAAAGAAAAATACAAAAAGCTTCTTGAAGAAGTGATGTATCATGAAAAGCAGTATCACACATATGATGATCCTAAGATTAGTGATTATGAATTTGATATGCTAAAAAAAGAACTTGAAAAAATGGAGAAAGAACATCCTGAGATAAAGGAAAGTTATTCGCCAACTTCTAGGGTTGGTTCAGCGAGCCTTGATAAATTTGAAAAAGTAAACCATAAAAATAAGATGCTATCGCTTGATAATTCTTATAATAAAGAAGAAGTGAATGCCTTTATTAATCGAGTGGAGAAGGAAGTAAATCACCCTACTTTTGTAGTGGAATACAAAATTGATGGATTAAGTGTAGAACTGATTTATGAAAAGGGATTATTTATAAAAGCAGCAACCAGAGGTGATGGTAGCGTTGGGGAAGATATTACGCTCAATGCGAAAACAATTAAGTCGCTTCCTTTAAAGCTATCTGAAAACATAGATATCACCGTTAGAGCTGAAGTATTTATCTCGAAATCTGAATTTATCAAAATAAATAGTGATAATAAGTATGCCAATGCTAGAAATTTAGCTGCTGGTAGTTTGAGGCAGCTTGATTCATCCGTTACAGCGTCAAGAAATTTAGATATGTTTGTTTTTGATGTTTTAGATTCGTCGGTGTCTTATCATACGCATGTAGAAAAACTTGACCATTTAAAAAAATTAGGTTTTAAAACCTCAACGTTATTCTATGAATCCGATAAAGAAAAATTAGCTCTTCTTATTGATGAGCTTGAGAAAAACAGAGATAGCCTTTCCTTTGATATCGATGGGCTTGTTATAAAGGTCAATGAAGAAGAATATAGACAATTACTTGGTGAAACATCAAAAGCGCCAAAGTGGGCTATAGCATATAAGTTTAAAGCGTTTGAGAAAGCGACTAAAATGCTAGATGTTATATGGTCTGTTGGTAGAGTTGGTTCCATTACCCCTACAGCGGTATTAGAGCCTGTTTTTATTGCTGGTTCTACAATAAGTCGCGCAACACTTCATAATGAAGATTATATAAGAGATAGAGATCTTAGGATAGGGGACCAAGTTATCGTTATCAAAGCTGGCGATGTGATACCACAGGTAATAAGAAGCTTGGTGGATAATAGGGATGGTACAGAACTAGTTATTGAGTCGCCAATAAAATGTCCAAGTTGTGGTAGCACTCTTCACCGGCTTGATGGAGAAGCTAAAATAAAGTGTATCAATAGAAAGTGCCCAGATAGATTATTAAAAGAAATGATACATTTTGTATCAAGAGATGCCATGAATATCAATGGCTTAGGGGATAAACTGATTGAGTTTTTAGTAGAAAAAGAATATATAAACGATATATCCGATTTGTTTTTACTTCATGATAAAAGAGATGAGTTAGAGAAGGAAAAGGGATTTAAAGAAAAGTCCGTATCCAATATAATCAACGAGATAGAAGATTCTAAAAAAACGACTCTATCGAGGTTTATCTATTCGCTTGGTATCGAATTTGTTGGTAAGAATACAGCGAATTTGATTGCAAAAAGAATTAATACAATTGATGAATTGTTTTATATCAATGAGTCATATTTACTAGATATTGATGGAATTGGTGATATAACAGCAAGATCTATATCTGAGTATTTTTGTGATGTCGATAATATAGAGTTAGTAAAAAAAATGGTTCGTTATGGTGTGGATATAAAAAAAGAAATTATCCAGTCTAATTTGGAAAATGTTACATTTGTAATAACTGGAAAATTTGACGAGTACTCAAGAAAAGAACTGGAGAAAAAAGTGATAGATATGGGTGGTTCAGTATCATCTAGTGTCTCTAAAAAAACGGATTATGTTTTAGTTGGACAAAAACCTGGCAGCAAATATGACAAGGCAAAATCTTTAGGAGTTAAGATTATCAATATAGAAGAATTTATTGAGATAATTGGAGGATAAAATGGAAAAAATTATTTTAGTTGATTCGTGTTGTAATTTACCTATCGATTTTTTTGAGCAACATGATTTTGTAAAAATGATTGGCATGCCAATTGATTTTAATGGAGAAGAATTAATCGATAGATATGATAATGGGTTTGATTTGAAACGTTTTTATGAAGCGCTATCAGATGGTGCAATTTCAAAAACATCTCAAATCACACCACAAAGATTTGTAGACTTTTTCGACTCAAATTTGGAGAAAGAAATATATTATATAGGGTTTTCATCTGGTATGAGTGGCACAATAGAGTCCAGCATTATAGCTAAAGAAGATGCGAATAATAAAAATGTACATATCATTGATTCTAGGTGTGCATCCGTTGGGTATGGTGCACTAATCTATGATGTAGTTGAAGCCTATAAAAATGATAAAAACTTAGATATCGAACAATATGTAACGGATAAAATCAATTTTATTCAGCATGTGTATACTGTTAGTGACCTTATGTATTTAAAAAGAGGTGGTAGGATACCAGCGACAGCGGCAGCAATAGGTACTGTCATCAACATGAAGCCTATCATGAGTATGAATCAAGAGGGAAAACTTATTTCTTATAAAAAAGCAAGAGGAATGAAAAAAGCGATAAAAACATTATATGAAGAGTTTGTAGAAAGAGAGCATGAGACAAAAACATTATTTATTGGTCACGCCAATGCTCATGAACATGCGGTAGAGTTGAAAAATAAAATTCAGAGCGATTACCCTAATGTAACCATCATAATTAATGAGGAAAGTCCTACCATTGGCTCGCATGTTGGTCCTGGACTTTTGGTAATCGGTTTTATAGGCGAAAGAAGGTAGTATGAGTTTAAGGGAAATAAAGTTTATACCAAATTTTACAGAGAATCCGAATGGTTCGGTATTGGCGTCGTTTGGTAACACTATGGTGCTTTGTACGGTGATGGTAGAGGACGGTGTACCAAATTTTATTAGTGGCATGGACCGGGGGTGGCTTAGCGCTGAATATTCAATGCTCCCAGGCTCAACCTTTACTCGAAAGCAAAGAAGTACCATTTCAGGAAGACTAGATAGTAGGAGTACCGAGATACAACGCCTTATTGGGCGCTCTCTTAGAATGGCTATCGATTTTGATCTGTTAGGGGAGCGAACGATTTATGTTGATTGTGATGTGCTTCAAGCTGATGGAGGAACGAGAACGACAGCTATTTCAGGTTCATTTTTAGCTCTTAAGTTGGCAATGGAAGATTTAATTGAAAAAGGTATTTTGCATTCAAATCCAATTGTGAGAAATATCGCTGCTGTGAGTGTTGGCAAGTTTGAAAAAAAATATCTGTTGGATTTAGATTTTTCGAAAGATTCTAATGCTAAAGTGGACATGAATATCGTTATGGATGATAAAAAGAACTTGATTGAGATTCAAGGTACCGCTGAAAAACAAGTATTCAGTATTGATGAGATGAATGAGATGATTGAATTGGCTTGGGGTGGTATCGAAACAATAATAAAAGAACAAGAGAGGGTTTTTAATGAATATAGTAGTAGCAACAAGCAATCCTGGTAAAGTAGTAGAGATAAAAAAAATATTAAGTGATTGGGATGTTAACTTTTTATCGTTAAAAGACATCGGTCTCGATGATATAGAAATCGTTGAAGATGGCGATACATTTGAGGCCAATGCTATTATAAAGGCCAAGGCGATTTCTAAATTAACGGAATATCCAGTGATAGCTGATGATTCAGGTCTTTGTATTGATTATATGGATGGAGGCCCAGGAATTTACTCTGCTAGGTATGCTGGTGAGAACACCTCCTTTGACTATAAAAGAAACAAAATTTTAGAAACGTTAAAAGATGTACCGAAAGATCAGAGAGGTGCTCATTTCTTCTGTTCTGTTTGTTTTATGATTGATGGTGAAATTATCCTTGCGGAAGGACAAGTAAATGGCCTTATCAATGATGAAGAAGTAGGAGATAATGGTTTTGGATATGACCCTATATTTTATTATCCACCATTTGCGAAAACATTTGCTGAAGTATCTAGTTTAATGAAAGATTCTGTTTCTCATCGGTATAACGCACTAAAAAATTTGGAGCTGAAACTCATTGAAAATGGAAGGCTTTCAGAAGATGAAGAAAAAAAATATATTTTTTTATAAAAAAGTATTGACAAAAGATTGACTAGTGATATATAATACACTAGTAGTTACGGGGTGTAGCGCAGTTTGGTAGCGCATCTGGTTTGGGACCAGAGGGTCGCGGGTTCAAATCCTGC
>PDWI01004278.1_pt1 | contig 19282 bp, 15 predicted proteins | sample 1430891 | NCBI WGS metagenome assembly PDWI01 (sample SAMN01162508, study PRJNA174530) | Oral metagenome, whole genome shotgun sequencing project. | biome: Marine environment; feature: Marine mammal; material: Swab sample of the gingival sulcus; isolation source: swab sample of gingival sulcus...
AAATTCGACTTGATTTTGTCAATTTGCTCCGCACTAAGGCCACTTTCATCTTGCGAGCTAGAAAATACAAAAGTAGGGATCTTTTGTCTTGCTATCCGCCCAAGCCAACTGCTAAAGTCATCAACTTTACCCCGTTCCTTCACCCGCTCAAAGCCGGTGTTGTCAATCGCAATATCGCCCGCTCGATCTAACGCCTGAGACAGCTCGGTAAAATCCGTGCAAATATCGGCCGCGCTCAAACTCAAAATCGGCGAAAATAGTAGTATCGATTGGCAATACTTAAGGCCAGAGATATCAACCTGACGAATAACCCAAGTAGAAAAGGAGTAGGCTACGATAAAGTAGGGTCTTTTCTTTTGTTCGAGCCGCTCAAGCTCGCCTTCTATATCAATAATTGCCTGATGCGGGCTAAATGTACCTTGATCTTTACGATCATAGGTGCCGGTGTAAGTGAACCAGCTCACGGCGACTTCAAACTTCTTTATGTCGCTCAGTAGCTGGTAGTCTTTTTGAGGCCCAGGCAGCCCCGGCAAAAATAGACAGGTTATCTTATCATCCATACATTGACTCCGGTCTATCCCTCAGTTTAATGACTTCAGGCCTATCCACTAAAACTGCGCCGAAGAGTCCGTTTTGCCCTACGTGGCTTACTAGCTTTTTGCGTGTATCAATAACCCCTCTCCACAAATCAGTTGCTAGCCATTTCAAATGACTGACCCCACCCAACTGTCTAGCCGCCAAAAAGGGCATGGCTCGCTCAACAGCCAACTCAAAGCCTGGCCTATTTTGTGACGGCGCAGCTAGAACGATATTTGGACACGAATTTGATTCCATTAAAGCTATTACATTGGATTTAATCTTGAAAAGTCAAGCCCGGCCTACTGCAATCGATCATACCGCCGCCCACAACAACCGCGGCAAGCCCTTCTAGCACACCAACCCGTAGCTACTGGTCGCGGTACTTTTCGTAAAACTTGCGCGGATTTTTAATAAGTTCTTGGTTGAGCTTGGGCGGAGGATCAGCCTTTGGCGCCGCAAAATCGCCATGACGTACATCCACCAAAAACTCACCCTCAATCGTCCGGCGGCCGATTAAAATCGGATACTTGTGCCCAGAGCGATCGGATAGATTAAACAGCGCTCGAATCGTCTTTCCGCCGATACGAATCGGTATACGGATATGGTAGCGCACCGCCTTATGACCAGACGTACTCTTCACGATAGCAGCCGAATAGTCCGTGCACTTGATAATGTTGCCGTTGTAGTACGGCGACCCTTTGCCAAAAAGCGAAAACACCAAAACGCCTTCCTCGTCTATGTGGACGTTACTTGCCCACACCGAGGAGTTGTCGGCGCCAGTGTCTATCTTGGCCGGCACGCCAACAGCATACTCGCCAAAATCAACCCGAGCACTCCGACCAATTACCGGTAAATCATTCTTTGTCATTACACAAACTCCGCGTTAAATGCTTGTTGGATAAACCCTATCGACCGCTCGATATTATCGTTTACAATCACAACCACTACGTCGCCCGGACGCGCTAGCTCCGCTGCCTTTTGGATGGCCTGGTCTTCCCTGACAATTCGCTCGACACGCGGATTTTTTGACCGTAGCGCAGTCGCGAATACGTCTGACACATACCCCGCCTTCTGCGGAAACCTCAGGTTTTTGGCCTGGGTAGGCTTGCGCCAATAGCCGTCAATCTTGTCATAGACAACAAACTGATCATACGCATCTGCTATGGCATGCGCCGTATCCTGGATCAGCTGGTCAGTCCTATCATGCGCGAGACGCACCACGCCGATTACCCGTCCGTCTTTGCTCGTCATGGTGCGCGCCAACTCGCCAACTCGCCCCAGCGACACTTTCTCGTGTGCATAATCTGCCAGCATAGTGATATTGTCTCGGTTTTTAAGCAGCGTCAGGCGGCCGCCGTACCGATCAAGCCGCACGCCTTCCAGAACCTCGCGAATAGTTTCGGGCAAACGCCCGTCAAAATATCCATACAGTGCGCCAGCCGCAGCCAGCAGATTGTACACCGACGGCACAAACGACCCGCCAAATGCCCAAGGGATAGCCGCCGCGTCCGCCAGTACCGCCGTCTCGCTGCCCTGCTTTAGCACGATATAACGACCAGTACTATCTACTGTAATCGCTGCGCCGCCCTCGCGCAGATGACTGTCTATATCAAAATGCGAAAAGGTAACCCCAACCGGGAGCTTATTCACGCCGCGAGGAATCGCACCAACGGCTTTGGCCACAAACTCATCATCGGCATTGAACACCGCCCAACCGTCTGCCCGAATCCACCTAAAGACAAAGTCTTTTGCTTGCACGATATCGTCTTTGCTCTTGATCCTGGGGCTGGTACCGATGTGGTCCTCAAACACGTTCAGAAACACACCGACTTTGTGCCTCAGATAGCCCAAACCAGATCCAGAACTACTGCCTAGCGCTGCCTCTAGCACGGCGACGCCATTTTGCTTGAGTTCAGGGTTGGCGTGAAACTCCCACAAGTAGCGGCCAGGACACGCCGTTGGCATCAGATGCCATGTTCGCCTAGAGTCCTGTAGAGTACTCCGCCGTTCGCCATTCACAAAATGACCAGTTGTATCAACCTTGAGCGTATTCTGCCCCAAGCGGCGCAGCACATCCTCGACAGCATGAACAACTGTAGTCTTGCCTTTGGTGCCAGTGACTGTGATGATCGATGAAAACATGTTCATAACTATAAATAGGGCGCTTTATTGTAAAACATTATGAAGTTTTTGGCAAACTACTCCACACTGCTACAGCATATGCAGACTCGGAACGTACATATTGTACGATAGCTTAGATGTTTTCCTTGGCCGAGAGGAGCAGCCTCGCCACCGTCCAGACCTCAGGCAAGCGGCCCCTCAAAGGGCGGATTGACACCAGCAAGCCTATCAAGATCTGCGTGATACTGCTGCTTAGTCTCTTCCGTAAGCCCATCGACGCCGCAAGCGTGACCAAGTGCGCCCACAACTAGCGCAGTGGCGGCCAAGGTTGGTGCCGCGTCACCTACCTTGGGCACCGGCAAGCCCTCCTTGACCGTAGACGCCCCCAGATACGCACCAGCGAATAAGACAGGGTTGGTAAGGTAAACTTGGCCGGTTGCTAAAATCCCCTGAATCGCCTGCCGCGACGTTTGAACACCCAGCCTTACCGACTCACCGGGCGCACCGGCGGAAACATTGTATGCTCGGCCATCTTCAGTAACAACCACGCTCTTTGACGACTCCGCAAACTCCCTAATGGCTTGGTTGCACTGACGCTTGCGCCAGCTGTCCGTGCCCAATGCCACCCCCGCACTAGCAACAATAGTGCCAGCCAATGGCAGTAGAAGGTCTTGATGTTCGGCTTCGGGGTTCAGCCCCATAAACGTCCCGAGCCCTAGCGCCGCCCCAGCTGCAAAACGCTGTAAGCGCCGCGAAGCATTGAGCGCGCCGTCCACTCTGTCTCTAGCCTCGGCGAGGCCAACCTCTGGATTGGTTCTATTCATAAACCACGACTCTACCACAAGTGTAGCCGCTCGTCCACCAACACGCCCATACGCTGCCTGTCTACACGCCAATACCCGGCATAAAACCGACGCAAGTCTAGTGCCGCGCTATCGGGTCAGCACATTGTCTTCTCGCCGGGAACAACGCCAGCGCGGCTAAAGATGCGAATTCGCAAAAAGTGCCAATGCCAGCGAGACGCCCAGGCCAAAACCGGCGCGTAGCAGGTCGTTTTTGACAAGGCGTAGTGTTCTTGAGTATGGCTGATCTTTATGGATAGTTGCCCTCAGGGCGATTTCACGGCCGGCGAGCAGACCCAGAAACACCCATGTCGTGCTCATCGGCAGATGATTCAGCCATTTGAAATACACCAGTATCACCGCGTAGACAAAATCAATCGCCGTTGCCGATTTGACATAGAGCGTGTCGGTTTTTTCGGTGATGACATCTTGGATCTCTCCGCCGCGTCGATACAGCGTAAAACCGATCATACTGACCATAAATACCAGCACGATCAGCAGCTGCTCAAAGCTGATCTCTCTGGGCAAAAATACCGCCGCATTGGCGTTGTCCTGCGCCAGCCAGGCCGACCACAAAAACCCGGTCGATAGCCACTGAAATACTCGCCAACGCCGCTCCTGCCGCTTGGTTAGTTTGCGCTCGATTTTTGTACGATTTCTGTTGACGATATAGCCGATACAACCCCAAACAACAAACGCCAATACAAACGCCAGCACATAGCCAAAAAACGTTTTTTCAAGCATACCCTGAATCGTTTTCGACGAGCTAAACGTCGCCAAAATCAAAAACGTCGTGCTGACCGGAAACTTGTATTTGGTCAGCACGATCAGCACAACTGGCGCCAAAATCTGCAAAAACGAAAACTGCTGCGGCTGCGGAATTGCGCTCAGCCTATGGAAACTAATGTCGCCATTATAAGTCAGCCAGCCATAGGTGACAGTCACTACCATGATGCCGCCAATAAACAGCCAGAGCAGCCGCCAATCGACCTTTCTGTTCGACGACAAGAATGTGCCGAGCGTCTGAATGCTATCGTTCGACACTGCGGCGTAGCCAGCAACAGCAAAGCCAAACCACATCGCCAAATGAGGATGGTCAAAAAAAATCCCCGCCAGAGCTGCGAGGAAAACGATAATTATATAGAACGTCGTGTTACCGCTCAGATAGATACGATTGCGTCGTTCCATATGCCCCGATATGTATTATAAGCACTTTTGCGTCCGTATCAACTATTTGGCACTTTCCGCCCCCCAGCCTAAATTCGCCGACGACAAACATATAAGGCCGCATTAAGCGCTACAGCGTCGTATGTGCGCCCCTGCACAAACCTTACTATTATCTCCGCCGGGCAGAAATAGTTTTACTCCTTAGCAACCCACCGCCTCGTACACAAGCCCCGGGCGTTCTGTCCCCACACACAAAGAACACACTGCAAAACTGGAATATTGATTTTCGCGCTCCAAAAGACTACTATGTCTAGGCAGCTCCTTAAGTAAGAGTTGTACAACTATCCGAATTGTTTTAGGTTTCTATAATAATAGTTTTCTATGATGTTAGAAATACTAAAGCAAAGCTCTGATCCGCTCGGTTCGTCCAAGCGGATCATCTTTTTGACGGCAAGGTTTCGGTATCCAAAAAACTATCATATACTCTACTCATGAAGAGTATGAAATATTCACTGGGCCTGGATATCGGCACAGCCTCTATTGGTTGGGCGGTGATCGACCTAGAAAAACAACGCATTCACGACCTTGGCGTACGCATCTTTGAAAAACCAGAAAACCCCAAGGATGGCGACTCATTAGCCAAACCACGCCGCGATGCTCGTTCAGCTCGACGTCGGCTACATCGCCGACGTCACCGTCTAAACAATCTAAAGCAGTTCTTCGTCCAACAAAAGATATTGTCCGATCCCCAGATTAAGGACGTTCTTGACCCACGCTCAAAGTTCAACTCTGTTGATGTGTATAAGCTACGCTCCGAGGCGCTCACGCGCGAACTAACGCCAGAAGAATTATTTAAGGTTCTGTATCATATCGGCAAGCGTCGAGGCTATAAAAGCAATCGCAAGGCGGACGAGGAGTCCGACCCTGAAGGCGGGCGGGTCATAAAAGCCCTTAGTATCAACCAACAGCTACTAGCTGACAACAAATACCAAACAGTTGGTCAGGCGCTAGCCCAAGACAAGGCCTACCAAACACACAAACGCAACAAGCGCGACAGCTACACCAACAGCTTTGCCCGAGCCGACTTTTTGCATGAGCTAGAAGAGATCGTTAAAGCCCAAAAACAATACGCGCTACATGACGTCAGCCAGCAGTCTATCAGGGAGTTAATCTACGGGGTTAATGATAACGGCGAGCTAACCGAAATTAACGCCATTATGTACCAGCGACCATTCATGACAGAAGAGCTGATCAAAAAAATGGTCGGCGAATGCACGTTTGAGACAGGCGAGAAGCGCGCACCGAAAGCCAGCCACAGCTTTGAGGTGTTTCGTTTCGCGGTCGACCTATCCAACCTTGTTTTTATCCCTAAAAGTGCCACCAAACACCACGCACGCAAACAAGGCCTACGCGTACAGCTCAACGAACAACAAATCCAAGACGTCATAAACGAGGCCAAAAAAGTCAGAAAAATCACCTACAAAAAAGTTCGTAACGTGGCAGGACTCGACGAGGAGTACACACCCGAATACGTGCGCGGCAAAGTTAGTTCGGAAGATCCCTATGGCGAAAACAACGCATTTGGTAGCCTGGAAGCCTACCATGACATCCGGGCCGCCCTAAAGGATCTTCCAGATGACTGGCAAAAAGTTGACAACGAGGACACACTAAACCAAATCGCTTACATCCTGACTGTCCAACGCGCCGACGATGCCATCAAAAAGTCGCTCGAACCGCTGCCGATTTCCGACGCAGCCAAGAAAGCTCTACTCAAAATCAAGCCCAAAAACTTCAGAACGTTTGGCCACCTCTCAATCAAAGCGCTGCAAAAAATCACCCCCCATATTCTCGCTGGCAAAACCTATGACAAAGCGTGCGAAGCAGCAGGCTACGATTTTCGCAAAAAAGCCGCCGACCTGAGTCAAATAACCAACCCTGTGGTTAAGCGCGCAATCTCGCAAACCAACAAAGTCGTCCGGGCTATCATTCGCAAGTACGGTAAGCCATACTATATCAGGGTCGAAACCGCCCGCGACTTAGCCAAAAGCTATAAAGATCGCCAAACTATCGAGGCCGAAAACAAAGAAAATCAAGCCAACAATGAGCTTGTCGTAGAAAGACTCAAAGAGCTCGGGTGTATTACGCCGACCGGGCTACAGGTTATTAAACTTAAACTATACGACGAACAAAACGGCAAGTGTCTCTACTCTGGCAAACCAATCGACCTCACTACTATGCTTGCCGACGACAATGCGTACCAGATTGACCACATCGTGCCATTTTCACGCTCCAACAACGACGGCCTAACCAACAAAGCACTTGTGCTGACCGCAGAGAACCAGAACAAAGCCGACCGCACCCCATATGAGTACTTTGGGTATGACGAGCAGCGCTGGCGAGCATACTGTGCTCAAGTCGAAGCAACATACAAAACTCGTGATATCAAAGCCGCCCAGGGCAAAGACAAAGCAATAGCCTACAAACAAAACGGCTACGCAATGCGCAAAAAGCAAAACTTACTAATTCAGGAATACAAAAACGATAGCTGGAATGTCAGAGCACTGAACGATACGCGCTATATAACTAGATTTGTACAAAACTATCTCAGACAAACTGTCGACTTTGCCGATGGCGATGAGAAACAACGCGTTTTTGCGCCCAACGGTACTCTAACCAGCTACCTCCGTAAGCGCTGGGGGCTGTCCAAAAACAGAGAAGAAGACGTCTTGCATCACGCCAAAGACGCGGCCGTCGTAGCTGCAATTGACCAGCCCGTCATTCTCCGCGCAAATCTATACGCCAAAAAAGGAGAAATCACCAACTACTTGCTTGCCGTTAAGACCATGGAGGAAAAAACCGACAAACTAACTGGAGAAATAACCGACGAGAGCGGCTTCAATCAAGCACAGCGCCGCAAAAACGCTTTAGAAGTACTATCTGAAGACCACTTCCCTAAACCATGGACAGATTTTGACAAGGAAGTACGCAAACGCACTCTGCCCAAGGACACGGCAACTGTCCAGAATGAGCTAATCGGCCTCAAAAACTACGATGATGCGTTTCGCCTGCAAGTCCAGCCGATATTTGTTTCTCGCATGCCTCGTCGAAAAGCGACAGGCAAAGCTCATAAAGAAACCATCCGTTCACCAAAAGCAAAAGACGACGATCAACGTACTGTCCGTATGCCACTAAACAAAGTCAAAAGCAAAGACGTCGAGAACTCCACCCTAAAAGAATCCGACAAATGGCTATACAACACTCTCAAAGACCGCTTAAGGCAGCATGGCGATAACCCCGAAAAAGCCTTTGCCGAGCCAGTGTATAAAAACAGTAAAAAACAGGACAAAAATGGTCGACCATTGTCGCCAGTATCGACTATCAAAGTCTATTCGACTCAACCATCCGGTTTTTATATCAACGACAATAAGGCCTTTGTAAACAACGGCTCAATGACCCGACTAGATGTTTACAAAAAAGCCAGCAAGAAGGGCAAGACCGAGCACTTCTTTGTGCCAGTTTATGCCCACCAAGTCGGCAAGAACCGTCCAACCCCAACCGAGATATTACCCAAACCAAAAGGCTTTAGTCATGTTGATGAAACATTTACTAAAGTTTGTTCGCTGTATCCAAACGACTATATTCGCTGTATATTTGGCGACGGAAGAGTAGAGGAAGGCTATTACAGAGGATATAACGTTGCGAATGGTCAGATGGACCTGCTGTTCCATGCAGACGCAAATAGCGACAATATCATGCGTAAAAATAAGAGGTCAGCCATATCTATAGAGCGCTTCGACATCTCAATTTTGGGCGATAACGCTCCGAGGTCATAGCTATGGCCTGGCGAGTCATCGGCATTCAAAACCCCGCTAGACTAAGCTTGCGCGACAAACAGCTAATCATCGCCCAAGACGAGGAGGCTAGCCTGCCGATAGAGGACATCGACGCTCTGGTGATCGACAGTTACGGCGTCACTACGACCGCCAATTTGCTCACCGAGCTAGCGGCCAGGTCAACAACCGTGATAGTCTGCGACGACAAGCACCTACCCGCCAGTGTGTTGCTGCCATATTCTCAGCATTCTCGGCAAGCCAAGATTTCGCGCCAACAGCTTGCCATGAGCCAACCGCTCAAAAAACAGCTATGGCAGACTATCGTCCGCCAAAAAATCACCAACCAAGCTGCCGTTTTGGCATATTTTGGGCTAGACAGCGCCCCGCTCCAGGACTACGCTACGGAAGTAAGATCTGGCGACTCGACCAACCGTGAGTCAATTGCAGCGCGCGCCTATTTTGACCAGCTCCTGCACGACGCCACACGACGCAGACCAACCTGGCACAATGCCGCCCTTAACTACGGCTATGCAATGGTGCGCAGCCATATCGCCCGCCATATTGCTGCGAGAGGCCTAGTAGCCTCTCAAGGTATACACCACCATAGCGAGCTCAATAGTTTCAACTTGGCGGACGACCTATTCGAACCCTACAGAGCAGCAGTAGATAAGTACACATTAGAAAAACTGGCGCCGTTGCACGTCGGCGACAGCGACCCCACCCTAAACAAGCAAGATCGACAACTACTTGTTGACGTGCTTAACTATCATGTCATAATACAACGTAAGCGTTTCACACTTAGGCTTGCCGTTGGGAAAACGGTCGAAAGCTTCGTAGATAGCATTTACAAAATGGAGGCCGGAGCGATCTTGCTCCCCACAATCGAAACCTCCTAGGGGACGCACCAGAAATGTCGTACAAGCTAATGAGAGTGGCCGTACTGTTTGACCTACCAACCAATACCAAGGCAGAACGACGTGCAGCCACGCAGTTTCGCAAGTTCTTGCTTGACGATGGCTTTACCATGCTGCAGTACAGCGTGTATACACGCCTCTGTCCCAACCGCGATACCGCCGAAAAACACATGCAACGCGTCAAGCGCAATACTCCAGAGGCTGGTTCTGTGCGCCTCCTGTATCTAACCGAACACCAATTTACTCATATGCTGATCCTTGTCGGCGAAAAAACGGTGCAAGAACGCGCAGCTCCATCACAACAACTAGTGTTTTTCTAGCTCAAAACCCCTCTCGCAACAGAGAGGGGTTTTGGCAAGTATTATACAACTATCTGAATTGTTAGGGAGCTATAACCAAACGCTCGTAATCCTAAGATTAGCGATGATTATACAACTATCTGAATTGTTAGGGAGCTATAACTTGTCTGCCGCGGCCTTATTTACGAGCTCTATTATACAACTATCTGAATTGTTAGGGAGCTATAACCTCAGAGAGCACGGTATAGACGCCCTGATAATTATACAACTATCTGAATTGTTAGGGAGCTATAACGCATTCGCAGTCGCAGCAATGGTGACGCGGATTATACAACTATCTGAATTGTTAGGGAGCTATAACAAGCTGGTTACAACTTAACACTGATTGCGCATTATACAACTATCTGAATTGTTAGGGAGCTATAACAAGTCATCAGCGATAGCTTTAAACATATACATTATACAACTATCTGAATTGTTAGGGAGCTATAACAACGCAAAAGGTGAGTGCGTATAAATTCATATTATACAACTATCTGAATTGTTAGGGAGCTATAACTAATTGCTTGTGCTATATTGATGACACGTAATTATACAACTATCTGAATTGTTAGGGAGCTATAACCTGGATGACGTGCTTTACCAAAGTATAGTGATTATACAACTATCTGAATTGTTAGGGAGCTATAACCCTGGGATTCGTATAAGGACACAGACGAATATTATACAACTATCTGAATTGTTAGGGAGCTATAACCCAGCAGGCATCAACCAGCCACCTTTTGTCATTATACAACTATCTGAATTGTTAGGGAGCTATAACTACGTGTCGGCCACTATATCGACGGCGACGATTATACAACTATCTGAATTGTTAGGGAGCTATAACCACCTTGCCTGTGTTGTCGACGACCGACTCATTATACAACTATCTGAATTGTTAGGGAGCTATAACACGCGTGTTATCGTGGCTTCGCTAGGGAACATTATACAACTATCCGAATTGTTAGGCGCACACCTTAACGACTGGAAGTACGGCGCAAAGCGACGACGGCAACTATCAGCACGGCACCCAGAGCTATAAACAGGGCTGACGAGGAGCCGGTGTTGGCGAGGGTTGTGCCGGGCGCGGCTGTTTGCGGCTGGGCAGGAGTCGTAGGCGTTGGGGCTGGGTCTGGATCTGGGTCGGTAGGCGGCTGCGTGGGCGTCGTGTCATTATTTTGTATGGTGTAAGTAAGGCTAGCCAGAGTGGCCGCATCGCGGTCGGCATCGTCAACAGCCAGCGGCGCGCCAGAAGCACTGAGTGAAAAAATAATCGTTTCATCTGGCTCCACGTCGCTGTCGTCAGTAACCGTCAAGCCGCTCAACGCCAGCGGTGCAGCAACATAAAGACCGGCGGGGATAGTGATACTGGCCGGCGATGAAAAATCGTAGTCCACCCCAGCACTTGCGCTACCGCTGAGCGTGTCGGTCAGGGTAACCGTCAGGGGCTGTGTTGCCCGGCCGCTAACGACTAGCGCCGGCAAGCCGTTCGTCGATTCGGCCTGCGCTACGGCAGCCGCCGAAAACTCTACAAACACAGCTGACTCGTACGTACCGCTACGCGGTGTAGGCGTGCAGTCAGAGTCAAGATCAGCCGGCGTATCGGTGTCTGTGGCGCTACTGCGGCAAACCGAAAGATCGGTCGTTGCGCCAGCGCCCCAGCCCGGAACGGCCGACTCCCACGCGATGAAGTCTACCGTCGCGCCAGTTGCGACTGGGCCGTCGCGCAGCGTCAACTGATCGCCCGTATTGTTCAGCAGCAACTGCCCGCCCCCGCCGGGATCCATTTCTATATCCACCGTAACACCAGGGTGACGGGTATGAAAATCGACCTGATCATTGGTAACCAAAGCATAACCACCAGCATCAATACTAAACGACGGAAACGTAAACGACGCGCCAGAGCCTTCTTGGATAGTCCAACCAGTGATGTCTATCGAAAACGGCGTTGGATTGTATAGCTCGAACCACTCCGACTCGGCCTCGTTGGTCGACAAGTCATACTCGACCTCTGTAATAATGATGTTGTCGCCAGCAGGTGTCGCACTAGCTGGAGTCGCAACGCCAAACAACGACACTAACAGACCAATTACAGCAATATGGCGTAGCACCTTCATAGTCTTAGCATAACCCATATGATAGGCCGTGTCTATCTGCCGCGGCGTCTGGCGTCGAACAGCCAAGAGTACGTCCGATAACATGCCAATAAAAGCAACGCTATAGGTAGCGTGCCCACACCACCCATAGCGTAGGTACGCTACATGTAGCGTCGTCCACTCAGACTACGTAGCACCTTGCCGACCACTGCTGGCACCGCTCCCACGAGCCGCCTTTCCAAACAACGACAACCCGCGAACAGCCCGATCACGCCCCGCAACATTAGAGAACCCGTCAAATCTCGCCTGTTTGTTTTTTTGACCCCGCCCGTCGCCGACACGCACCGCCAAAGCGCCACTCGCGTGCAGCGAAAGCTTGCGGCACGCGCCGCAACCTACTGTCTATTGTAGACTTTGCTCATACGCAAACTATACGCTAGCTAACTTTTGCAGCGTGAAATTACTCACAAATACTCGCCGCACAGCAAGAACAATCGCTAATTACAGATCAATATCTGGATAAATACTACGCGTTACGCCGTCGACTTCACTACGCAACTGCGGGAACGGCACGCCCTCACGAGCAGTTACGCCTTCGAACACCCAAAAAACTCGCTCACTAAAGCCCAGCCCGCAAGCCGGCGGCATGCCGTATTCGAGCATCTCCACGTAATCGATGTCTAGCATTTGTGCTTCGTCATCGCCTGCATTGCGCATCGATTGCTGCTGCACGAAACGCTCCAACTGGTCAATCGGGTCATTGAGCTCGCTCCACCCATTGCACAATTCGCTACCCGCTATGACCGCCTGAAAACGCTCTACCGTTTCTGGCCGCTGGGGATTTGGCTTGGACAACGGGCTGATGAACAGCGGCGTATTCACTAGCCAAACAGGACCAGCCACGTCTTTACGGATGTTTTTCCAAAGCTTGTCGATACCGCGCGCCAGATTTTCGGTCTGTTCTACTTCTAGCTTGTTGGCAGCCAACGCTTCTTTGACTTGGTCAAGCGTGCAGTTAAATGGGTCGACACCGTAGTGTTTTTGGATAGTTTCGGCATAATCCCACTCCTCCCACTCCTGCGACAAATCAACATCGAAAGAGCCTAGCTTGAACTGCAGCGTGCCAAAAGTTTGCTGCATGACATAACGGAACATGTCCGTCATCAGAGCCATACCATCGCGCCAGTTGGCGTACGCCCAATACCACTCCATGGCTACGTGTTCTGGCAGATGCTCATCAGAATAGTTTTCGTTGCGGAAACGCGGGCCAATATCAAAAACCTTCTCGTAGCCGCCGCCTACCAACCGCTTTAGAGGTAGCTCGTGGCTAATACGCAAGTAAAAGTCCTGGTCTAGCGCATCCATATGCGTCACAAATGGGTTGGCGTCTGCCCCGCCAGTGGTGTGCTCCAGCACGGGAATGTTGATCTCTAAAAAGTCACGCTCTAGCAAAAACTGGCGAGTTGCCTGCCAAAACTTACTGCGACGTACAAAACGCTGGTAGACCTCTGGGTTGACGTTGGTGTCCACGTAGCGGCGACGCATACGTTCTTCCTTATTACTGAAGCCCTCCTGAGCATTTGGCATTGGTCGTAGGGATTTTGTCAACAGTCGCAAGCTCTGCACCTCGACGGATATTTCACCAGTCTGCGTCTTAATTACCGTACCATCGGCCTGCACAAAATCACCGCTATCCAAAAGCGGCAACTGCTCTAGACCGAGCCGGCCAGACGCCGCATCTAGCCCCTGCACGACGCCAGCGCGGAAGAACAGCTGCAGCTCGCCAGAAGCGTCTTTTATGACGATAAAAGCGATCTTGCCGAACTTGCGGATACTGCGGATACGGCCGACAACCTGTACCTGCTGCCCCTCTAGGGCATCAAACTGTTGCGTTATCTGGTTTAGGTGGTGCGAACGTTGTGCATTCGCGGGATACGGATCAACGCCCAAAGCCTTCAGCTCGGCCAGTTTGCGCAGCCGCTCATCGCGGTAATCTTGTAGTGTTGCCATAATAGTTTGCAATTATACCAAATCGGCTGCCCCATCCCAAGGAAACGCCACCTCTGACGGCACACACCCGAGCGCCAACAACCCGACCAAACTATAACAGCCGTTCGTACAGCAAAAACACAGGGTATACAGTGTTAAACTAAGGGCGGTTATGTTTGGTGTTTTGGAGCCGGTATTAACAGATGCGCCGCAGCGCGTATTCAAGACTAAGACTATTATCATGCACCAAGGCGAGGCCAAGCTTAATGCCTATGCGGTCATTCGCGGCCTAGTCAAGGTATACACCATATCAGCACAAGGCAACGAGCAGGTAGTAACGTTTCATGGCCCCGGCGACGTATTCCCCTCTTCTTGGATATTTGATACGGCACCTGGCGCTCTGTTTTTCTACCAGACCTGCCTGGAGACGGAAGTATACTGCCTTGACCGCGAAACATTCCTACAAAAAGTATATGAATCGCCGCAGCGCACCCAGGCCCTACTTGACCATTTTGCTCGGCGCTACACGGCCGACACCGTGCGCATTAACGCCCTACAGCAACCGCGCGCCCGCGAGAAACTACTCTATACCCTGTTTTACTTATGCCAACGCTATAACACGAGCGGCAGCCCCAACCTAGAAATCCCCTTCCCGCTTACCCAGCAACTACTAGGCGGGCTGGTCGGCCTAACACGCGAAACCACGGCCACAGAGCTCAATAAACTACGACGGCTTGGCGTTATAACCTACGACAAGCAGCACTACGGCATCAATGCAAAGAAACTAATCGCCGCTATGGGTTCTGGCGACTACGACAACCTGTGCAGTATTCGGCATCAAACCTAAGCAGATAAACGCGCCCGCAGCGCTATAGATACAGCAACCACCTCGGGGGAGCTGGCAAAATAAGCTGCGATACTTACAACAGCATTTTGTATAACAAACAACACATTTATGGTTAAAAAGCTTTACGATTCGGTACGAGTATGCCAGAGTATAAGCACTACACCATAATAAACAGGTGGGCAGGAGGGTTCAACAACATGTCTAAGACATACGTTACGCGTATCGCAGCGGGGGGCGTGCTAGGCGCATTAGTGCTAGCCGTGGCTGCTATCATGGGCGCACCGTCAGTCATCGCTCAGGAAAATACAGAAAATACCGGTGATACCGAGGTCATTATTACGGAGACAACCGAGGGCGCAGAAGGCGAAGCAACCACCGAGACCGATACAACAATGGATGAAGAGCAGTCCGACGAGGCTTCGCCAGAAATCGGTGAGCAAGCCCCAGTTCAAGACGAGACCGAGGCGGCTCAGCAACAGAACAACGACCAGCCAGCAGTAGCAGACGCCGATAACCCCTACGCCTACACCGCGCAGGATGGCGACAACTACTCAGTACTAGCACGCAAAGCAATTCAGACCTACGGCATCATTGAGGGCGTTGACCTGTCACAGGCACAGATAGTTGCCGCAGAAACCAAGCTAGCCGCCGACGCAGGCTTCCCAGAGCTAGACTTGGGCCAAGTGCTTACGTTTGACGTATCCGACATACGCGGTGCCGTTGAGTACGCTCAGCAGCTCTCCGAGGATCAGATCGCTAGCTGGCAAACCTACGTACCATACGTCGACTTTGACACCAGCAACAACGGCGGCAAGTAATAAGAACTAATCCGCGCAAAAAGGACTAGCTCATCACGAGCTGGTCGCCCAATGCAGCGCTACCATCGTGGCGCTGCATTTTATATTCAATGGCAGCGGGTACACGGTACGCCCCGCCGCCAAAAGTCAGCCACAAGAATTAAGGCCGCTACCCGCGACAGTCAATAATCGCACGGCCACTACTTGCAAACACTACCCAAGTGCGTGTACCATAAGCGCAGTAACTATAACTTTAAAACTGAGGGAACCGCCAGTGGCGACATCACAAAATACAACCTCCAGAACAATAAACCGCGTAGCGAGCTCGAAACTACTACTGCTAGCTGCAGCGGTAGTATTCGGGATAATCGGCGTCTATATCATAAGTCGCTCAAATGCAGCCACTGGCGTGGTTGCCGGGCCTGAGACGCAAGAAAACATAGCCTACGCTAATACGCATTCCGCGCAAAAGCTAGACCTAATGCTTCCAGAGCGCACTGGCACGCCAGTACCGCTAGTCATTGATATCCACGGCGGTGCATTCTCTGGCGGCGACAAGTCGGGCGAATCCTACAACTATGACGCGCTACTCAACGAAGGATGGGCTGTCGCCAGCCTCAATTACCGGCTCTCCGGCGATGCTCAGTTCCCAGCTGGCGGCCAAGACGTCAAAGCCGCTGTGCGCTGGCTACGCGCCAACGCCGACACGTACGGCATTGATCCTGATCGTTTTGCAGCTTGGGGCCGCTCGGCTGGCGGCTACATGGTTGCCATGCTCGGTGTAACCGGCGACCAGCCAACCGTTTTTGACGACGATTCATTGGGCAACCCCAATGTCAGCGATGCAGTCCAAGCAGTTGTTGGCTACTACAGCCCAACCAACTTCGCCACCATGGACACACAAGCACGTCAGACATGCGGTTCCGGCAACTATCAGGTGCACGACGCCGACGGATCTCCAGAGTCCTACTGGCTACGCGCCCCCGTACAAGAATCACCACTCACCTCTAAGGCAGACCTGACAAGCTATGTCGCTACCAATCCTAAGCTACCTAAATTTGCGCTGTACCACGGTTCCTGGGACTGCACAGTGCCCCCAGGACAGTCGCAAGAGTTAGCCGACGCGCTAACCGCTGCCGGCAACACTCCCGACCTACGGATCGTGGACGGCTTTGGCCACGCAGATGATCGATTCGACCGTCAAATGATCGAACCAGGCATAGAACTCATAAAGAGCGCTTTTGCTGAGGTACAGACGCCTGTTACGCCTGGCGACAATGCCAACGACACCACACCAGAGCCTTGCGTCGCCCTACCTTCGGGCGCTCCCACGGCTACAGCAAGCATCAACATACCAGCCGATGGCACGTACCGAATATGGTCGCGCATTAAATCAACCAACGGCAACACTACGTCGTACGGTCTACAGCTTAGCCCCTACGTCTGTAACGCTGTCGTGGGCGGCAATTCATCCCTCGCCACGAACAACTGGGAATGGATCGACTACCGAGACGGTAGCGAAGCGACTAAGCTAGAAGCCCAACTGAAGGCCGGCACCTATGACGTCATTTTGACCAGCAACCAGCCCGGCATTGCTATCGACAAGCTCATCTTTACGACCGACACCACCTGTAAGCCAACCGGACTGGGCGAAAACTGCGGCACCAGCACCACGCAGCCAGAACCCAACGACCCACCAGGGGATAACGGTTCGGGCAACGGCGGCAACTCGTCCTCTAGCGACTTAGCGATCAACTCGTTTACCGCCTCTGCCGAGAATATCACTCAGGGCCAAACCACGACCCTTAGCTGGGAAACTGCTAACGCAACTAGCTGTACCGTAGAACCTGGCGCTGGCACAGTGGTAGTTCCAAACGGCAGCTGGACAACACCAGCACTGAACACCCCGGGGACCAGCACCTTTGTACTGTCCTGCGAGGGCGCAAACAACACGACCGCCACTGAAAGCGTCAACATAAAGATAGCTGCGACATCGAGCACACCTCAACCGGTCATCAATAGCTTTACTGCTAACCCGACCAATGTGCCTTACGGACAGAGCTCCACGTTGGAGTGGAAGACCAGCAATGTGGCCGTCTCTGGCTGTGCCATATCACCCAGCCCGCTGACCAGCGCAAGCGCCAACGGCACCTGGACTACCCCGGCATTGACCGAATCAGTCACCTACACGCTGACGTGCGTAAACAGTGAGGGCAGTACAACGACCAAGAATTTGGGCATAGCGGTCACACCAGTCACTACCGTGCCTGGCGACACCGAGACCGAAAATCCGCCGCCGCCAGTAAACCCAGACACGCCAACACGGCGCCCATCGGGAAGCAACCAAACCGATCGCTCCACCGTAACTGCTAGCGACGGCACGGAAGTGTCCAACGCCGCGACAAGCTCCACGGTATCTGGCGAGACCACCCTAGACAACACCAATGTCATCAACAGCCAAAAAGAGAAAACGATCGTCCGCACCGAGTACTACGAGAACGGCGGCCTAGTCTACTCTGACACCGAAGCACCGTTCACCCTCGATACGACTCAGCTGCGAGATGGCACACACACCATCACAGAGCGCACCTACTACGAAGACGGCAGCAGCAGCGAGCTGACTAACACCATAACAGTTGCTAACGCTACCGAGCTTCCTAACACCGGAACTTCTAGTACCGCTATCTGGGGCAGCCTATTCGTAATCACGTTGCTCGCAGCATGTGCCGGCGGCTTCATAATCTGGATCAAGCGGACGCGCAACAATAGCGACTACTACCAGAGCTATGACGCAGGAGCAGTACCACCCGCCCAAGCTGGCAGCTACTACACTCCCGCACCGCACAACGACGGAGCTGACTGGCAGCAGGATCTACGTTCACCAGACGAAAAACTATAGTAAACGCAAGGGGCCTTGGCAGTGTCAGCATCGAGTTCGCACAAACGCCCGAAAACCCGCGCGACCGCCAACACAGATGACGGACCGCTGCTGACAGTCAACGCCAAACGCGCCCACTACCATTCCCTATTCAGGCAACGTTCGCGTGGCATGTTCCTGCCGGACACGGCTTTCTACAACAAGCTGCACACGGACAGCGGCTTGCGGGCGTGCGCCCACGAACTGTTCCGATGGATCGGCGCAAAACCGCGCAAGCTCCGTATTGCCTACGGCCAGCAAACAGCAGATGGTGCGCAGTCCAACGATTCGATAATCTTACCCGAGCAGCTACGCAGCCACCCGTTTCAGGCTGGCGCAGCTTTGGCCGTTGCCGTGCTACAGAACGCCATAGCTGCACGTGCACAGGGTGCTATCGAAGATGATTTTGTTGAGTTTGCCAGCGTCGAGTCTGGGCTTGGCGTACTCGTCATCAACGGGCTATACGCGCCTTATCCGGGCTGGCAACAAGTGGTTCACAACGTGTTCAAGGACTGGGAACCGCCCATGCCGCACACTCTGGCCCACTACCAGCCCACACACTACTGCGAAGAGGTCGTTCACTTTGCAGAAGCAAATCACGTCAGCACGCGCCGCTGGACACACTACGTTCACACGCCCGCCTTGCGCCACCTGCCCATAGACAGTCTACCCCCGCGCCACAGCCAACCGCTCCCCAAGGCCGAGGCGCTGCGCCGCAGCATCACCTTGCGCCACATTGCCGCCATCGTACTGATCGCGCTAGCTGCAGCCGGCATCGTGATTATCGGTCTCTACGTGTACGGGCAACGGCCAAGATCTGTGACCGACCCCAAGGCGCT